>Ga0157364_1004727_pt1 | contig 13675 bp, 9 predicted proteins | sample AttsexASBM2_FD_111476 | JGI IMG/M metagenome (GOLD analysis project Ga0157364, IMG submission 111476) | Fungus gardens microbial communities from leaf cutter ant in Ribeirão Preto, State of São Paulo, Brazil - Atta sexdens ASBM2 | ecosystem: Host-associated > Fungi > Mycelium > Unclassified ... | reverse complement strand
GTGCGTGAAAGTCTCGCTTCATAATTTCGATCGTTAAAACGACATCGAGAAATTATCTGCGGTGTACGACAGGTATATAAAGATATAAGTGCAGTCCAGCTCAGTTCCAACCGCGCGAACTGCAATTCGATCCATTCTGGACGTATAATCAGGTATGCAAATGCCGGATACGTGTGTGTACGTGTGTGTATGTACGCCGACGTGCCCAAATAATGCGTAACTACCAATATCGCGAGCAGTTTTTGCGCGGTCGATGAGCAACGTTGAAAAAGATACGATATTGTATTTTGGAACAGTTACAATTCGAGATACCTTCACCAATCGTCATTTGAAATATTTCCGAAATTATTTATACCTATAATATACATAGATCTATGTATATGAACTTGTGTAATGTGATTTTTCGCTCGAATTCATTTGGATATGTTTATCTTTAATCAAGGAGATTTAATGGAACGTTGACAATAAAAATTACCAATTCTTCGTAAAGTAATAATATTCATTACACGATCTCAAACTCAAACCATACCATTATGTTTTAGCTTTCCAATTACAACATTTAGTTCCATAACAACGCTCGTAATCGAGCTCGCCTAATGCGTGGTCTCGACGTAGCTCGCGTGGGTAATTTGCAACATTGTTACCACCAGCATCTCTCAGGAAGTTTCTCGTAATTCTGCAACACTGTGTACGAGAGCCACGGCGTTTCCAGAGCTCGCGCAACACTCGGCCGCGCGAGCCGCTCTTTATTACCGCTCCGAGCTAAATCTACTGCAGATTTAAACACCGTCACACCGACAACTAATTTTCTCAGCGATAGCTTGCTTTCGCTGAAATGAGAACTGATAGTTTCGTGCTTAATGTAATCTGGAGTTTTATTCTCTTCCAATAGCATAACAAAAGCCTAAATTCTTTCCTGTTAGTCTATTTATAGTAAAATTATATTAGATATAATGTCTAATTAAATATTTAATCATTAATCATCATTACTCTCCTGAATCGATCGAGAACCATTCTTAATATATACACCCACTGTACAATTTTATTCTTCCAGGCATATACTTTATATGTTTGGCGTTATCATTTACCATCATGTATCATGGTGTTTGATTCTTAGCAATCTTTAATTCCCTCTTCGCTTCCACTGGTTGCTGATAAAGCCAATAACTCCTATCATCCGGAAGAAGTTGCTCTCGGCCGATCGGTTCGATCTTTTAACGCGATGCTACCCCTATCGAGATGATTGGTTTACGTCCGATGGGACCACGTTTCGATACACGCATACAAAGACAGAGAGAGAAAGAGGAGGGAGGGAGAGAGAACGAGCGACAGATATGTCAGGAGGGCATAAATCAATGGACGGCTCCTGGATTGCCCTGGGAGAGAGCGTGTTGCGTTTCCACGGACAGATAGAGCCGATGTGCTTTATTATGCCGGACACAATTGCGTGTTGCCTAAGCCACGTGACCGGCAACTTCCGGCCGACGCTTGGGTTCCGCTTCATGATGTCCTCGCGCGTACACATCTCCCCTGGTCGGTTCGTCATTCCCTCCCTCTTTCCCCTACAGTTCTGCTTCTTTTCCTCTGAGCGTTGACGATGCGATCCGTGACAATGATCATCGCGTGTGAGAAACGAAATTGTAACGCGATGACATCGTAAAGTTTATAAACTTCGAGTACAAATCACAGTTTCACAAAATACATATGTATATGATATAAATAAAATATATACAAAGAAATAAACACAAAAAGAGATCAAAACGGGAAAAATTAATCGATAATCACTAATTGAAATATCAGATCCTCAAGAGTTATCATCTTCCAACGCAAAATTCCCATAGACTAGTTACTTCGACCATTGTCCGTAACTGCAACAATGGTGCAAGAACCGTGTGCCTTTTTAGCACACGGGCGAGCGTACGTAGGCGAGTAAAAAACGAATTTCGCGTAATAAAGAGATCCAAGGGAGCATGGTGTATCGAATCGATTGGTCACAGTGTTCTCATGTTAATGCCACGACGGTTCTGCTTCGGTTTTCCATTGGCGTACGTTAGGGGAGCCGCTCCGGGTCGCCCAGCACCAGCGTGGCGAATTCTCGGGTTTATCGTCGGGGTGTGTAGCCACTGTGACCACTAAAACTGACGTCTGAACCGGGGCGGGAACGAAGATGGTACGAGAGACGCCGCCGCGCCGCGCCGCGCTGCGCCGTAAAGGGGAGAAAGATTCGCTCTCTCGCGTCATGGGAATCATAAAATGTCTCGGATAAGTTCAACTAACGAATACATTCGATAGATATGTGTGATAGTGCCTATATACCTATCCAATTATGTCCTATTTTGCGTAGGCGTTGCTTACAGTGTACGAATCTGAATATTGGAAACATATTACGTTGATATAAGATAGTATACAAATGATATATACTATACCATATATTAAATGATTACATAAAACACACACACACACACACACACACACACACACACACACACACACGATGATGCATCATACTGATGGCAAGTATTTTGAAAAATAGTATAAAATCTTATTCACGCAACAAGAACAATAATTATTTGCAGAGGCGGCTAAATATTCGCAAAACCCAATCTCAGTGTAGTATACAATTATAATTAAATACGTATCACTAATTGAGATTATTATCTTCGTGTGTCTTATTACACAACGATACATTATAGCAAAGACGGGAAATGTATTTTATTAGCGTGATTAAATTAAAAATAGCGGTGAATATTTTAATTACAGAGAATTTGTTTTCAAATTATAAGTCCATTGATAATTATGCCATTTCTTATACAGATAACACAGGTATCCTACTAATTTCGCTGCATTTAAGAATTTTTACTCACTGCGTAAAAATTCATATTAATATATTGCTTTAAATCATGAGAGTTTAATAAAAAGTTACTCAAAGCAATATAAATTGTTTATAGAGATGGCAAAAAATTTTCTAATAATAATCGTTTTCGCATATGTTATGCAATTTGCATTCTGCAATTTTTTACTCTTAACAAAAAATCAACACTATAAAAATAGTACGCCAAATTTTTATTTCAATAATGTAAAAGTTTTAAGCCAATTGAATTAAAGGCAAAAAAATTAAAAATATCTTATATCGTTTTTTTTTAATTAAAAACAAAAGATTATTCTAAAAATAAGGGGTTTGCTACACTAAGATAAATATTTGGTTCGCATAATCGTTTATTTTTTATTGATATGTAACTAATAAAAACTTTCTTACTTTTTCTTTTAAAAACTTTATAATTATGAATTATGTTATTTTAATTAAAATTTGCTTAGAATAACTTATTCTAGAATTATTTCAACTATTCTAGAATATCTAAATTATTCTAAGTTTTGATTAAAACAACATAATTTTTAAATGAAAAAGTAAGAAAATTTTTATTAGTCACATATGAACAATATAATTATACGTAAAACATTTCTCTCAGTGTGCGACGCGAAAATGAGAAAATATCTTAATTTCCACACATATATCAAATTTTCACGTTTTACGAGTAAGAGAGGCAATTCCTCCACATTTCGGCCGATCGCGAAGGCCAGTGAGAGGAAGAGACTTCGCGGCTTCCATCCCTTCGATCTGAGATCTCGGGAATGCCGAGATCCGGCGTAGTACCCCGCGGTGGCCCGACTCCAGCACGGTGGTCCAGGTCAACAAATCATAATCGTGCCTGCGACTGGGTAACGAGAAAAGGTCTGAATGCCTACGCGAGGTTCAGCGCTGTTCGCGGCGTGCAAACGTGGTCAAAGCGATGCGAACGCGAAGAAACGAGACGTCGGGGCGCCGCGCGGCGTCGAGCCCTGCTGTGAGATCACCGAGCTCTGCCGCGAGTGCGAAGAGATGGAAGAGATGGAGAAGATGGAAGAAAAACGAGAAGGGGAGGAAGAGGACAGTATATGGGTGATGGTCATGAGCAAGAACAAGATCAAGAACAAGAAAGGCAGGTAGATACCACGGGTAATGTGGCGCACGGAACGTTCGGAGCCCACGCTCTGTCGCGCCACGACAAGGTGGTCCAATGGACCTGCCTTACGAACGGACCCCGCACGGATATCCTCGATTTATGAAGCACGAATTATAAATATTGCGGTCTTAGGCTAGCGATGCTCTATACGCGTCGTACCAGCGCGGCGTCACTGCAGGTCCTGCGATGCCTGCAGCATGTCCTATAAGCTCCTCAATGGTTAAGCTATGAGCTAATAATCATTTCAATTTACAAGTGGATTATTTGGCTGGAAATTAGCTTATACAGTCGGAATTACTATCTAAACGTTCAACCGTAGCACATCAACCGTTCACCCATTATCCCTATCAGGATATTCGACCATCTGCCGCGCTCCGGGGCACCTCGGTATCAGTCGGTGGCGCGCAGCATCTCTAACGAGCCGTAACGATATGCATTTTGAAAATTCGGAAGATCGATGAAAAGAGAGAGTTGTGTGTGAGTGCACTGTGCGCGCGCGTAAAAGATGCCCCGAAGGTCGACGGGCAGCTGGCCCCCACAATGGAACGGGAGGACCTCCTCATTAGCCATGCATGCGCCTAAAACCAATTCTAGTTCTCTCCGCTCTTCGTGTGCGAGGGTTAACGAGACGTCTATATTATTATACCACGGCCAAATGGAGAAAGAGAGAGAGATGGAGAGAGAGAAAGAGGGGGTGAGAGGAGGGGGAGGGGAGGGGGAGTGAAGCAGGCGCGCAACGTATCGAGGCCCTCGCTCGAAAACCGAATAGGGTGGGTTACGTCGGATATTAGCCCCGCGGGAGCCTCTCTCGCTCTTCTGTGAGGGGCCCTCTCGGGAGATAAAGACGAGAGGAGAGCCACTCGGAGCTGCGGACCACCGTGAAAGAAGGGAATACTCTCGCGGCCGGCAGCTCCTCCTCATCCTTCTCTCATGCTTTCCCTTCTATCCCTTTCTCTCTCGCTTCGTCTCTTCCTCACGCTCCCATTTCTACGTGGTGGCTTTTCTTGCCCTTCGAGGATCTCGGACCGCCAATAACCGCAAACACGTAATTCCCTACAGCACCTACCATACGCATTACGTCGGTTATTTGCCCCCTAACCAGGTGGAATTTATTGCGGGGAAATGTCAGTTCCGTAGCGCGTCCGCTCGCCATCCTACGTGGGTGTATAATAATAATTTCGACCGACGCTGCTGCACACTGGTTTAAGTTGCGTGCCCTGATCATTAGATCTTCGCTGTCACAAAAATGCTATAGAAAATGGATATATAGAGATCAGTCAGTCACATGGAACTCCACGTAAATCCGTCACAATCAAATGCGCCGTGAAAAACGTCGTATCAGTTTACAAATAAAACTCAAAATTATATACCGTTCTATGCAAATCGACTTATTTGGAAGCAATGAAGAGATTCGTATGCAAGAAACCAAGATCTCGCTTGTTTGCGAACGTGGCCACGTTGAAATATTAAGCAGAACCCGGCGATCAGAAAGAAATAGCCGACGATGATGCTCGATTGACTTACTAGTTGAGAAAGTCGCACAATCGTTCATACTAAAGGTGTCTCAGAGATGTGTTCCCATCCTGAGTGTTTTATTATATAGCGTCCGACACAAGCGTAGTTGTGCGAGATTAATGAACGACAAGTAACTAATGAAGCGATAATTCTCCTAGCAGTAAAAACGTGATCATCTCGAAATCTGAATGTCCGATCCGTCATAAGCGATCTCGACGTGGTGAACACAGCGAGAAAAAACGTAGGACACTATCGGCGCATTAACATCTCGGTCGCGCGTACTTTTGGAACGGCGACGGTGTTCCGAGAATCCATGATAGGCGCAATTCGTGAGTTTCTCACTATGGGTTTTTGCCATATAGAAAAACAGGTTTCAATCCAGACATAAGGTGGCGTCATTCGTCGCGATTGCACCTGCACGGCAGGTGCTCGGTTAGACTTACAAGCTACTCATGATGATTATTAAGCATCTAATCGGTAATCTCTAGAGATTATCCTCAAAATATGAGCTGATGATCTTTCAAACGATTACCATAGCAAAGATCAATTTTTGAATCGCGTGACATCGTCGACACCATAACATCAATCATTACTCTTCCTTAGATTGTAATTTATTTTGTTTCTTTCTTTCATACAGAGTTGTAATGTTATTTCAGAAATAAAGTAGTATAATATTCACAATTTATGCGCGAAATCTTATCCTGATTTCTGCTAATTTTTCGTCTCTTGGATTCATCTCGAATTTCCCACAATCGATCCATGATGGTAGAAAATCCAATCATCAGTCTTTGAAAGGTTAATGAGTAGCAAGGAAAAAAGACAAGAATGAAGCAAAAACTTCTGTGAAATATGTTCCATCGATGCATACCTTTCATTTTAATATTATTAATTAAACGAAATTGTTGTAATGTAAAATTAATATTTGCCATCATATTTCTTTCTCGATTTTCCTCAATTTTCGACATTAGGATATTCGTTCAATTCTATTCTGTCGAAGAAGTAAATCGACAATGTTGATATTCAAATTTTATTCGATAAAATTAACACTGTAAACATTATCAGTTTGTTTTACTAGTGACAACTATAGAAGCAGCTGGTTATCCTTGTGACGATTATCTTTTAATGATGTATGTTCTTCGCCATCTATATAAATCCTAATTAAGATGGAATTATTTCATCGCCATTGATGAGAAGCAACTTGAAGGCCGTGCTCGACATAAAAAGACCTGTAGCACCTTCAATCATAAGGAGAAGAATTCCTCCTGATTTCACTGGAGGATGATTCTTACTTCGCCCGAGTTCGATACTTCACAAGGACTCTTAAAGTCGTTTTTTCTGCCTTTTTTCTTTCCATTTATTTTTCCCACCTATCTCATCCCCTTCTCTTTCTTTCCATTTACTTCAAACCGTTACTGTATCCTTCAAGTGTCCGAATCTGCAGTCAATCCTTTGAAATTTCAAATATTTATACAGTTCTTATATTTTATTTACAAATAATTCTCGGAAAATAATTGATTGATCGGCGCAATTAATTACGCATCAACTATTTTTTAAAATTAAATTAAGTGATTAAATTGAACATTATAATACTAAACATTATAATATTAAATTGAAAATTATAGAATAACGAGCTTTCTCAATGGTTTCTCTTTGGTTTGCACGGGACCCGTTTAGTTGAGGCGCGTTTAACAGGGATATCGCTTAAATTCGTCCGGGATCAGGATGACTCTGCATTATCGTTGATTCCAAGCCAGCCACGGGATTTCCATGTCCGGACTTGGAACCTACCACCGCCATCAGCATCGGGATGAGACCCCACAGCTCGACTTAGCATAGATTAAAGTCGCGCATACGCTCTGCGAAGCGAGACCGCGAGCGTCTACGAGCCGGATAAGAGGAGAGGGAATGGAAGTAGAGGAAGAAGATTGGGTTAGATAAAAATCGAGTCGATCCACGTCTCCTCCACCTTTACGAGGTAAAACGCTAGGAAAGACACCACGGATGAAGAGGCGGAGATGAGATCTGCTGAATGCAAACTACCGCGAATGGAAGGAAACCGAATAGTTTCATCATAGTCTTTTATAAACTGATTGAAATTGGTTATTTATTCGGAAAGCTTCAAAATAAAAAATTGTAGAGTCACAAGTGAAAGACGCACATTCCTCAATTCTTTAAATTTTATTTATTTTCACAGCGACATCCTTCTTTTTTTAAATGTATCACTTATAGTTGATAAAAAATAATTTCAAAAGCAATGTAACACGCTTGTTGTTGCAAAAGTACAACGTTCGAAAATTCGTAGGCAATTCCAATTCTGCCTTTATACTGTGTTCAAGTGGTACAGCGAAGTGGCATTGCGGGCGAGGTTGGCAGTGAATTTTGGCGCCCGGCCAGGTTTGTTGAGAGGATTTACGTCTATTTAATTTTATGGCGTTTGACGGTTAATACTGGAGATAGAACCGATCTACGATAGTCGACGTTATTCTATAACGAACGCTTTGTTCTTCAGACGCATTTCTTTGCATACATACAAACAGCAAACCGCAGATAGCAATTGAATAGTCATTATTTGTTCGTCTTCTAAAGTAACTTACAGCATGTATATATATATACACACACACACACACACACACACACACACACACACACACGTGTGTGTGTGTGTATCAATCGCATATTCAATTTTAATTAACTCTCCATCGGCAATGTAAAGAATTTTCACCCTTCGTCCACACATGGATCTTTGAACTTTGGTGCAGATTTTTACATTGTGGTGTGTTCCGAACTATAAATCTAAAGAAATTATTACATACGTGTGAAAGCTTAAACAAACGATCTTGTTTTATCATTGTAAAAGTTAGATTATATTTTATTTATATTTCACAGATTTAAATTCTTCTACCAACACTTATTAAAAAATCGATAAAAAATCGATTGTGCCTTTAAAATTCAACATGCCGATAGATTAATAAAGTGTTAATTGTAAGATTAGTAATAAAATTACACAGAAAAATTCAATTCACATTTGGTTTTCCTAAAAAACAATGTTGTATCGTCTTTTAAATTTGCAAATTGATAATTATGGATAAAAATGGTATGTCATGGTATGTCAAGGTTTATAATATTAGCTTTTTTTTAAAGGTGATTAATTTGAAAATGCTTCGTAAATTATTAATGTAAGTATAACCTCAAAGTAAGTACCTACGTGTCCTTCATATATTAATCAAGCCGATTGTAATCCTAATGTGTCATCTACATCTCCTTTTACGTGTATTTTCACTAGCAGCAGCCTTGTCATCATAATTAAGGACAGCTATATGCACTTAAGATGTTATAGACTGGTGCACAATATTTATTACGAAAATAACTCGGTGATAATTTAAATATTTATATACTATCGACTTGAATATTTATATGCCTATCAAAGGCATGCGTTATATTTTGAAAAAAATGAAAAATAACTGTGTTACACTCTAATATAAAAAACTATTTTTTATTTCCATTGTATCAAATTAATGCAGTATATAACGCCTTTCTGTTTAGAGGACCAGTGTCTTTCTATTTAATCCAAAATCTACAACGTAAGAAGTATTTGAGAAAAAAAATCTTAAATCTTTTCCATTCTTTTGCATATGTTATAAATAATTCGACGAATTTTCTATTTTAGAATTAAATAATTTTCGCATTATCGCAATCTCTATCCTGTTGCACGATAAAATGCGTAAGAAATGCTTAGTTCATCTCGCCAGGTGTCACACCGACGCATATTCTCGAACCATAGCTTGGCGGGCACGAAACCATCACGGAAAGATATCTCGGCTAATTACGGCATCGCTCACCGAGCTTATATACGTATTATATCCTTTCTGCGTATCGCCATCCTTATTATTGCGCTGCATGGTAAGAGAAAGGATACGGGATGCAAGATCCTCTTCTGGCTACTATAATTCGCCGGTCTTGGTATGTGGTACCAAGAAGTGCGTCCTTAATTCACGACGATCGCTCAACGTTACGACTCGCCGTCGAAATAATAAATAACATGCGTACGCTGCATGACGCAAAAATCTCCGCAGGCTTGTTTTGTAACTTATTAAAGCGTGGTTCGCGGTTACACATTTCGACTTCAACTCCTCTCAATTATTTTTTGATAACCTCAGATAGCGTCACGCAAGAGAACTGTGGCTCGGCCTATAGTAAATAATATCTTCGCGGGATTGTCGCGATGGTGCAACGCAAACTTCGTTACTACTAGGGAAACGTAATGTAAAAAGATACAAAAGAAGATGACAGAAAATGACTTGGCGTATTACCGCGAAATAGGTCTTTAGAGTTCTTACATCGTCAGGGATAAATTATCTGTAGATATTACGCGTACGTCCGTACGCGTAATATCTACAGATGCAGAAACGAGCGAATGAAGAGAATACGGGATTCATTTTACGCGAATGGTTCTTTCGAGGGTGCAATACGTCGCGATCTTCTGTCGAAAGATTAAAAGTTCCGAAAGCAATGTCACGCGCTATGATCAACCCTGAATTTCCGGAACGGTGCGCCTGGCCGTTCCAATTACTTTCATGCTTCTCTTTTCGTTCCTCTTTTCTTCTCTCTTTCTCTCTCTCTTTCCTTTCTACGTTTTTCTCACATTTTTCTTCTTATCTTCGCAGTAACTGCTGCTCTTTCACCGCGATTCACCTAGCCGCCTTTACCAGATTCGTAGCGAGTAACCCGACCAAAGATCTCTGACATCTTCCTCCGCCGAGCGTAATAAAAAGAAACCACCTACTGCGCGCTCAACGACGATATGTGTATATATATATATATATATATACACACACACACACACACACACACACACACAAAACCAATGCAATGCGCACACGCGTAAGTGATATACCAATGCACGTGTATATACGCTCGAGAGTATTACCAAGATTGCCGCCGAGACTGGGAACCACCCTCCGAACAAGTAACGAAATTAAATTCAAATATAATCAAATAAAATTTAAAATTTAAATCCTTTTCGACCGCGCGCGGTGCTGTATGCGTTGGATACGTATATATCTCCTTCTCTCTTTCTCTGCTCCACGCAAAATTTAGTGGCTGTCATGCCGCGTCTGTATTCCTCCTTTTCTCTTTCTCGCCGGTTTCCTCCCCTACAGGGACCACCCCCTGAATTCAAACTGAGATTTAACGGGTCAAACCGCGCGAGGGTTGATCTGCGAGAGTCAAGGAAATGCTACATGAGGAAGGGTAGCTGATTGAGAACATTGTTTTGTTTGTTTGGCCAACGCCATTTCGCGACACAACAGCCTTGGATGAAAAAGGGATGAAAAAGATAGAGAGATGCGTTTTACATTGATGACATTATCGATGTAACTTTTTAACATTGCTCATCTTTTTTTTACGGAGACTCTTGAAACTATAAATTCTAAATGTTTAATTGGTAGATAATCATTTTAATTAAATCGGCGTCTCAAATTTTTACAACGGAAATTATTTTTTGTGTCAATTTTTCGAATCAATATACAGAGCTTATTTGTGCTAACTACCTGGTGATTATTACTTCTTTCTAAAAATAAATAACACAATAGAAAAAAGTAGAAATAATTTTTTTTATTATACTTAAAAGTACAGTAGAAAATAATTAAAGTTTATCAGAATTCAAAGCTTTTTTAGATGTTTATTAGGTATCGTGTTTAATAAATGTATCTGAACAAACATTTAAAATCCATATTTTAAACAAAATTATACTATGTAAAAAGAATAAAAAATTCTTAAGAGAGTATATTATTTGTACAATTGCTGAAAGTGTTATATTATTCTTAATTAATTACCGTATTCACATGTTAAACAATTTACGATCTACATTCTCAAAGTGATTTCTCTCTCATAACAAAAGAAAAAGAGGGGAAACACGATGTTTTCTAAGTTCTTCCAACGTAAAGCAAGCGAATCAATTAGTCGTTCTCGTTGTTTGGAGTGTCCGATCGATCGAAAGATTCTCATCTACGATGCGTCTCATTCCTCTACATGTCCGCCCCTGGCGGTGACGACTATTCCGCTACGGGGTAGCTCGGCTGTGTATACCACCGTAGCCGCTCCGTTGGTTGGGGGAGGGTGTCATTCTGTGTCAACCACAGCGCCCTCTGACGATGACACCGTGGAACGCGAAAGGGGATGAAACTGGCTGCGTATAACTCGAGCTGATCTCGGCAACCGAGCTAGTTGCGGGGTTTACTTTGCTCGTACACTCCTCCGTTTTCCTTTATACATCGCGTGCACATTTGTGTGTGTGTGTGTGTATGTGTGTGTGTGTGTGTGTGTGTGTGTGTGTGCGCGCGCGCGCGCGTGCGCGTGCGTCTATATGTGTGCGTTTCATGAATGCTTGTGTGTACTTCAGTACACACAGAAACAAAAACACATATACATGCGGCGATGTGGCAGACGCACCTAGAGCTTCCACCGAGTCATCAGCTCAAAGCGAGAGGGTTGGTTGGTCTTATTTGGAGACAAAGTGGATCGGATTAGAGATACAGATTTCAATTTGTTTGCCCCTTTCGATTCGAGCGCGTAGACACCCCCCTCCCTTAGAAGCGAAAAGTTATCGGGTATATATTCGGGTTTCGACTTCTCTCCACCGAGGGTAAACGCACGAATCTCTGCTTCAGATGGACTCAGAGCGAACGAACGTTTGTCGTCGGTTAAGTCACCCCCGATGTAAACGTTCGCGACAAATGCTGATAGCCTCCACCTCGGAAACGCTTTTCCTCAGCAACGGCAACAGCTTTCGATTGCAGAGCTATTTTATTTGTAGCTGTTTGCAGAAGTATATTATTTAGCAACGCGTGCGGCTGCTTTCTTCTCTCATAAGATGATAAAGATATTTGATCACGCTATCGTACATTATTACTCTTAAGCTATTTTACTAATATTAATAAAAAATATTACACATGAATTTATATGCCAGTTAAAACCGATAATTTTTCTACTAGCGTAAAATAGCTGAATATTTACCAAAGAGCCACGAGCTCACTTCTATTCCGCCATCGCAAAGAGAGAAAGAAATGGATGAGTAGATAATGTATTTATTAGTATTTTAGCCTTTTAAAAATGTAAGAAAAGAGAAAAAAAAACGAAGAATAAAGGCAAAAAATGAAATAATAAAAATAATATAACAAAAAATAATATCTATCAATAAATATGAAAATAATAAAAATTGTACTGATTATAAAAGTAGAAAAGAGAAAACAGGAGATAACATTGAGAGAGAGAGAGAGAGAGAGAGATAATCGTCTTCTGTTGTGCAACTTGGATTATAGATTGTCGATTTGATTTCTTGTCATTTTAACCGTATGTTAGTTACATGATAATTAAGAAAGGAACGGAGGACGGATTACACACACCTCTGACGAAAACATAATCAGTTTTTCTCTTTGCGCCATTTCCTTTGAACCTTTTTCCGGTAATGCAAGAGCTAATTAATTCCTCTCTCTTCATCCGCTCCATCCCCATTTCTCATCGCGGTACGACTCTGTTACCACATCTTCTACTCCCTCTGTGCTATTTATTTTTCTGGAAGTATATAAACGGAAAAGGGCGGCTGAAAACAAAAAGAAGGGTACGATCAGTAAATACAGATTAAACGAAAGAATATTTTGGGTATAAAAAAGATTTGAGAAAAAATTTGCGAATCCATTTCACAAAAAAATAAAATATTTTTGACGTTAAATGAATACGGCTTTTATTATCGATTAGCCATCAAAAGATAACCAACATACATTAAAGTTAATATTTTACATATCATAATGTGCATATAAATGCTCATTGATTCCACTAAAGATAGAAATAAACAAGCACATAATACCGTGCAAACAGCCACGATTTCTTATCGCGTTACAACGAAAAATGATAGTTTACGAGTTTATATCTCATTTTTCGCACGACGTAACTTCATTACGTGCACACGGTGGATCTCGCAATTAAAGTAACTCGAAACTAATTGCGAGCGCGGCTCAAAGAAATCGTAGAAACAAGCCAAACATGCGCGCCTCTTATCGGCGTGACCATGCGCGCTTAGAGTTACGAGCAACGTGTAGTTTCTGTACTAGAAACTTTACATATCGTACAGCAGCGCGGCAAATGCATATATATATATATAT
>Ga0157364_1004726_pt1 | contig 13675 bp, 7 predicted proteins | sample AttsexASBM2_FD_111476 | JGI IMG/M metagenome (GOLD analysis project Ga0157364, IMG submission 111476) | Fungus gardens microbial communities from leaf cutter ant in Ribeirão Preto, State of São Paulo, Brazil - Atta sexdens ASBM2 | ecosystem: Host-associated > Fungi > Mycelium > Unclassified ... | reverse complement strand
TTCGAAAAGAGCTGTCAAGAAGAACAGTCACATATCATTCCAATGTAGATTATAACTTTAATTTATTCAGTTTAATTTATTCTTTGGTCGGTATTTATCTATAATATTGTTCAATTCTTATATTTAAAACCGTCTTAAGATGTCATAATTCATAATCTAGGAAAAAAATGTTTCATATATAATTATCAGGGTTGGATAAATTAATGTTTTTTTTTAACTGAATAAAGTTAAAGTTAATGGCTTTACAAAAATTAATAAAGTTAAATTAAAAGTTGAAGGAATAAAAAATTAACTTAACGTAAGTTAAGTCAATATTGAATTAAATTAAAAAAAAAGTTAATTTTGAAAAAAATTATTTTTTAGATCATAATGTCCTAATTTTTCTTAAAATGAGATAAATTTTTCTTAAATAACTACAATATAGATTATTAAATAAATTAAATTTTTAATTTTTTTATTCATATGTGATACAAGTGTATAACACATAACGATATAACTATATAAGTTATATAACTTTAAAAAAATAGTCAGTAGAGAAGATACAAGATCAGTGATTATTTTTTAATAAGTCTTAAGCCATAAAAAATTGACTAATTATAATCGAATGCGAGAAGAATATTTGATTGTAATTGATCAATTTCTTATGACTTAAGATTTAAAACATCTATTGTAGATCCGGACTAAGGCTTATGACATAAATGCATAAATCAATCAGAAGGTATTAGCATCTTAAGAAATTACTTAAGATAATCTTAAAATATGAACAAATTACGAATATACTTTAGACCCTTAGTTTTATTATATCTTATTATTTTTCTAAGATATTTAAAAGAGATAAACAAATTTTTTAACTTAAACAAAAAGTTAAAAAGTTAACGTTTAAAGTAACTTAGTTAAGTTAAAAGTTACTAACTTTTTAACTATTTTTTTTAACTTTTAACGTCATTTTAACATCCAATTCTAATAATTATATATACAATGTATATCCATATATATATCCATATATGTATATATAACATTTTTTCCCGGAAAGCCAACACAGAGCTGTATTTTACTATTTTAAGACATCACTTAAAATGATTTTGAAATAAGAGAATAAACTATCGAATATCAGCCTCTTTTCCCAATTCTTAAAATTAGAAAAAGATAAAAAGTTAAAGCGAGAGATTAAAATTAATAATCTATTAGCATCTTAAGTCATTATTTAAAACGGTCTTGAAATAAGAATGAACTATAAATACTGATCTATATAATATTGATTGTCTGCAAACACGTCATATTTATTGTCATATTTATTTATACTAGACATATCATTAATTGACTTTTGTTGAACGTAATTTTATCAAGGGAATCGAGGGAAAACTTCGATTTGATAAATTTAAAATAAACTTGAATGAATTTAGTCACTATAGTGGTTAGTCATATATTTTTAAATTACTTTTAATTTAAATTATTCAAATGACTATCAAATATTTTCAATTATATAAAACTCTTTACACAAACTGCAAAAAAAAATTTTATTCAATAACTATGTTTAATTTATTTATGTTAACTGCATAGTGTAAAAATATATAATTAATTAAAATTGTCCAGATAACTCTATATAATTCATTCATACAATATGAACAATTCATAAGAAAATTGTTTAAGAAATCATCGTCAGCTAAATTTGTGCAAATTTAAAATAATTATCTCTCAAAATCAGAAATTTGTTTCGCAAATCTTGCCATTTTGTATACATATATTTATTGTAATACATTTACATGTATTTATATAAAATGTTGAATGGAAAATGTTATTCTGTGATAAAAAAAATCCAAAATATGATTCAAATGTTTTAGATTTTTTTCAATCACAGAATAATATTTTTCCAAAATTTCATATATATAAGATGATTATTATTACCTAGTGATGTAAATTACCAATATCTAATCTTTGAAAAATAAACATATAAAATAAAACAAAAGTTGTTCAATATATATTTTATTTCAATAAGAAACAGATATACAGGAAAAAATCCCATGCATCACTTTTATGTGTAAACGCAATGTTCTATTCCTCAAGACGCATATAAATTTTCTTTGGTTTCCTGTTTTATTGTTTACATTAACAATATACAAAATGTCAATGTCATTAAACATATGTTGTTACATGAATAATAAAATGTACTTAAAATAAAAACAAGAACATTATACAATCTCTTACTTGCTATTCAAAGAAAAAAATAAGAAAAATATATATATGGAAAAACAATACTATAATAAAAGAACAGATTGAAAGATATACATAAGAAAAATAAAATTGCAACAAAATGTTTTATAGATTTTAAGGAATTGCTTCATAGAAATTAAAAATAAATTTCCAATGCTCGATTTTAACTTGATTTCAGGAACATGTTCAAATATATATAATATATGCAATCAACATCGTCCAATGTAAGAAAAGAATGCACGTCATATTGCTGCTTAACACATTATCGACCGGCAATATTTTGTGCAGACTATATTTTATTTTGACGAAATTTGGAGTAATATAATTTTGGAAATAGATGCAATATTTTACGCAGTGAGAATGATTACAGACTAGAATAGAGATAATTGACAATGCCTGTGTATTTAAGTACATACTATAAAAAATTCTTTATAACAAACTCTTCTTTAGAAAACCAGCTATTTGATCTCCATAACATCTAACACCTTTTAGACGACCGGCCTTTAATGTGTTAAGATACACGTAAAGCGACATTGCCACGAATTCAATAGCAATCCATAGAATTGACGTCATTCTGCTTATGCATCGTCAGTATGTCGTCTAAAATCGACTCAAAGCTACTGGTATATGTCTTCAGCCAGCGATTCTTTTCCTCGATATAAGCATCAATGTCACAGTTGAAAATCGCGTGGAGGAAATCCTGGCGGGTTACGGATGAGATGTAACGGAGTGTTTTCTTCTCCTCTTTCTCTTCTTCCTCTATTGGTATTTCGGCGTCCATATTCATGGAGTTCTTGTAGATGGTTGCAAGCAGATTGGCATCATTTGCGTCCACGATCTCCTCAATAACGTGTGAGGCATTTCGCGATTTCTTGTCATAGATAGACGAGGAAACGGGCGATGTTTCTTTAACATAGACAGTGTCTATAGTCGCATGGTTTTCCACCGGCGCCAACGGTTCGTCCAGTTTGTATTTAAGTAGGCAAGTTTTTAACTTGCTGATTATCGCGGCGGACGCTTTGCACACCTCAAAATCGCTATCGTCCTTCAGGGTAACCAGAAGTACCTAGAAGATTGAAAAAGAAAACCATTCAGAGATTAAATATTTATTAATTCTCACTTATTATATACAAAATAAAATTAATAATTTATAAATTATATCAATTCATTTATTTATCCAATTATTTATGGACTGATAGATATTTTATATAGATATTTAGACTGATAGATATTTTAAAGATATAAAATTCACTCGATACACATCAGAGTTCTAATTATTATATTTACTTACTCCTAGGCAACTTTGCCTGGCTAATTCATCCAATGCTTTATTAAGCCTTCGCTTAATTTCGGTTTCGTTCAATGCTACGATCTTTCTATGCTCTTTGGAGAATGTTACGTTCGGGAACGAGTCATCAAGCATTCCCTGATCCGTCAAGTGCGACTTGACAAAGTGATCCCAGAAAGACAATGCATTTGTCTTCACTTCCCAATGCAGATCAAATACAGCCGCCATGCACATCGCTCGCAACATTGAATCGATAACTTCTTTCCTGCGAATTGTACATTGATTATACAATGCATGTCAAGAATATTGACGTATAAATTTAAAAAACTATACATACGACCACTTCTGATGAACATACAACTCCTTGATAAGATTCACAGCGTCTCTTCTGACAATCGCTTCGCTCTCGTCTTTGAGTAGATAAATCGCCGTTTCCTGTAAAAATCAGTTAAGTCATAATTAATCTTCTTCAACAATATTTGGAAATGAAGAATAAATATACGTACGGTTAAATTTTTTTGCGACAATTGCAGCTCCCACAACTTGTTGATGCGTACCATAGTCGCGATAAATGTTAACGCTGACGCTCGCACGTAACTCTCGTTGTCTGTTTTAATGATCTCGACCGCCACTGTTGGAAACTGATTAATCAACAGAAAATCCTGGAATGCTGGATATTCTGTAAAAGATTAAATATTTCTATATTTTGTTATACATTGATTATAAATGTTCTATTTATCGAAAAAAACAAATAAAACTTGAAGAGATAGGTTTCAATATTCTGATTTGCTTACTGTCTTCAGAAATAGTCGCGATGGTGTTGAGAACCTCGAGGACACTGTCTCTCACCTCCCAGTTGGGATCGTGTAATCTTTTGAAGAGCGTAGGTCCAATCTCGTTCATATTGCTATCCGAATCCACGAGTAATGCCAAATTAGGCGGCATAAAGTTATGGATGGCGAGTTTGCACAGTTTCAACGCTTTCACACAAATCTAAATAAAAATCAAAATTCGGATCATTTCTCAGCTCTTTTCTAAGTAACGATTATTCGATTCGATTTTTCTCGCATAAATAATTAATTCACTACTCTGATTTCAGTAAACTTTTACCGTTGGTAATATTCCGGGATGATTGAGAATCTCCTGTGCGAGGGACAACATACATATTGTTTCCACACATTCCTGCCATTTCAGCTTGAATTTTTCTGTCATGACAGCCAAGCCATCGAGCAGCGACGCCAATAGAATAGGAGAGTCGACTATGGGATCACCATCCAATATCGATTTGTACAAAAGTTTTCGTGGATGCTCTGAAGGAGAAGTGCTGTTTACGTCTGATGTGCAGTTTCTCGCTTGCCCACACCCCCACATATCCGGCATGTAACTTTTCAAAACGTGACTTAAAGCTTGGAAAGTGATTACAGCGACATCCTGGAAAAAGGCAAACAATTAAAATTACAAAAATTGATAAAAATTAATTTAATTTGACAAATCGGATGTACTCACTCTATCCATTATGTCTGATATCTCAAGAAGTAAATCGATGGAAACTTTACAAATTTGCTCCATTGGAAGATCACTCTTCCGTATAATGTCCCTCATATTGTAAAGTAATCTTTGTACAGGCACACATGTTACGTCGAAAATTTTATTAATAAACATATCGAAAAGATCGTGATTCAAATGATTCTTCTTTATACACACGCATAGTGGTATTATCTGTTAATGAATTAAAAGCAGTTTACTTTTAATGTTACTATCCAACCACATGAACGCATGAATTGTAACTAGAGATGTAAAACCATCAGATTCAATGTAACGATTACAGTAAAATTACGATAAGATAATTTATTAATAATTTTGATGAAATTTGTTGTTTTTGATGATTAATAAGAGATATTTTTTTTTAGATTACTGTTTTGCCAACTTTCCAAAATTACTGGATAAATCATCGTAATGTACCGAGTAAGTTACCGTCAGATCATTTTCTTTCCAGATAGGATCATTTTCTTCTCTAATTGTGATTGACTTACCATTATGGCGATAGCTTGATGCTCAAACTTATGCTGCTCCGGCAAAACAAATTCATGTAACGCAAGCAGCTTCTTCCAATATGTCATAGAGAACTTATTGTTCTTCACTAGTTCTATAATGTCTTTCTTCGATAACAGCATCATAAAAATGTAACACAAACCGTAGCAGAACTTGTGCCACGCTTCGGTCTCGATCACTGTGGTATGCTCCTTAATTCCTTGCTTCAGTTTCAAGAACAGCGACAATAGTAATAGTTTATGCACATGTTGCAGGAATCTAGTGCTGATACAGGCTTCGAACAACGCCTTCACCCGCATTTCGAGGATTACAAGTCTTTCGATCAACTCGGGAATGCTATTGTCTAGACTTGCGAATAGAGTGTTCTCCAGAATGTTAGTTAATAAATTCAACGTGGAACACAACAGCTTGTTCTGTTCCAAATATGTTTCCAAAGCCTGATGCATTTGTCCATCCAAAATATTGTTCATCAGAGGAGCAGCGACTGCCAGAATGATTTCTTTACAAGTCTCGGTATTCTTATGTTCGTGCAGCAACAAGGTCCATAAGAATTTCTGACTCTCCCTAGTAACGTACATCGTTTGATTCCAATGTGCATACTTTACAACATCCTTCCATACACCTATTGCATTTAAGAAGAGAATAATAATTTGCAGTCATATTATTTGCACTCTTAATATATAAATCTCAATATATTTCAAATAATTTTATATTTATTTATATATCACTTGTTACAACTGTAACACAACTAAAAAATCAAAGTTCTCCAGAAAATAAGTTAAAAAATTTTGAATCATCAAAATTTTTCAATTTTAATTTTAAATGCAATTTTTATATAATAACTGATTGTAGAAAAATAACAATATTTTTAGTAAAAGACAATAGGTTCAAATAATTTATAAAATTAAAAATAAAACAAGGGCTACGAGGCAAGCTAAATTTTAATGCTGAATTAATTGCAAAAATATAAGTTTATTAAAACAAATATTTTGGTCCTTATTGGGTCATTCTCAATGTTAGAATTAATACAATTTGAAATCAACGACTCATTTAAAACACAATAACTTGCCAATATATATGATGATTTAGATAGTAATGTAATAAAATCTAAATTCATCATATGTATGTATAATTTTGTTAGTGGATTGTGAGTATTATTTAATATATAAACATTAAGAAATAGATGATGAATATTCGGATAAAATGTAGACATTACAGTGCATCAAACGGCTATCTTGTAAAGTGAATTTAAAAATGCATCGCAACGGTTCTGAATTGCACTCTCAAACTGACATATGAACTAACTCTAAATATTGTCTGTTAACTGGTAATGCAATATCTAAGAATAATATTTAAATACGGAAAAATTGAGATATCTTGAGATCCAGAACTCGTCTTATTAGAAAAGACAAACCTTATCTGATATCTCATGACAGTTAGAAGTAAGAGAGTGAGAACAAGTGGATACTCAATAGGGGTCAAAACATTTGTTTTAATAAACTTATGTTTTTGCAGTTAATCCAGCATTAAGTTCTAGCTTGGCTCGTAGCTCTTGTTTTATTTTTAACAATATTTATTAAAATTTATAAAATATTATATATTTTTCCACTACTTTTTTGCAAGCAACTAAAAAATGAAAATCTTTCACTGTTTTAATAAATAAATGATACAATTCAAAAATATATACACTGTCGTCGAAAAGTTTCCGGACATAGAATTTAAAATTGCATAATATTCAGGTTAACATTCGGATAATACTCGGTAAAAAATCGCAGAAAAAAAATAAAAAAACATTTTAAAGTTTGAAACTTATATTTTAGCATGCTTTTGACCGCTTTTTTATTTTTTGTCTGCGATGATTTTTTTTACTGAGTTACGATGATCTGAATATTATGCAATTTTAAGTTCCATTTTGAGGACAATGTATGTCCTAAAATATATTGTTCTTTTCACAATATAAAGGGTTGTTTTCTTTTAAGAGACACAACATTTTGCTATCCTTCTTGACATTCAACGAATAAAAAAGATAGAACAATATTCCTAAAAGGAAATTATATTTCTAAAAGGAAAGCTTAACATTAAACATTAAACATTAGTGTCACTAATGTTTAATCATAATCATAGTTTTGCCTTACCAGACTGTATCACCCACTGTCTGCCACTTCGATGGACAATCAAGTCTGATAACATTGTGGTATATGCCATTTTAATGGATGCAGGTAAATCCTCTCTGTGCAACTGCAAAATTTTATAGAGTCGATTGTACACGTCCTGGCAGTGCCAATAATGATAACGTAGCTCATGTCGCGAGATAATCCCCACTAGTTTCAACGTAAATGTAATCACAGGATGCGAAGCTTTCTGCCCAGTCTCCCATATCGCTAAAGCCTTGGATATCCATTCTTGAAAGACTTCGCAATATTCATAATCAACTGTAGCGCCTGTACAATTTAAATAGCAAAGTATATACTGGACAATATTTAATATATTGTGTTCAATTTATATTGTATTACATAATAAATTTAATGACTATTCAGTTCAACAAATATCACATTGGACATAATGTTTATACAGGTTATTTTTTTGATTAATAACAAATGCAGTCATTGGACAATTTCTTTTCAGACTTAATTGTCAAATATACTGTTATTATTGTTTTGCCAAAATACTATGTCAAAGTTAATTGTGCAAACAGATATCAATATTTCACAAAAGATTAGAGTTTCGATATATTTTTGTAAATGTACTCGTATATCACAAATTATATAAATTTCATTATATAATTTCATATACATTGTTCTATTTATTTAGGAATACTTAGGGTGCTTTTCATTTGATGGCGCAAATTGATACAAACATTATTCTATTTATCTTGACATTCAGTACAAAGATAGAACGACACTAGTATCGACTTATGTCATGGAAAGCACCCTATGTGTTTGGCTCTTACAGGCATTTTTTATTTGTCGATTTATTTTGATAAAGTCTAAAATTGATTAATTGCTCCTTACATTCTTTTGTGTTCTCCGCAATGTGAGTGAGCAGATGATCCAAGTAGGTTGGCGAGATGACGTTATAATCCGGCAGTAAGAACAAGTTTAAGACCTTCGCCAATACTTCTTCGTTCTTCTTTCTGCACGAATTCATTGTGACGCGATGCTGCGATTTCTACGACTGAAAATGCGTCTCAAAGACCCTACCTTGTATGCAAACGAGCAGCAAGAAATCAACGGTGTTGCAGCGATGAAAACGAACAAATTTTATTTACCTTCAGCAAACGATGATTAGTACCTAGTGACACGTTGGAAGATTCGCGAGAGGCTGATAAGCCTCCAGTTTGAGGAAATCAAGAAAAATCAGGGAAATATATTACTCACGACATTTTCCGTGAATAATACGGCGATAATAAGCGTCCTCGGCGTTTTAAAAGCAGATACTATCGACGGGGGATATTTTTTGACACATTGTGAAACCGTTTGATCTTTAGCACGTGCGTTAATGAGACATGAATCCAAAAATAGGGTTCATTTCCGCGCTAATCACCGAGGAATTGTCGATATTGCAGTCCCGCGAATTCTTTAGCCGAGAACACTCATTCTGCATTACCAACAAGTATCGCTGAGATAATCCAATGGCACGATTTTTTTAATTATCTCATAAACATTGATTATAAATCCTTATCTCATAAACATATCTCATAAACATCGATTATGTAGTTGTACAATTACATAATTCATATTAAATAATTCGAATTAATCAAATAAAAAATATGTATCACACACACAAGTTCTTGGTAGCAAGATAATATTCTGTTGACATACAAATAATAATTATAAACGTTTCGGCTTTTATTATTTTAGATCTTCTTCAGTATATGTATAAACAATAATAAAAATCTCGGATAAATGTTTACAAATTGAATCAATGGCGCGATTAGAACATAAAAATCGTTTAAAAGTGGAGTCAAATTAAAAATAAATAAAAAAAATAACGTAAAATGCTCATTAATAATAATTTTTTTTATGATTCGTCAGTGAATCAGACGAGATTTTTATTTCTTATTGATTCTGATCGAGGCCAAAATGTTTATAATTATTATTTATATACCAACAAAATAAAATATCTTGCTACCAAAAACTTGCGTTGTGGCTAGATGGAAAAATTCTAAAATTTTAGGGTAAAAAACTTGGAAAATAATGGTTTTTTCCTTCGGGGCTTTGAGTTTTTTACTCGGATATATATTTTTTTAGATTTTACGATTTCGACACTGTACTATTGTTCCAGAATTTAGTTTTTGCACTTATCCGTAAGATTTCTGTATAAAAATAGTTACAAAAGTTAAAATATAGTATAATGATTAATATAATATAATGTCGATGGCTATAAATATACCTTTCACTATTATTTGAATATTTTATACTGTACTTCAATTTTAAAAGTTAAGTAAGTTCCATACTATTAATATATATTATTAATATATATAATACTTTATTAGACTAATTGACATTGTTTTTGTCATATACTATGATTGTCGTATACTATGATTGTTAATAATTAAAATACATATTCTAAATTTAAATTCGTGAGACAACGTTCATTGAATCTTGAATCAATATTATAGTGGGATGTTCTCTCAAAATAATTAAAATACACAGTACAATTATAATCAATAAGCAACAAAACAGTACCTATTATGCTTATGAAATATTATCTATATTAATAACATCACTTATTTAACTTTAAAATATCTGTCATTCAAATAATATTGAAATAATTATTTTTTCATGAATTTTATGTATAATTTGATAAAAAAATATCATTATTTACAATAAAAAAACTAGTTTTTTTATTTGATACTTTTCTCCGAAGTCAAAAAACCGTTTTTTTTACATTTCCAGTTGTGCCCTTTATTTGATTAATTTGAATTATTAGCCACTTGAACTCTTTTATTGTAAATAATTTGAAACGTATTGGATTGCGCAAAAGGGCAGGCAGTGTGTAATAGCAAAAACGTGACTGTATTTCATAAAAGCTTGAGTAAAATACATACTATGTAGCTGTGAAGCATATATCTGCGTAATTACAATTATCGATTAGAATCTTTTACGTTATCATAAAATTCTATACCATATACGACCATTTTTTTTTATATACCGAACGACATGTATATTTGTGTATATAAATCGTTCGATATAACACAATAAACAACGCTTTGACCTGATTCTCATATATCATTTATGTATAATACACCTGTTATAAACAAGGGTTCTCAGGGATACGTAACGTCAGTCACCCCATATTACGAAATCGGAGGAAAAAGAACTGCGCGAATAATCGCGTAAATTTGAACGAATCTTATATTAAACGAGACAATCTCGTATACTAATCTCACAATTTTTCCTCTTCTCGTATCATAATTCGTGGTAACCGGCGCGCAGAAGGATATCAAGAATCTTCAGTAAACAATCGATCTTTCGGTATTGATCTCCACAACATTTCTCAAAGTTCCAAGCCTTTCGGATTCTGCTGTGGAACGAAGAGATTTCCTCCAAGACTTCAAGAGTAAGCAACAAGAGATATCTCGAAGACTTTACAAAAAAAAACAAAGATCTAAATATCTAAATTTTACAACTAGAGATAGTAAAAATTCAGAAATGAAGTTCTAAGCCGAAATCTGAGAAGTCTGACTTCCCGAATGTTTTTCTAGAACAATGACTCTAAGATTTTCGATATAACATAACAGACAACGGGTTAACACAAATGTATATCGTTGGTAAAAAAAAAAAAAAAACAATTTGTTAGGAAGTAAACTCTTGAACGCAAGATCTGTCTCTCTCAGGCGCCACGCTTGACATTACCAAATCTCAATAGGCTTAATTCCCAGCTCTAGTGTACCAAAATCTTTCAAATCCCACCTTCTCCGCAAAATCCTAAGACTAAAAGATTTAAGATTTAAGGGATAAAAGTTTTTGAGGCGATGCGTTTTCTTACATATTAGCGATCCAAGATTTCAAAATCCAAAGATTCTAAGAGCAGAAACTCCAGAGGCGTTCGTGTTTAAAAAGCTAATGATTTGAAAACATAATAATTCTTTAGATCCTTTTTTACATTCATTTCTTAAATTAATAAGATCCTAAAAATATTGTATGAACACTTACATTTTTGTGAATTTGATCATTAAACAAATATATTTACTTTAAATATTATGTATATACAAGGTGTCTCTTAAGATGAGTCGGAGCCACATTGGGGGCAAAGAATGGATCAAAGGGAACAAAAAATTCTTATACTATTTTGAGATATTCGCTGTAATTTTCGAATTAGAAAAAGAAACGTCTAAGCCAATATGCGATTAAGCCGCGCCGCGCGAATTATAGAACGGCCCACACTCGAGCGGCGGCAGCGGCGGCGCGCAAGGAGAGGGAAGTAGCGCTTGGTTGCCTAGCACAGCCTGGCATGGCGATCCTATGTGTTTCACCGCATCGCGCCTACATTATCCAAAAATGTTATTTTAGCTGAGGTTTTTCTTATCATTATAAATCACGTTATTTAGCATTAAATACGTTTTAATACAATTATAGATATGTTAAGCGATGTAATTAATTAGAGCATGCACAAAGCGTACGCTGATCGTCGCGATATCTTTCCGCTTCTTTTATTATACGATGTTTAATTACGCTTCGAGATACTTCGTTGGAACTATCGCGTCGTTTTATGCTATGTTTGGAGTTTTATTTTTTGACACATTAATGCATGTACACTTGAAATTATAATATAAGCTCGCGTAGATAGCCTACATTGTAAATCCAAATGTATTATTTTTCCATGTATAATGACGCATTTGACTGAGGTTTTTTTCATATGTTTCTTGCCGTTTAACAAGTTTAATTGTACATCATTAATTATATACATTAAAAATGTTCTTAAATTTTATTAAGCTTTAATGTTCATTGATGAATAAAATTTAAATTTTCTGTTACTGAAAAGATTATTTATGTATACGTTAATGAGATGTTTAAATTTGTAATAACAAAACTTAAATGTACTAAAAAACACTAATTGAGTGTTTCAGTTTATTTTCATTTCATCAAATTTAATGCCCATGTTCATTACATTAAAAAAATCTGTAACTTACTCAACTGTCCCTTTCCGATTTTAATGAGCAGTATGTTATTCTCCAGACAAAAATAAGCGATACGTATTTTTTTATACGCACTTTTAAAGGGTGAAACACTCCTTGAAAAAAAAAAAGAACAAAAAAAAGAAAAAAAAAGATTTTTCTCTTTTGTAGCGAATATCATTGGAAAAATGTTTCTCTTTCGAAGCGAATGTCGCTGGAATTGTAAGAGATAAAAAAAAATTTTGAGAAAATAGAATGGCGTATAATAAAGCAAGCAGAAAGGTATCGCGACGATCAGCATACTCTTTCATAATGCTCTAATTAATTACATCGCTTATCTATAATTGTGTTAAAACGTATTTAATCGTGCTAAATAACGTGATTTAATAATGATAAGAAAAACTTCAGCTAAAATAACATTTTTGGATAGTGTAAGCGCGATGGCGAAACACATAGGACCGCCATGCCAGGCTGTGCTAGGCAACGAAGCGCTACTTCCCTCTCCGCGCGCCGCCGCTACCGCCGCTCGAGTGTGGGCCGTCTTACGAATTCGCGCAGCGCGGCTTAAATGCATATTGGCTTAGACGTTTCCTTTTCTAATTCAAAAACTACAGCGAGTATCTCAAAATAGTATAAGAATTTTTTGTTCCCTTTGATTCCATTCTCCGCTCCCAATGTGATTCCGACCCATCTTAAGAAACACCCTGTATATGTGTATGTATATGTATATATATTTATAGACACTTAGATATATTTAAGCGTTTCGAGTATACACTTTTTTTTAGATCCACAAGTCTGTTTTTTAGATTCTCAGATCGTTGGACTATTGAATCCTTGGAACTTTAGGGCCTTGAATTGTTACATTTCCTCTCTCTCTCTCTCTCTCTCTCTCTCTCTCTCACACACACACACACACACACACACCCCCCACACACACACACACCACCCACACACACACACACCACCCACTCACACACACACACACACACACACACACACACACA
>Ga0157364_1004725_pt1 | contig 13676 bp, 3 predicted proteins | sample AttsexASBM2_FD_111476 | JGI IMG/M metagenome (GOLD analysis project Ga0157364, IMG submission 111476) | Fungus gardens microbial communities from leaf cutter ant in Ribeirão Preto, State of São Paulo, Brazil - Atta sexdens ASBM2 | ecosystem: Host-associated > Fungi > Mycelium > Unclassified ... | reverse complement strand
TTTTTAAAGAAAATTAAATGAGATCAGTATTAATGTTTTATTTAGAATATGTAATTATTCTCTATTTGAAATCCCATTAGAATTTTAGAATTTATTCATTTATTACAATAAAGATTATTTGTTACGTAATATCATAATGCGATAAATGTACTGAAAAAAATTTACTGAATTTTAATAAATATTTTTTTGAATAGTCCTATTGGAATATTTACTAAATGTAAACATATTTATTAGATACAAGAACCATTAGTTTAGTATCTGATTCGACTATTATTTTTTTCATTTATCTAAATATTTATTTATCATAAGTGAATATTCTAGAACTATTCAAAGAAATGTTAATTAAAATTTAATAAATTTTTTCTCAGTGTATAAAACTAATCCAAATATGGAATGAAATAACTGAAATTACAACAATATTACCATAATTAATTAATAGAATAATTAATAGAATGCTTGTTATCGAAACGTAGTCAAGTCGTAAATTGGAACGAGTGAGTTATGTCTGCGACGATGTGCACTAAATGTTATCGCACGCAGTTAAGATCCTCACTATTGTGTTGTAATGCAACTCGATGTTCAACGAGAACAAGCGTAAGCACTATCTAAAGCAGATGGAGATCTGTATCCTCTTATGCAGTGCGGCATGATATATTGTGTAGAATCCACTCGTGGTTTTCCCCTTTGATTAAATCTCTGATTGCTGGCGATTTAGCTGAAGCTGCGTAATGACGAGCAGATAATCAATCCCATCACCCAAGTGGGGCAGGAGTTAAGTAATTTGCGAAAATAACGCCGACGGTAAGCGAAGCGCGCCCATCGAATGGCGGTTGGCTAGGTGCCTGATTAAACTTTCGCTATCCAGCCTATTCAAAGCGTCTTGATTAAATCCAGGTAAGAACCTCACTTTCAGGCCTACGAGAGCGATTTTCTTGACGTGCCAAGCTCTGGAAGGGAACAAATCTGCGTACTCGAATCCCAGAATCCGAATCTGCAGTGAATCTCGCATCCCTGTCTGAGTTACGTAATCCGCGTATTGTAGAAAATTACGCGTCAAGCCACGTTATGGCTTTTAAGGTAAACAGGCACTAACTCCGAAATACAGCGGTAAGCCATGCAAAACGGCACATAAAATACATTTGTTATATAAACAATGCATGCATGAAATTGTGTTATGCTTCGATACTTACACTCGGAACAGTAAAAATGAAATAAATGATAGCAAGATGTATATACTAGACGTACAAATATAAATAAATATATACTTATATGTTTTAAATAAATATTACTTATATGTATATGTATATATATTGAAGCACGTATGCATAACTAACATAAAATAAAGATGAAATGAAAATAAAAATATTTATATTGAATACAAAATTGAATATTTTGTTTAAAAATTTTACAATGTATGTTTATATACTTACAACTTAGTATAGTCATAATAAAAACATTATAAAATACAAATTTTGATATAAAAAATTATATTTATTGAATTATTTAAAATGTTTTGCAAGTTTATAATTTAAGTTTATAATACAATACTTATAATACTACTGTTATACTACATATAGTAAATATAACGTTCGATTTAATAAAGCATTGCTAACTATATTTCAAATAGACTCACTCAGCAGTAACTCAAATATTTAAGTGACCTAGATTAGATAAAAAAAAGCAATCAAACCATAATGAAAAGTTCCTTCGTATTACAGATTTTGGATAAAACCAATTGTTTCTGATAAATACAATGGTATTTAATTTAATTAATTAAAAGCTTTTAGTACGAATAATTATTTTAAATATAAAAGCCATACACAATCGTTATGCGTTATTCAATAAAAAAAGTACATGAATAATATTATATGTCAAAAAGTCGAAAAGCCAATATGTCCAATTTATCCGCGGGCGTAAGTTTTCCTAAAATAAATTGACAGCATAACCACACTAAAATCGTCAGCACATCGCACAAAATTCGTACACTGTATATGCCTATATTATATTATATTATATTAGTTAGAAACAAAAATATATATATATGATAAATAACCTATTATGTATGTTGTATGAATCATTGTAAAATTATTTAAACGTATACATTTAATTTATAGATTGCGTATCTCTACTACTAACCTATAATTATAATTTTATATATTTTTTTAATTAAAACTAAATATGATTTGCACAAACTAAAACATGGGGTCGTATTCTCGAAATATATCGTATACAAAAATGCTATAATACATGTATTATACAATAGATTTTCCTAGTATTTTTGTATGTGATATTTTCCGAGAATAAAGCCCTTGATGTTATAATTCGCTACTATTTGTGTCATACAAAGTCATACAGCAGAGAGCTAAATGTGCTACTTCCGACGCCTGTCAAAATGCGAATAATGTTTTGAAGTTTGAAACTTGTTATGAATGCAGCACAGATCTGTGTAATCCTTCCGCTAAAAATGCAGTATGAACTATCACAATAATAACCTGGGAGGATTTGTTATTACGAAACACGTTGTTACGAAACAAATTCAATGATTTATTTTTATAATTATTTTGCTCTTTATAAGATCATTATATCATATTTTCAAAAAACTGTTAACATTGTTATTAAAATACATATTTCTGTTTTTATAGCTATTACCTAGGTTCTAGATAATTACACATACATAGTAAAAATGTATTGAAACTCAACTTCAACTATTATAATGCAAATATATATTCACATATATTCAAAACTTTATATCTTTTATGAAAATAATAAAAATTCTAATTAAACACTCTAAATTTTCTATCTTATATCTATTTCAATTTTATTCTTTCTTAAGCATAAAATCTTTTTTATTTCATAATCCGGAGCTCGTAATCCTTATTTATAATATTATTTGATTTTTCTCCCATTGGTGTTTCTTAGTCCAAGAAAATAAAATCTATGCCAACTCGTATTTACGAAATTCAATTTTGCACCATGGTATGAAAAATAAATACCGAGTTGCACAATCAACGTTGTTAATCGCTTAATTACCAGCAGGCGAGGGCGACCCGTTGATCCGATATTGGAAACGCGTAATATTTCGCGAAATAAAAAGTGGATTACGCAATTGTATCGTTAAATATTTAATTGTGCCAGTCGAAGTATTATAACGCGAAAACGAAAAATTATTTAATTTGCAATTGTAACAATTTGAAATAGAACTACGACAAACGTAATCTAGCCTGCGATAAGCGATCTGAAATTCGATATTTAATTAAACTTGAGGTAAGGCTTATTGAATTCGTAATACAATACGAAGTGAAGTGAAAGATAGACTTATTGGCAAGCAGCCATCAATGTATTGCTGCTTTATACATATAACTTATTGTTAGCATTTGTAGTCTGGATGTTGCATTGTCAATTACTTTGTATTTTGTTTTTTTTTGTTTTATTGTACTTATATATTGAAAAAAAATGTAGTGTTTTTCATATGATCATACTTTAATTTAAAAGATTAAAAGATAAACAGAATCAAATATATTATAATTCAAATATATTATAATTCTAAATTATTTAGTGAAATATAAAAAAACAATGATCTTTTAATTATATTTATGTTATATATTGAACATATTATTAAGCATATTGTATTTTTAATTTTTTATTATTTCCATGACATATTGTAGACTTGATTAAAAGAAAACTAGAGTTATTTATTCATTTGTATTCACTCTTCTGGTTCCGACATCTTTTTAGCTTCCGGAAGCGCGCGTGGAAGTTTAATTACGGTTCTTCGAATCTCATCATATGCTAACCGTCTCTTTTCGCGGTCCGTAGAGCGTGACTCTGCGCAAAGTACGAAATTCGATTTAAAGTTGAACACGATAGACGGACGAGGTAGTGGCGAACGAAAGTATTCGCGGTGGGGCCTCTGTTCTCCGTAATATCCCAACGGATTTTTAGACGGCGTAGCCATAAAAGGTTTTGATGTCTCGATCAATCACCTCATCCGACTGATATTGGACGAACCGCGGTAAGCGCCAGCATCAATCTTTGATTATCCATCCTCTAACGCTCATGCTCGATCTCCTCATTGTTTTTATTCGTTACCGCAAGGACGATGAATTTGCCATTATATTATATTTATGTCATATAACGTCTTTGAACCTTAATATACGGAATTCTTCTAAATAGAAAAAGATTAAATGATATCGGATTAGATTTTTTTCGGGATTTTTGTATAAATGACCACCTATAGATTCTATTGCATATACATCTTCAGCCTTAATTTTATAATAATTATTATTCTAATTAATTATATACACATGTGTATATTATAAAAAATTGTAACAAAGGAATATAATTATCTAATATCCTTCCTTCCAAGTATTATGTTAAAAAATTTTTTATGAATAAAACGCAATATATATTTCGTATTTCATGTCTAGCGATAATGAGGATAAGACAATGTGACATGTATTTTGAACATGGGGTATTAGCATGGGATCTTTATTGCAATCTTTACGGGTTTTTGACGCTGTAAACGTCTTTATGACAATCCTTGTTATTATAAGCGAATACATATTCGGAATTAACCTGGTAATCCCCGGTTTTCGTTGTCATCCTTATCCCTCCAAATGGGTTTCGCTTCGTATCCATGGCGATGTCGGAACAGAAGAGCCTTATCGGCTGCAGCAAACATTAATGCAGCTGCCTGAGTCACGCTTGAACTCGAAAATATTTCACAAGCCGTGGCATTAAGATAACGAGAACAACGATTTACATATTACATCGCGATATTAAATGAAACGTGTCATGCCTGCTTATTACGAAAACGACACTTATTACCGATTGCGAGGAATTTGCATAATGCGAGTTAGAGTATACCTTCGATACTAATTTCATATATTTTTCTATGAGATAACGATTGTATGGTGATTACTTTGTTGCAATTATATATTCTACATAATAACTTCTATTTTCAGAAATTAAAATAAGAATATATCATACTTTTGTTTTCTTAACATTCGTTTTTATATCCATTTTTAGTATTTAAAATCAAAGGTTACTTTAATATTTATTATAATCGTGATGATAAATTCAAAGAAAATTAGATAATAAATGTAACAATAATCATAATCATACATTATGCTGAATTCTGTAATTGAAGATGTAGAATAACACATGCATATGCAAGTTAGACGATATTTTCTTTCCTATCAACTGTTATTTTTTGATAATTTGCAATCGCTGCATAAATGCATCTATAATTTCGGAATAAATCTTTTTGCAATATTCCTAGAAATATATTTGAAATATATTAAATTGCGTTGCATTTAACTTAAAAACACGGATTAGGTTATAAAAATCTGATTCTTTCATCATATAATACATAAACATGGTATAAATTTTGAAGCTCTTATTCTCATTAAACAAATAAATAAAAACTGTATAAATTTTACTAATATTTTTGAGTTTTGTAAAATTTATTTTATATCCGTGAACGTTTCATTTTTTAATATATTTTTCTCTTACTTTTACATTAATATAATTGTGATGAATGTTATACATTTTCATACTAATATTTTTGTTGTATAATTCATATTACCTACGTATTTCTCGAATATTTTATTTATCATATCAGTTCTTCGGTCATTCCAATGCTATCGATGACTTTACCGGCTCATATGTTGCGCAAATAAAAACTTCGATGATACAACTATTGTTATTACGAGTATCATTTGGAGAGTCGCGTAACATTATTTACTCCGACGCATAAAGAAACGCGAGCTCACTGTATATATAGAAAAAAGCAACGCGTTATCATATTTCAGTGGAACCTGAGCGCTGCTTTTTTGAATTTGATATACACTGCGGTAGCGGGACGCGTGTCAAATTGCTTCCACTTCGTCGTGACATGAAATTTTAGCGAGGCCTTTTCCCTAACGTCAGACGCTGCGCATACTGCGATAAAGCCGCTTTCACGGTGATCCGGTTCCTCACCGGCAAAATTTTACATGGCGCGTCAAACTCATGATGCCCATCAAAATACGCCACATTATGCCGTTCTCATTCGCGAATAGAAGAAGTGTACCAAAAAGTCCTCTTCCCGCGCTTTACCGTTTCTCCCCGTGTCAACGTGAATTTCTTTCTTGTAATACTGGCGGATTTTCTAAAGGAATTTTTCGTGCTTTATTCCGATCGATGTATGAAGTGAATCCGCGTGATAAAAATTAAAAAAAACTATTAATGGAACCATTAATGGAACTCGTCTACTTGAACTATTGTTGAATAAAGACTGATATAATATTTATGTGACTCATGAAATATTTATGTAATATTATAATACAGACTAATCTTTGTTATTATTGATATTAAATTATTATTTAAGTCAAAGTATTTTTAAAATGGTCTTATCAAACTGCGAGTTTGAAGCACAATCAAATCGTTACTGAGAGTATAATAGTAATCATCACTATTTTCGGTTTTATATAATCAAATTACAATCTTTTAAATCTCGATTGTTATTTCAATATTATTTCAATACGTTGCATCAATTTTAAAATGTTCAAACGAACTAAAGTTTATAATTAAATTATAATTAAATTAAAATGCTAAAAAGATACATGCCCATTCCTCATTCAAATTGTGATTCCAAATCAAATCTATGATAAAATTGTTTTCATAACACTGCTAAGAACAACTCTGCTAGAAAAATTAGATAATTTTGTTATTGAAAAGTGACCGACAATTGTTGACTTCTATAATTTTCTTATATTTTATCTCCGGTTTTGTAACAACTTTGCTGATGCCCTACTTTGTGTATATTTTGTGTATTCTATACACAAATGTGCAATTAAATTAAATTCAATTAGCTTAAAAGTAAAAATTTATGTATTTTTTTACTTTTACTTCATGAAACCTTATTTATAAACAAAATTTATAAACAAAATTTTATCTCAATTATTAAAAATATAATTTTATTTTTTTGCAGTTATTAAAATAATGATCTTTTTATCTCTTTAGGTACATCTATTTTCTACCTATTATAATAAAGAATATTTTTGCAAAAAGCTTTGATTCAATAAATTCAAGAAACGGCTTTAATTTATTCTAAATATATCGAAAATTTGTCACATACTTCAAATTGTCGGCGACAACCAACCATGCGAGGTATCTCTAAGAATTCCAGCGATCGATTAACGAACTTCGACCGATACCAGGCTCTTTAGGTTCGTTAACTTAGACAAAACTCGCCGGACGGCGTTCCGATCCTCTGTTACAGCTAAAGTTCGTAACTACATGTGCGTAGATTGCAGCAGCGTCGTAAATAACGATGTTGTCGTTGAAGCACGTACTCGCGAAACAAAAGATTGGCTGACATGAGGCGAATAAAAATAGAAAAAATTGAATACAGGCTTTTTTTATAGTTTCTAGTACTTAATAAAAATGCGACTATGAAACGGGCTTTACATATTTTCTTGTTTTTAAAAGAAAGTAAACTCTATTCTTCAAGTAAACATTAAATATTACACATGACCATATGCATCAAAATTGATTTCTAATGCAAAGAACAGAATATTGAAAGCTAAGCTTATTTTATGGAACGTTATATATTTTGTATTAAACGAGTCGGTTAGCATTTGTTTTGATAACATATAACACGCCGCTGCAACTTGCATATCCATTGTATTATCATTCGCGCGGCAAATAGTACTCGAACAAGCAGGTATAGTATGCGCAAACCGTTTCGCATACCATCTCTCGAAATGTGATAATTCTTTATGAATAATTAATGATTATCATATCAATACGATCAGGTAACTTTTACATGATTTGTAAGTGTTGCACTAACTCCTTATCGAAGGCAATATAATATCTCTCGAAATTTGTCTTCAAGTAAAACTGAACCAAAGTGATAAAGAATAAAAATTATAATTTATTGTTTTATGATTTTATCGAATAATAAATATCGAATAATAAATATCGAATAATAAATATTCTTTCTTTAAAAAACGTTTCTCGCGTTTTATACTATTAACATATGTAAATGAGTGATTGATTAATTTATTCACTATTTGATATTGAATATTTGAGTGGAGAGATACAAAATAATAAAAAGGAATAAGAAAATATCGAATTGAGTAATACAGGTTATGGAAAATTTGTTACTTAATAATATTGATAATGTTGATAATTTTGTCTATTAAAATAAAAAAATTAAGTAGTTCTTCAGTATTGGTTATTTTAAAATATTTTTTTTTATTTACTCATTACTTAATATTTTAAAAGTAAGTGAAATCTAAAGTATGATATTATTTGTCGCAAATACATTTCTAAAAGAAATGTGAAGAAGAGTGGCACGCGTAACAGCTACCTGCTTGTACGAGCCTCAGTAAGGAAATGACTGCGCGATAACTTTGCATAAACGTAACGCGCCGCTCGAATCGCCCGTCCTTTCGCGCTAAAACAATCTTAAAGGCCGCGCGCCGATCATCTTATTAGCGAAATATTAACGCATATTTAAAAATAAATTCATTAAATATTTTCAAACATCGAGTGTATTAAATATCGAGAACTATTAAATCAGTTTTAATTCACTTCGTTTAGCGTAGTATCGACAAATTCAACATTTTTTATTTCAAAAAATGTTAAAATAAAACGTAATGTGTAACGATTTGAGACAAGTCGCGAGTTGGCATGTCATATTCATTAAGACGCGATCACGTGATTGCATTGAGAAAAATGTTTGGTTAAAAATGGATAAATCAGAAGGTGCTTATTAAAACAATTCAAGAATTCCGATTGTTAACTGGAATTTTAATAGATTTAAATTTTCAAAAAATTTTCTATAATAGAAGATTTTTTAAATCTACTAAAATATTAATATTAAAAAATTTTTTTATTAAATCTATTAAAATTCTAATTGAGATAACCGGAATTCTTATTGATATAATCAGAATTTTCTGGTGTTTTCTATTTTCAACTCAACTTTTTTCTCAATGTATATAGCATATTTTACATATTTTTCAGTAAAAATTAAGAATTATTAAATCCTTAGTACACACGATTGGGCTATTCATGTTCTTTTCTTTAAAACACTAAGCGTTAGCTGAATAATAATTTATATCGTTTCCTCTTTTTTAAATACATAACTTTAAAAATATTTTTCTAAAGATGTTAAAGTATACGAAAGAATAATTTTTATATACTTGTAAAAAAATGATGAAAATTAATGGGACACGAATGACTTGTGTACAGTAAAGGAAACTCATGTAAGGTACATGTATTTTTATATAAATATATGTATAAATATATGTATAACGCATCTAATCTTGTACAATTTATCTATCTATAAATATAAATTGTAACTTGATTTTACATTAAATTAAAATAAAATAACATAAAATCCAGTATTATTCAATATTTCATCGCAAAACAGAAATCATAGAGCATCAATCTGCATTAATTGAAAACTCATCTAATTCATATTATAATTTCAAAATATCTGATTTTAAAGCATTATTTAGAAATTTAAAAATATTGTTGATGCGTTAGTGATGTGATTAGTTCGGATTTATTAAATTATTTTATTAAATACATATTTAATATGAAGCATTGACAGTTTGTTTCGATATAAAAATTCATAAAATTGTACATCATGTAATATTGACAGTAATATTAATTGCAAAAGATTTATCATGTCGTTTGAATCTCATGTCATTCATTCTGAATATTTCGCATTTTCATTTTATTCGTGACGAATAAATAAAAAAGTACATTACAATAAAAAATTTAGACATTTTAATTATTTACGTTTCTTGCAATCAGAAAAATATTTCAATTATTATGTTACTATGCTTTGCAGTATGTCTTTACATTTAAGTCTACACAATGTAATTTTTCTTGCTTTCTTGCTTGCGTTTTAGTATTGTATAATAGCGTTTTTCACTGGCAGAACTGACGCACACTCAGTGTACATTAAAACACTAACTTAAGCTGAATGTAAAAGTGGGATATCTCAATTAATAAAATAATCCAATGTATTTTATCAAATACCACAATAAATGTATTGTGGATTTCGCGGTTTAATTTGTTTTTATATTTTTATTAAACGTACATCTTTATGTCGATTTGTGTACAACAGCTTTAATGTGCACTGAGTATGCACTAGGTCTGCCAATGAAAAACGCTATTAGTATTGCCCCACATAGAATGTAGAACTTCTAATAATGAACCAGAACGCAAGCATTCCAGCAAAAAAAAATGCGTCGTGTGCCGTAAGCTTTATTCATCAAAACCGTTAAAGAAATGGCATGAAAGAATCGGCGAGAATTTTGTAAATAAATGACAAAATAGAACTCCTAACGCATGCCAGCTCGTCAGATAAGTCTCGCCGGGTTACTAATTTGTCACGATGATGTATTATGATGGCGTAATTAGGAGTTGTCGCCCCATGAGTTACAACGGCCTGTGAGCAATTCTTGGCTTACCGCGCAATCCACAACACTCTTGCACATTCCTGAGAATGTGACACAATTGGGCTATTACGGCCATTCATTACGGTGTAATTGTATTCGGCTTAATTTCACGTTGCGTTTTCGCAGTCGGGAACAATAGTGTTCCGCGACGTTAATGCATTGTCGTTACTGCGAATAGTTGCGCTCTTTATTCGTTACGCTTTATAAACGCCAGTCAGAGGCGCGATTTATGTGTGATGTTTTTGTAATTTATCGTCACCTTCGCCACGGCCCACAAACGATAAATCTTGCCGCGATGCGTCGAGATTGCGGACTCTCACGACGTTAATCTTCTGCCGCGAAGAACGTCTGACATCGCCAGGCTTTAATTTAAGACTTTTCTTAATTACAAATTGACAAGTCCTTGTGGACTTTAGTGAGAAAATCTCCTTGATGACAATGACAAATAATATTTTTGATATGTATAAGCTTCAGTTTTTAGCGATGCCTTCCTGTCTCCTTAATCTGTATTTAATTTTTTATCTTTCCTTGATATTGATTATAAAATTTAAGATATATATCAGATGATAAAATATTATACATAATACAAACGCTTTTAATTGTCATTGCAATTGCAATTATTTACGCGTAAACATAATTCACGTTTAATGACATACGAACAGATAAAATTTTTTTACATCCTTTGAAAACAGATAAGCCAATTTTTTAATATTAAATGTTGTTAAAAATTAAATAAATTAATATTAATAATGAATAAATGTTGACAAATATATAAAAAATTTGAAGTTTATAAAATTGAATTAGTATATTAATAATTCTTACAATAATATGAAAAAAATAATAATATAAACTAAATATATAAGTTTTAATGTTAACATGACACATATTCACTTTTCTATAAAAGTTTCTATATAAGTTTTTATTCGTCATTCTAATTTTATATAAACTGTAATATTTTGTACTTATATTACAAAATACTTTTTATATAGATACTCTTATAATTTATTTTATCTATTTATTATTAATATTCAAATTTCTTTTGTTATTTAGTGTTTAAAAAATGTTAAGATAATATCTTTACAAAAAGTATTTAAAGAAATATAAATGATCGAGATTAGGATTAAAGGAAAAGAAATTATCGAAATGAATTGTCCCTTTTCAGTTGTCTTGATCAAAAATTATATAATAGAAATTAAATAAATCGTTTTGATTCTTAATCATAGTAGGTAGCGACTGGATGTTAAATTGAGCGCTTAATGCCGGACGAATCGGCATTAATATCCGCAGAGTTAACCCGATGCCCGGTAATTAAATCGATTAATTTCCATTTCCGAGTGGCTCGCACAATTTTCGAACACGCCCCGATTAATTCCGGGGCCTCTAACGTTCCTGCGATATTTTATATCCAGCCGCAAATCAATGGCCACGGAAGCGAATTCGCGATGCATTTAACGGACACCTGAAGCAATATGAACGTAATTAATTTCGTATTTTTCACTGCAAGTGTATCAGTTCTACATGCGCTAGCGACAGAGTTATCATGTAATATTTTAAACTTAAATTTTAAATCATCATGCAAAAGGACGGCTACTATAAGACACTTTGAAGAAAAGAAGGATATATTCAGCGAAATCTATCATATGATATATAGAATACGATAAAATAAGAGAAAATTTGAATTTTTAATAATACAGAGATTTAGCTTTTTATTCTAAATATAAAGCGGCATATCTTCCTAATAGGGTTGATCAGTTTTCACTATGTCTAATATAAGGAATTGAGTAAGAAAATTAATTTCCGTTCTCCTTCTCTGGCGGAAAATTTCAAATAAAATATGAATATTATGTAATATGATTGTATATTACGTAAAAGGGGTTCGTTTATTGATACCTAGGATTTTCTATTAGACTTTCGAATATCGCTCGATTTTTTATTATTCCTAAAGGTTTCCACATTTTAAGTTACAGATTTACTGGAATCTCGCTGATAGCAAAATTACAACTGCTGAATTCTTTTTATTAGGCTTCTTATATTATTATAAGTTGATACATTTATTTTTAATATATAGTATACATCTTCTGTAATATTAAAAATAAAATGGAATAAGAAATTGTCAAATCAAATTATTATTATTGATATTGTGAGATTTATGCATTTGAAATACTAATATATTGTATGTGTAATTTCTTACATTTCTGCAATCTATTTATATTTGAGAGAAATAAGGAAAAATATCGGACGATAGCAAAACAGTATTTATCAAGAAAATAAAAAATAACGTAATCTTATATTAAATGTGAAAAAATTGAATTTTGTCGATACCATACTTAATCTTACTCTACTCGATGCAAAATCTTATTCTACTCTCACAATAATTGTATTTCATTTTACTTTATTTCAATATTATTTTTGCTTTGCCTATTTTATTTTAATATCAAATGGATGGATAGGCATCAATCTAGATTGGCTTATCCGTGAAAAATGCAACACAGGTAATCTCATGGGAAGTTATTTCGTGACGCTGCGACGTCAGTCGTCGTTACAAGCAACTAGCGTGAACCCAGCAATTTTATTCAGAATTAAGTTGCGCCGTTTCAGTTATAGCTTTTACTTAGAAAGATTGCACGCGAGAGCAAGTCATATGCACGCAGTGAAGAAATCATTTTTAGATATGTATCCTTAGGAAGTTATAATATATATTATCTTGCAAAATTTAAGTTTTAATAGGTACATGACGGGTCTGTCTTCAGATTTTATGCTAACAGAAATAGAGATGAAAAATTTATATGATATAAAAAAATAAATAAATATAAAAATATATTTTAAAAAATGGAAGAGGAACTATAAATTGTTCCTCCTTTTAATTGTATCTCTCACTGAAATTTCAGATTAAATTCAATTATAAAATAAAAAAAAAATAAATAATTGCTGATATTGTATGTTTCGAGTTATTTATATATGGTAAATACTGCAATGGCAGAATCGATGAAGATTGTCACTTCGATGGTTTCATCAATTTGTTGTTTTCATCAAAATCGTAATATTTACATACGGATATGCAATGTGGTCGATTACGATTACATTATATTAATATTATATAACTTCAGTTCATCAATTGCATACGAACTCAAGAATTTATCTCAATGAAATGAAAAAGAACTATTGAGATGTATATATATATATATATATATATATATATATATATATATATATATG
>Ga0157364_1004724_pt1 | contig 13676 bp, 5 predicted proteins | sample AttsexASBM2_FD_111476 | JGI IMG/M metagenome (GOLD analysis project Ga0157364, IMG submission 111476) | Fungus gardens microbial communities from leaf cutter ant in Ribeirão Preto, State of São Paulo, Brazil - Atta sexdens ASBM2 | ecosystem: Host-associated > Fungi > Mycelium > Unclassified ... | reverse complement strand
CTCTTGATGTAAAAAGTGCATAGTAATGACGCGAATCATCGGCGCGATGTCGGCTCGAACGTTGATCGTAACTCCTGCTTTCTCAAATTACGTTTAACGTTTCGCGTCTGTCCTTATCACGTTGTAATGCTGGTATGTTCATATTGAAAAGAAATAGAAAGTTACACTGAAAAAAATTTTACTAAATCTTAATACCTTTGAATTTAAAATCAGATATCTTTGAATAGTACTAAATATTTATTTACAGTAAATATTAATTAATTTACTCAATAAAAATCATAGTGAAATCAAATTAATGGTTATTAAATAAATATATCACATTTAATAAATATTTATTTAGAACTATTCGCGAACGGATATTTATTTAAATTTAATATTTTTTTGTACTGTGTATGAACAAAAAATTATTATTCATGAAGGCAACAGAAAACAGATGTATTCAAGTATGAGCGATTTATTTGTTTCATTGATAAATAGATATACATAGTATAACTAAAATAATGGGATAAACTTCAGAGACGAGTTTTTGACATCAAAATATGAAAAAAATTTATATAAACATATATCCGTAAACTCACTGTTACTGAGATAGCTCAAACAAATGTTTATTAATGAAAAATGAAAAAATTTAATATTAGAGGAATATCACCGATACCGACATATCACTTTGTTTTTAGACAATATTTCTTAATAAAAGATAAAAATAAAACTTTAAAAACATAAGTACAAACTAAAAAGTGTTTTATATGAAATAGTAAGCAGTTTTTGTAATACTGTTTGCAATTTTGCAGTAATTAATTTTTTCGTAAGATAAGCAAAAATGAGCGCCTGACACAAAAAAAAAACTGACACAGTAGGCAGTAATTACATATTCCTATTCTTTTTCTTTTACAGGAATTATCTGTGTAAAATACTTACAAATGAATGTATATAAGATATTTCAGAATCTTTTCACTTCACTTATAAAACATTTTTATTGAATTATATATGCATATTTACTTCATGTTGTTATCCAAGATGCAAATATGTAACACGATAGTTTTTCAAGAATTTTTCCATATATACACGATTGTCTTCAGCTTCAATAGAATTATTTAATGCTATAAAGTAACATTATAAAAGTTAAGTTAGCTCATGATCTGTTTTACAAACAGGTATCTTTTACGTTGCATCCCAATTTTAATTTTAAAATCGTATTATAAAAAAAATATATATAAATAACAAATAATATAAATAAAACTGATTTAGGAAATTACAAGCATTTAAAATGACGTAATATTATCAATAATACAGTCACTATTATTTAAACTATGCAATTTGCAAAAGAAAATCATAAGAATTTTATTTTCACATTTGTAGAATTTGTTTTTAGCTGATTTGATATAGAAACAAGCTACAAATACACTATGAGTTTATACTTCTTTATTATGAGTTTATACTTCTTTAATTAGCTAAACAGATCATGATTTTATTAGTATTAATAAAGTGCAATAGTTAGTTTCTGAGAAATAAGGTAGTGTCACTTTAGGAGACTTATATCAGTATAGGCGATATTGTAATTTTTAATTACAACGAATATTCAAAGAATCTTCATTTGATTGGGAATCAACACGGGAAATCATACGTACTTCCTATTAATAAACATTTTGAGTAACAGTGGGATATATATTAATGTATACAGATATATATTAATGTATACTTTTTTTCACATAAAAATTTTAAAGTTGGGAGCTCGTCCTCGAAGTTTGTTCCTTTATTTTAATTACATCCTATATAGATATCACTTATTTTATATAATTATTATATAATTAAGTATACTCTTAGTATACACAATAATATTTCGATCTCTTTATTACACATGATAGGTGTTTTGTTTGTGTCCCAAGTTGATTTTTATCATTTTTCCAAGTATATACAAAAATTGTTAAGCAATTCTTACATATACTTTAATCTTTAAAGAGTATTATTTAGTGTTGTGTATTTAAAAAAATGGAAAAAGAGACTATTATTTAACCAAATGCTTTTAATATTTCAAAAAAAAAAATTGCACACGAGTGAGTGACTCAATCATGTATTGGTGAAATAGATTTTTTATTAAAATCTTAATACGAACTAAAATAATTGTTAAGTAAAAAATAATTTATTATTGTATATATATATATATATATATAAAATATTCTAATTATCATTATAATTAGATAATAGCAGTTTGATGTTGGAACTTTTATCTTTGCGCAGATGGTTTAAAACAAATACAAGATTATACAATCTGGTATTATCTACAAGTTAAAATATTATAGACTCTGCTCATAAAGTACGGCTCTGTAATCCTCTCTCACAGGTCTAATTCACAGCAAACTGTAATGTAAGTTTCGAAGTAACTGCTGCATGTAATCGATTGTAGAAGCTCAGTGAAAATCGTTGCGAAATAGAATGAATCTGATCCCTGCCAATGCATTTGCACGTAAAGATATAACGCAATTTCAAATGGCGATGTTCGTGAAATATACGGCGGAAAATTATGATGACTCGCGCGCCCTTCATCGCATATGTCGCTTTTATGGCACTGTTGGTGAGCCATATTTGCGACATTTGGGATTGGAATGGCGGGATTTTGAATGTCCGACCTATACTAAGATTTATCTTCATTTAATGCTCAACTTTTAATATTCAATAATAGGAATTATGGTATGTATCCTAATGACTCACTAAAAATCACATAATAAAAAATAATAAATACATTAATGTAAATAATATAAATGTCCGAAATATCGTGAGTTTATTAGCGTAATAGCAATCATCATATGTCACTTCACGTGTCGCTTAGAAAATTACGACAATTTTAAAAAAGCGCATTCATGTGTTTACGTGACCGTCGACGCGTTCTTCGTCAGCTTTTTCTAGACTAGACGGCTCGCCTGAAGGTTCTCTCGAGTCCGCTGTTTTCGATGCAAATCGTCTCCGGTTACACAAGAGCGCACCGTTTGTAATCCCTCCAACGTGGAAATTCAAATTATACGTCGCGGAATGGAAATTCGCCGACCGCATAAGAATAACCGCGCTAATGGGACAGGATAGACGACGGGATTTCGATTTTTTTTTCACGCGGCAATGTATTTGCTACCGTAAACATCGATTGACTACAATAAATGTTTGTCGTATGTCGACTTTGTTCGGTGACTATTTTCGCGGAAGTAATATAGTTGAAATGGCGACGTATTGGATGGCGCACTAACTTTTGTCATGAATCTATTATGAGCTCTTCCTTATTCTTGAGTTCCCGTAACAAAATGCTACATCGCCATGGCTTTGCAGTTTTATGGCTTGTATTACACGGATATCAAGACACATGAACTTGTTATTACGCAAGACGACGATATAAAAATATATGAAATAAAATGGATATAAAAATATATTGGAATTGTAGAATAAATCTTTCTATGTACTAACAATGAGTTTGAAAATTGGAAAATTGTGAATATACGACTTTATTTTAAAAGACCATCCCAGACTCGAAAAATAGATTTGTTTTTAGTTTGTTAATAATATTTACTATAAAATTTCAGTGTAGTAAGAAATAAAAGTTTATACTTTAAACAATAGATTAAAAAATAAGTTAAAGCGTACTAATTTTTTGTTAAGATTTAATATAATGAAAAATGTTGAAAAAACGGTTAATACGATTAATTTTAAGTATTTGAAACAATGATTAATTGTATTAAAGTTTCACAGTAAATTATTAAGCTACAAATTGAAGATACTTCTATTTCTTGTCATTTTGATGCGCTTCCTCAAGTCAAAATATTAAATATCTGAGATATTTTTATACAATAATTTTTAGTTTGTGCACTACATCATTTGTAGAAGATTGAAATTAAAGGAAGTTATTTGTTAGATGTATGTTGTATGTACGATAGTCACGCAAGAAGAAAATTAATCATATATAAAAACTTTTCTTTGTACGGATACGAACAATTGTCTATCCATTTACCTACCCAATGTACTAGAAAGACTGTACTCGTTTTAGCTTTTATTGTTCATTGTGATGCGGTTTCCGAGCAAGCAAGGGAATATATGGAATGCATAAATCTGTTTAGCCGTTGAATTCACTATGTTGACATTTACACTGCATACAATGCGCAGTGCAAACCGATGTTTGCCATACGAATGGTCAATTGATTTAATGCTGCAAAGACATACGCATGCATTTTTATCGGTATGACATTGTTTGTCGTGAAACAAGAGCGTTAGCGAATGTATCTCCATTTTACCGTGAATTTTTATTTGCAATCTCGTTATAAATATGTAAATTTACGCTTTTCTACCTCATATAATAATAACGAAATAATAACAGGAAGAGAAAACGCGTTAGAATTGTCACGGAAAATGTAAATCGCGAATACAATTACGTCGAAGATTACAAGAGTTATCACTTATTTCTTCGTCCACTTCAGCACGCGATGTTCCAAGCTAGCAGTGCATGCACGACGCAAAGATGTCTCAAGCATGTAAATTCGTGATTAAGGACGTTACTTTCCATCAGAACTTTAAATTACTTCCGCCGTGTTCACGGGGATTCAAAGAGATTAGAAAAAAAAGGAACGAGAATATTTTTCATCGAGTCTAACGCCACCGTGCATTGCGAAAAAGAAGTGCTTCTTTTTCCGTATTATACTTTGTACACGCTCCTGCAACTCAGTATTCCCAGTTCGAGAAGTCCGGGGGAATTTCAAACAGTCCCATTAGGGCGCGGGGTGGTACTGGCCGATTTATAATTCCGTATGCACCTTGGAATTATTAATGCGAAAACTTTTCTGAGAATCGAGTCTCAGGCGTCCTAGAAACCGAAGGAAGGAAGAAAGGTGGATTTTCTGTGTAACATCTCCTTCATGTTAACACATGGCTCTTGACTTGGCTTGCTTTACACACAGCTGCTGACCTGGTTACATCCTTATATTATGGGTTTAATAAAATCCATATAGCAGATACATTGAAAATTGACTTTTTCGAAAATTATGTTGGCCTTTCTCAGAAATTTTCTACAGAAATTGCTACATAAAATGTAAGATATCTTTATAAGAAAGAGAAGAGGTGTCATTCGAGTGATTTGAAAATATCCCTCGTACTCTTTCTTTTAAAGTTAAATTATGAATATAAAATTAATTTATTACTATTCAAATTATTTTTATTTAAATTAAAAAAAAATTATATAAAAAAAAAATAAAATGTTGAGAATAAAAAGAAAAAAGTAAAAATATAAAGACGTACTGTTTTAAAGTGAATTCCTGCATTTCATTCTTGCTCTGCTAAAAAACTGACGAAACTTCTGAAATAGATCACATTAACAAACTCCAGTTCGGACAGCATAACTTTATTTCGCAGAGATCATAATTCTCTCACGAGTGGAAAGAGTGTAGGGCAGAAAGGAGAACATCGGAGCTTCAACTACGGCGCATTCCTCGCCTCGACTTCGTCAAAAAGACTTTCGCGTCTGTGTAGCCCATTTCTTTTCAACCGTAAGGAATCGCTGTAGCATCGCATTTTGGAGCGAGAAAGTTCATCGCGACGTACTGAGCAGAGTACATAGCTCTCGTGCGGATTGGTACATAGTTCTCGTCGTTTCTCGTTCCACATACGCGCCTCGGCGTGTTTCCGGTACGTTAAACTTCCGTAAGGGAGAGAAGAGCCTTGTGCCTGCGATCGAAAGTAATTAAATTCGCAGCGACACGCGTTCCCACTCACCCCTTTCCTCCCCTCTGTGCGTTGCTCTTCGTGTGTTGTCGCGCGGCGAAACGAAAAATAGACGCCAGCCAGATGTTGTCTATTATTCGGGAAATACCGTCGGCCATTCGGCTTGCGGCGACGCTTAGAAAAAGTAATGCATAGAAAATGAGATAAATTTGCAATGCATTGTACGGAATTTTGCTGTGCGAGATGCAATGAAACATTCATGTCCTCCTTCCGCGTAGAAACGCAGGTCGACAGGTATCACGCGTTGAAAAAATGACGAATATCAGTTAAAAAAATTGGCATGTCGCTTCTTCTGACACATAACGTTTGATTTATAGCAGTATGTCGATACAACATGATATATATACTGTAAGTCCGTTGTTCGTATAAGTCCGCGAAAAAAATTAAAGAAATATCATCAACGCCAAATATTGACATAATCGTCATTCTTCTGCAGAGATTTATCGTTAAATAACGTAGCGTGATGTAACTGTGATATAGTGTATGTACTTTTTTAAAAGGTAATTCTGACTATAGAGTCATAGAAAACGCTCTCTCTTTCTTTCGCAGTCAACACTCTTTTACTTTTCTGTTTGAAAGGGACTTATCCCCATTTCTACCAACGTAAATTAACTTTTATCTCGGCTTAACTTATTTTTTATCTTTTTCTAGTTCTAAGAATTAAAAAAAAAAGATAAAGAAGTAATTTAAATCGAGATTAAAGTTAATCTGCATCGATAGAAATGGACATTAGCGAATCACATTAAAACTCGTTCGTTTTGACTTAATTGATTTAAAATTTCATGGAAAAATGGTACAGTATCTGTAATATATTGAAAGTTCTTTATTTCTATTAGCAAAAAAGACTTAATAAATCATATCAGAATAAAATATTTTTTCTTCTTATTTATTCGATTAATAAAGGAATAAGAGATAGATATAACGCATCATATTTCCTTTCACACGTTTAAATATATGTACTATAACGGATTCCTCTTTTGGAATAAAATATATTTTTTTCAGTTTTCTTAAGTAAAGCAAACTACAAACAAGACAACAAACGTTTATGCATAAAATTATGCATAAGCTTCGATGTTTTAAATTTCTACATAGAATTTTATTTATGCATTTTATTTGTAAAATGAAATGTTCCTTTTACTGAATTATTTTAACTTATTGTTAGATAACGACATCGTTGAAAAATGAAGCACGCTAATACAGTTCACAAAGCATTAAAAGATGAGGTTTTTTTCGTAAAAAGGAAAAAGTATCTAGCGTCTGAAAAATGGAAATTCCACGAAACGTGCAATCAACCAGATTACTATTGTAGGCTTTGAACAGCTGGAGTCGATAATCGAAGAAACCACCGACGTGACCACAACTAGAATTTCCCGTAACAATGGCATGATTAATTCCTCGCTGATTGGCTGGTGCCTCCGCGCAAATGCGAATATCGCTGGCATCGTCGACTTCGTCGCCGCGACGTCAGACGCCGACGTCGTCGTATAAAAGAGCGTCTCTTTATCTCTGTGCTCGCGGACGGTAACGTTCGTACAAAGGGGGTAAAATTGTGATCGTATTTTTCGTTTATCCCCACTGAACCGCACTTTTGCGCTCAGTCAGTCCCGCACAATGTTCTCGTCTCGTCACGGAGTAGCTCGCGTTACTGACCAACTTCATGCTCTCTCGTGTTTTATACCACTGAATCAGCGGATTTAGCCTCACGTGTGTGTGCGTGGGCGAGGATAAACGCCACATAATCCGGCTGCTCGTGATTGCTATGTGACACGGCCGGGGATGTAGCGTACATCCGCCATAGCAAGACCGCGAGTTCTGTCATTCGGTATTCGGACAGTTCACATACCGGTCAGGTTGGCCGAACCAGATGGAGGTCATTCCGCACCTTTTGCGTTTATTTCGGCATTTTTACGTTCTTTTTCATCCCTGTGTTTGCCTTTCTGCGCAATACCCCCTCCTATTTCCTCTCTCGGTCTCGCCGGAATTTGCTCTCTGCGCCTCTAGCGAGTTTTTAATTCTCGCCAGAGGCTTTTAAGCGGATTAAAAGTACGGTATTCTACGAGCTAATTAGCATAATAGTTATTTAATAAGATGGCACAGCTTACGATGCACATTGGAACGGTTACGAGGAGACATGGCTTTTACCTTAGTTTGCATTCCTTTTGAAAAATATGCGTTCAGTGACTTATCAATTTATACATAATATATAGGAATAAAATCAGTGAATGAAAGTACGGTGAAATTAATTACATTTTTTCATTATCTTTATGCAATTCTTAAATAAAAATATCTATCTAATAAACTTAATTCAAGTCTAAGTGAGTCTATTCTTTTCAGAATAGAAGGTATTTAAGTTTCTTTTTGAAAGTCTCGCGCGTTCATACATTTTTATCCTTTATTCTTGTATTTGTATTATTTCGAGTATTTTTACATTTTTTGTTGAAGTGAATATTTCTCTTAATATCATCATTTGAGATTAATTTTGTCGTAGTTTTTTTTTTAGCGTTTTTTGCTCCGTAATTAAAGCTGTACGATATATGATGAGTAATTCAGATGCCACTGGAAATACCCATGAAAAGCTTAATTTCAAAATATATAATACGTATGAAAGAAATAAGAAGAGAGAAGATCGCCTCGCGTATCCGATGTTTTCGCATTTTATTTGCCGTGTATATGGAGCACGTTGCAAGCACAAATACGCGTGCCGAGTGCATACAGTCGTGATCGCAGCTCGAATAATAAGAGTTATCAAAACACATCGAAACGAGTTAGAGTGTAGAAAGTTATCAAAAGTACCAGCAGTCGGAAACTTTGCGAGCTTTTCATGGCGATGTTTTCTTTTCCTCGGAACTTTATCTCTCTGTCCTATACCGCAGTTATGCCATTCATTTTCGCCCTTGCAGAAATCAATCGCTCATATAATAAAGTTAGCCGCCGAATGTAATGGCAAAGTACCGGCGGCAGTGAATCGCCGCGGGGAAAATGGCGCGATTCTCTCAAAGAATATAAGTTGCGAAAAAGAACGTCCAGACTCGGTTAATTAAATCCTTTTTGATCGCTCTAGCTGCCATTGTCATCTATCGTCGTTTTGTAAATCCACCAGCATCGAGCGACATTTTTATGGACGCTGCTCTCGGCTGAGTAGCTTCGTGCTGTGCTCGTGTTTATTCGGAATTTCCGTTTGTGTTATTCTTTACCGTTTTATTCGCATCACCTGCATCGAGCTTTTGGCATCCGGGCTTTCGTTGTTTCAGCGATGTAAATCGCGATTGACGGACTGTAGTCGCAATGTACGCAACGAACCAGTGATTTGGCATATTTTTTTAAGGTATCGTTTTGATCTTTCACCAAACTAAAACTTGACGTTGCAACATGAATTTTCTGACGTTTCTATGACATTTGACTCACGTCCGACTTTTACAACAGTGTTAATTTGTACAAAATTGTTGGCGGAAGTCAAAAATGCGTCTATTTATTTTGTGTTTCTACATTTTTCGTGCACGCTTTATACGCGATGTTTTTAGGGGGATATTTTTTATGACGAAGAATGAAATATAATTTTATATTAAACATACTATGCACGTCACAAGAGAAAAGTTTTCATGAGTATCCATTTTCACCGTCACGTATTTAATGATGGAGAATAGTCATATGATATACAGTATATAACTTTACAATGAATGAATATCCTTCATATGGCAGATATCTTATATTCTCTCTATTAGAAATACCACAAAGACTAAATTCGTCAAATTAATTTTTAATTCAATTACAAAGACAACCTTCAATAACTATTTAAAATTGTATGCAATCTTGAAATTGTCAAAATAATAAAAAAGTGAAGAAACAGGCTAATGAGAGTGAAGGATTCAACTTAATCTATGTAATTCTGTGGATTATTGCTGAGGATGACACGAACGTGAGTCGAAACGTTCAAATATATTGAAGATTTACATAAAAATTGAGCATTGCTTACAACGCTTCACTCTATGCTTAACTTGTTTTTTCACCTTTTTATAATTTTTAATTACATTGTAAAAAGAGTTTAATTTTAAAATATCAAAATTTTTTAGTCTTGTCTCCGTTTTTTAATCACTTAAAAAGTTTTAATTTTAAATTTATTCAATAAATAAAACACTATGTATTTGAATTTAAACACTATGTGTTTTATTTATTGAAAAAATTCAAAACAAAATCATGTTTAACAAATGAGATAAGAACGAAATATTGTCATATTTTAAAATTGAACACTTCTTTTTTGGATATAATCTATACGATGCCAATAATACTTGCATAATCCTCACATATATGTATAACAAAAATACAGAATGAAATACAGAAGTTTCTGCAACGTATACGAAAAACGTGCTTAACGTATAAATATATCTTACATAATTTTTATATTGTACAGGGAAAATTATGCAACCCCAAAGCGTTTGCCATGAAAGCGGTATTTGTCTTGGGATTTTGAACGTAACGTAAATTGCTTTTAGAAAAATCCGTGCTATGCGATATTGTGCCAGCGATTTTAATTACGTGCTCCACTTACGCCATTATAATTTATTTTCCATGTCGCTCTGGTTCGCCGTTTCGTTGGCCATAGAAATCCGGGCCATACGGCGACAATATCGTTCCGACGGGTGCGCTTGTAGGTTCGCGCGAAACGCGCACTGCGCCGGAATGTCGATTATCGGAACGTCTGTTTTCCGATCGAACGATTATCCGAGCCAAACGACGCATTCAGAACACGTGTTCGCGCTCACACCTACAACATGTGGACAGTCCAGGCAACAGCCGGAGGGCTGGGACGGTCTCATTGTGTACCATTGATTTTGCGCTGCACTCTCGATAAACTGGCTAATGATCTCCACCTACACGAAATGCACTTCATCGCACCACTTGCATCAAGAAGCGCTTTATATAAACATATTTGATTTGTTTAAGTAAAATTATTAATTTTATAATGTAAAGGAACGTTAATTTTAACTTAAAGATATATAACGGACTTTCTGAGACATGCAAAAATATTAAAATTAACGTAGAAATGTTAATTTCACATTTTTGCATATCTCAGAAAGTCCACTGTTAAATTTAACATTTTATTTTTTTATAGTGTACTCACAAAGATTCTAATTATGTTTTTAATATTTCAACTTAAATATACACTAAACGGTGTTTTTAATTTCTACATTATATCTAAAAATTATCTTCTTTTACATTAAATTTTTATATTCATTTGGATTAAAAGATAATCGGCTTAAGCACATAGAAGTGACATAAGAAATATAAATTCATCCCTATATGAAATTTTTTATAGTATAATTATGATATAAAAATCTGATTTATTAAATTCTTTATTAAAGTATTCTTTCGAAAACTGCAAAACAACTTTGACATGTATATGAAAAATAGGTGTTCGTATATTTTCTTGCACTAAAAACTTTTTAGATGGATATATATATATATATCCTACGTTGTTACTGGGCCAAGAATAATAACTCGTTAAAGATTATTTTTGGAAACTTTCCAAAAGTTGATTTAGTCTGAAGAGTAAAGAGTAGAAGTATAAAGTTCATATACATTAATTTCGCATATCGATTTCATTGTTACGAGTGAAGTTATTTTACTTAGAGAGTGAAGTTATTTTACATATATACCATAATTTTATGCTATTTCCGTTCGATTACTCACATTAATTCTGTCGCGAATACATTCGATTAAATGCAGCGCACGAATGAAAATTGATAGCACGCAGGGAAAGAAGTCATAAATTGCTCGAGATAAATGCATTTATCGCTGACTTTAAGAGAGAGAAGGAGCCATATATAATATTTGTTGTCTTAAAGCAAGAATTTACAATTTAATTTCAATTTAAAAAATATATTTGAGCGAAATAATCGCATAGTCTTCGCAATATCAAGTGTTTCAATGTAATAATTTTTTTCATTAAGTATTATGCAAATTTTTCTCGATTAGCGTTACCGCTACATTTCGTCCTGCATTGATCAATATTTTTATACGAAAAATAACATATATAACATATATAACTTCTTTAACAAAAAAATACATTTTGTAGAACTTGGTATCTTCGCATGACGTTCTCAGTTACTTCTTTTTCGAGAAAATAGACCGTCTTATCATTTTTCTATTATCACAATTTGAATGTAGATTGTTACATTTGCGAGCATACATTTGCGTGAAACGAATGCATATTGATTTACGATTAGACTCTTTTTTTAGTTAGGTATCTTTTTTTAGTTAGGTATCTTCTTGCCATCAAAAGTAAATATTTGCTTTTGATATCTGAGATTTACAATCTTTCTCTTATATTCTTATTAATAGAGAAAATTCTGAATTCTTAAAAAAATAAATAGCATAAATAAATAGCTTTTCAAAAGTTACTTTTATTTTCATATTATTCCTAAACAACTATTAAAAAAAAAATAAAATTTAGAAATCTGAACAGTTTATGTATAAATTAATTATTAATCAATGATGGACAAATAATCAAAAGGATAAAGATATTAAATTGATTCAATAAGAAACAAAACAATAATCTTTTAAAAAAGCAATCAAGATTTTACTGACATTTCTTTCATACTGCTGACATATGAAATGGTTAGGATCTCGTTTCTCAGTTAACAAGGAAATAATGTGGGAGGATATCGCGAGGATCGATATGTTACCGGTTGCTCCTGTTAAAAGAACAAAGTCTTTTTGCACTCTTTATCCTCCCCTCTGTCTCTCTCTCTCTCTCTCTCTCTCTCTCTCTCTCTCTCTCTCGGTGCTTCTTCTGCGAGATGCAAAGCGAAGCCAACTTATAGATCGATTTCAATTTAAAGACAGAATTTCGACCGACTCACTGTAATTGAATTAAAGGATCATCGTGCGGAAGACGTGGCCGGAGAAGCGGCGGGGGATTTAAAATTAAATTGATCGGGCCTTTCGTCGACGGTGAGTTTTCTGCCGAAACGGAGAAATTCGTTCCTTCTGCCATCAGTGAATGGCGTAACTCTGATTGAATGGCGACTTTGAAGGATTTTTACGAAATTGGCATCAACGTGACACCTGTTTTTCAAAGAGAGATATATAACGTTTTTCTACTAATTGCTATGAAATTAATATTGTTACAAAAGCGAGTTTTTCACACAATTCATAATATACGTTCAAGAGACTTTACGAGAAAGGAGATCAAAGGAAATGTTTATTACCTTAAGCTTCTTGAGATTGTAATTTTGAATATTACGTCAGAATTCAATTTTACGAACTTTATTGATGATATATAATCTTAACAAGGATCGAAACGCAAAGGACGCGACTTATAACTTAAATCCCTTTCCAAACAGATATTGTCGGTTTCTGTGTCAATCGAGCAATCGGCAATTCTGTAAGTCTATAATCAATCATCTGAACCAGTTCAACAATCGAAACTTTGTATCTAAGTTGCCTCTCGCTCTCTTCGCGTCCCTTTTCCGCTCATGTATTTGACTTATCCTTTCATCCCTTGACTTTCATCTTCAAGGATCAGTTATCTTAAGTCGCGGCACTCCATCGTTTCGGATATTACGTGGTATTATTGATAGATTTTGCTCGATCGTTAACCAGTCGAATCGATATCACTATTTTCAATACTAACGGTGGCAACAAAAGCAATAACATTAATAAAAACGAGAAATGACGCCGTCATTCATTGATCGTCCACTCATTATTTTTTTCATGCTGGCACCTAATCAACGCTGTTTCTCATTTTTAACATCATTTTCCGTTTCACTTTTAATTTTAAAAAGCTTAATGTCACGTTCTTGTGCAAAATCTTCATTAGCAGGTTTATTTAAGATGCAGGTTTATTTAAGATGTTATTATTTAATTAAAACAATAAGAATCACGTACGACTTGAAGATAAAATACATTTAAATAAGTTACTTTAT
>Ga0157364_1004723_pt1 | contig 13677 bp, 7 predicted proteins | sample AttsexASBM2_FD_111476 | JGI IMG/M metagenome (GOLD analysis project Ga0157364, IMG submission 111476) | Fungus gardens microbial communities from leaf cutter ant in Ribeirão Preto, State of São Paulo, Brazil - Atta sexdens ASBM2 | ecosystem: Host-associated > Fungi > Mycelium > Unclassified ... | reverse complement strand
GATTGTTGAGTAAATTCTGCATATACTTGTCTATCTTATGGAAGATATTTCATGTTTCTCCTTTTTATAACGTCCTTTCCGATTCTCATTTTTCATACATATCTTCTTTACCAAGGTCAAAAAAAGGATCAATTTTATAATGGCATCTCGTTGTCGTTCGCGAGACACAAAAATTCACTCGGCGAGCGACTTGATAAATTTATCAGGCGACGTATCAGGCTAAGAATGGCGATGTGATCGATCGGATCACATCCTTAATTTATCACGCCGATCGTCAGACACGACACCCACATTCGATCGCGTCGCTGGAATTCCACGAAGGATCGGTCGAGGAGATCCTCTGTGGACACGACTCGCGGTAATATCCTTGCGAGATCGCGTGTGTGCGCATGTGTGGCCGTGTGTGTGCACGTGAGTCGCGTGATTCCCGTACGTGTTCGATGGGCGGATCAGTATCGGTATTTATATCGTGCCTTGCGCCGACCGACTCGGGTTCAACTGGGTCAATTAGCTACTATTCATAGTGCGCTTCGATCGCGAGAACTCGTCTGAGTTATGATCAATCGTGCACTTTGTACGTGGTACCATGCATATATACGTACGTTTGTGCCTAAACACATATGCTCGTGCACGCATAAGTTTGCACGCACGTATGCGTGCGTAAACTCTTGCGTTAGCCAGACCTGCCGACGTATTAGAGCTGTCAGTTTAGAGCTGATAGTTTCAAAGCTTTTACGATCACGTATTCGGTATACTCGAATATACGATCAAAAAGAAATAATCTCTTTTAAACATAGATATTTACAAATTTTTTACAGTAATGACTTTTTGGTAGTTTAATAATATTTTTCAAAAATTTAAGAATACAGTTAATAAAGCCTTTTTTATTCTTGTCATATTAGAAATAATCAAATAAGTAATAATTATATATTATTTTATTGTAATATTATTTTTTATAGAATACTAATTTTTTTATTACTTAACAATTTAAGTCTGTTTCTAAATCACTCATCCTGATTGTTTCGCGTAAAATTCACGACAATCATGAATGTGTTTATTTTCTGTATTTTCTGTAAAGATAGTTTAAAAATAGTTGCACAATATCACGTTGCCGTAGCGAAGGGAACGTTTATATGATAGTTTAAGAGAATAAACCTTGCCGTTTATCAAGCTGTATCATTTCTTCTTCCCGCTTTTGGCATCTGGGTCGCTGTGGCGGTTACGTTGCTCGGAATCCGTTTGTAGGCTGCGGCAGTGGACCGAGCGCACAAATTAAATTAAAGTTTTATAAAGCCACTTGTCTCCCACGCGCATTGCAAAAAGTGAAAGTCCCATACCGTCTCGTAAGTTCCTCTCACGCCTAGTATCCTAATTGCTCACGCCAGTGTTATGTAATTATATTATCGATACCATTGCGGCTGTTAGTATTAGGTAATTGAAGTGAACGTGTTGATATAATACGATAAATATCGATCGATCGTCCTTAACCCTTAATAAACGTGCCAGCATAAATACTTATAGTCACGCAATACGCCGCGCCGCTTTTCCTCACGTGATTTTTTTTTTTTATTAAAGAAATTTCAAATAAGGTAAGTATGTGCCGAAGTTACAAGTTTTAAACTTTCAAGTTGTATTAAAATATTACAATACAAAATAAGATTTCGATATTAAAAATAATTTAAAAAATTATTTTACGACATTATTTGTTACGATATTTTTCTAGTATTATAATACGCATCTAATTTAAAAGAAAAAATTATTAAAAGAAAAAATTAAAAAAAAAATTGTTATGAGAGAAACCAATAGCAACGAAGTTAATGATTTGGATAGTAATCGTTGTTCGCCAGATGCTTTCGTATATATGAGAGACATCAGCTGTTCACGTCGTGAATTCTTCGAGGGCGTAAATGCAACTTTGCAGTGGAACAGCCCGTTGGCCGGTTTCGTGCCATTCCTCTTCCCGTTTTTGGCATGTGGGTCGCTGCATCGCGCGTCGCAATGTCTCTTGTCCGGCTGCATTGCATCGTGACATGTTTATGGGAGCCTCGACTCGAGCAACGGTCAGCTCTACTGACTCACCGTGCGAAACCTAACATTGTTCGAGATTCACGTTTCTAACGAGTCAAATAGGCATACATACGCACACCTACATACATTTATGTACATGAACTCTGACCAACAAATCAAATGGGAGACGCGCAAATGTGTTCACTGGTATTAATTTATCGCGACGATTAAACGCCCGTGTCAGCTTAAAAATTAAGGCTTCTGTTTTTCGGCTCCTTTAGCAAGGAACTCCGTGCTAGAATCGATGCAATTCTTGATCGTATAAAATTTTTCTGACCAGTATTTTCTTTTTCATTTTTCGAACCTAATTAAAGGTCTTACGGATTATTGAACTACAGTTTGGACTTTACGGAGGAAAATTTATCGGACAGTTTGGCGAGAACTAATAACTATTTCTCACACAACCACGTGGAAAGTTATTATTAACGACAACAATTGTTGAAACTTTGAACTCGGAAACATTTAAATTAGGACTCGGAGCTATGCCAGGACATGTAAATCGCAAATAAATCATGCACAGACATGAACAGTTGGATTTTGTTGATGTGATTACATAGAAGAGAGGTCGAAATTATTAATAAAAAATTTGTAATAATATGTGTAATAAATAAGTACAGCACATATTAAAACTTAATTTTCAATGTTAATTATCTTAGTAATTAATATGAGAAACATAATTCTTTCCGACTACGTAATATAACTAATGATTTTAAATGAATTTAATTAATACTGTAATATTTTAGAAAAGATCAATTTCAATTCTAAATAAAGCGACTTTTTATTGCGAATACGTATTTTTATGCAAAATAAATATGAATGGAAGTAAATAAAGAATGAGTTAGATAAAAGTAATCTGAGGTAGCTGCGCCGTGTTATCTGTGCAAACTCAGAAATTCCTGGCGCTATGCGTCAGCGATGAAAGAATGCAACCCTTGACACTGCATTGTATCGCATTCACGACATTTGCCTCCGTCAAGGGTTGCGGTGATACCAATGACGTTTATCTCGTTTCGATTATTACGAAATCAATGATAAATCCGTCGCGAATAAATACTCAAACGCAGATGAGTGCACGCGTTTGAGTATTTATGCGTTTTAAACATACGCAATTGCAACGCTGTAACTCATTCGTACCAAAAATTATTGCGTTTTACGATCGCGATACACGAATATTATGCGATCATATTCCCGAATACGATTTGTTTACGACTAATCGTGTGACATGACACCAGTCGTGCTATTCTTTTGCGAAATTTGATTTCTCCGCCAGCACAGCGTTTCTGACACAATGACGTAAATATGTTTATATATGTACAGCGCAGTGCATGCATTAAACTGCGCATAAACTGCGTCAAGTATCTTTCTGCGAACTGCAATGATATTCACTGTGAATGCAATAAAATTAGCAGTATTTTCAGTTAAATTGTAATAAAAATTCACTAAAATAACACATGATGTTGAGAATTGTGATTGTTAAATAACAAAATCTGTGGATAATTGATTATGTTTTGCTTTAATACGGCGATTTAATTTTATTCCACTGTAAAGTTTATTAAAATAATAATGAATGAGTTATGGAACGGTACTCTCGCGGAATTGCGAAGCTGTATCGAAAATTCATCAATTATATCATAACACTATTATAAGGGTCGCATCTATCATTTGCGGAGATATTAGATTGTAAACGTCATTATGCACGCGCTACAATTGTTATTTGTTACAATGCACATTGCATGTCAAATGCTATTGTAGAATATTATACTGTTTATCGTGAAAACATCACTCTTATATAATAAAATGTCATTCTATTAAACACGTTGTCAAATAACTTTCCATATTCAATCAAATTAAAACATAAAAAATTAAAGACTACTGATCAAATAGATTTATCTACATAAATCAAATTTTCTTCTATTTATTATTAAAATATAATAAAAAACAAAAATAAATTCAAGATCATATATATGTATATATATATATATATATACATTTTTAATCATCTTAAATTCAAATAATAAAAAATATTTAATAATAATATTTAATAATAATATTATCAAATGAGTGAAAAAGAATGAGAATAGATTTTAGTGCCTAATATATAAATTTTAATATATTAATTTATATATAAATTTTAAATATATCTTTCAGTTATATAAATTGCACGCCAATTACTGTCGAATTTTGAAATCATAAACTATAGCTGAAATGATATCAAAGATTAAATTGATCGCCAATTAATTTTATCATTGATTATTAACTATTAATTTCTAAGTTGTGGTTTCAGACATTCTAGTTAACCCTTAATTTTTGTAGAAATATTTTTATAGCTCTGTTAAAATATTCTTTTTATTGAACTATTATTTTAAATATTTTATATTTTCTCTAATTACACTTTTGTTTAATTTTCAACTTGAATTTGCGCGATTCGTGATTGAATGATAGGTTCAATCTCTCATTTCCGATAAAATATCTTTTCCCACGATCATGACGATGTCACATTTAAAACTGGATTCGTGTAACAGCATCGAAGTATCCGTTGTGAATTTTGATACGCGTTTACGTAATAGTCAAGAGGAGGCTCAAATCGCGCGGACGTTATATGAAAGGATCTTCGCAGGATAGTCGACGTCGATACTAAACGAAGGACGAGTGTTTTTATTTACAGCCGGACTATAATTACGCCTACGTACCGCAGCGGTATGACATAAGATTGTCCTTTTAGATACGGGTGACTTCACTCGCGATTATTGCGCCGCGGGCAAACTAATTATCGTGATTTTTGCGTGGCTTGCTGCAGCAGGATGATACGTATCGATGGGCGTTCACTTCTACGTGAAAATACGAGCGCACGGACTATTTTCCATGATTTTTCCAATGTAATTTTTTTAATTAAATGCGCGTAACGTTCGTACGACATTATGTCGTTCTCTTTATAATATCATATTGTTTCGTGTTTCGTTCAGTGTATTAAAATTATTTTTAATTAGTTTTAATTTTTAATAGAATTAATATTATTTTTAATTATTTTGAAATTCAGATTTAATAAAATAAATTATTACTATAATGATTATAATATATATCTATATTATCACGTTTTAATTCTATAATAAGATATCATGATTTAGCACTAATTGTAAGCGTATATATTAATAATTACATTATGTACAACGGTACGTATTGCAATCTTGAAAAGTTAAATAAGTATCAAGTAAAAAAATAATATAATTTCTAAATGAAGTTTAAATATATTAGCAATATTTAAATTAAATATAAAAAAGCAAGATGCAAGATACAAATCCTGAATGACAGAGAGAAAAATCTGATTTGCATGGTAAGTCGTTATAACGCGAATATATTTGCACGAATAGTTAACGGGATTTAATAGAACATTTCATTTCGTCAAGAGGGCTCGCTTGCGAAATTCATGGATTTTATCGTTTAAACTGGAATTATTGCAAAATTTTCAATTCTCGACCGGCCTGGCGCGGTGATCTCTGGAATGTTGCGACATTATTGCCCGATGGAGCGTGTAGCGCTCAACGCGGGAACAAAATGTCGAGTATACACCGAGAGCCAAGAGATAAGATAAAAGCTATAAACCGTGCTTGTAGACGAAATAAATTACAAAAGGCGTAAATCAGACGATTGTGAGATCGATTAACGCGCCGACGACGTCCTGTTTACCTTTCATGTCTCCGCTGAGGCACCGTCGGCACATCCGTGACCGCACCGCGCGCGGGCGACGAACTTCTCCTCTCCACGGAAACGGCGAAATGTCCCTCCTCGCTCTGTCACACGAACGTGTGGAATCCGACGCGACTCATGGCTACCAGCCAACTCCTAATCTCTCACCCACACAGTCTCATGGTAGCACGATCGATCGCACCGCCGACTACAAGGCGCGCCTTACACGAGATCTATGCTCAGAGATCCAGAGATCGATCTTAATCGCCCCGCTACCGAGGAGTCTCTCTCTCCGCAGTGAAAATCCCACAGTTTGCAGATGATCCGCAAATCGCGTGGAATGCACGCAATTTCACGGAGAATTGAACTGTTGACGCGCGTCGGGGTAATAAAGCGGAATGTTATTGATTCTCGATGATCGAACGACAAGATCGCACGTATCAATATTTTTGCGCCATGTCAAACTTTATCGATCGCGACTTCAGCTGGCGGTCTTCGGTTATCGACACCCGTCATGGCCCGCGATAGGAATAAGAGAATCAATACATATGTACGATATTTATTTACTTCAAATTTGTATCAACCCATCCGAGTTATGTCTTAATTAATCATCATCAAACAACTATCCAAAAATAATTAATAAATAATCCAGTCGCAGATCACACTTGTCACTTATAATAAATCATCCCTTCGAATTGTCACTCGCACGCTTTTCCATAATTTTTCCATCGTCGTGTTCCCACGACATTCAAAGTTCCTTTCAATCACTGCGAATGATTAGTGCTCTTGACGATGCTACTGCACTTGCGGGCATCGATCGGATCACTGGCCTTCCACCCTGCATCACCGAGATGTTTATTTCAAAAAATCTCGTCCTGTTCGCACCTTGGGTCACGAGTGGAAGCGCGTGCAATTTGAAGATGTGCGACTTGGCGCGCGTGAGACATATTCGAAGTGCCATGCAATTCGGAGCAATGAGCGATGAATGACGAACGCTTCGTACGCGAGCAATTGTAATTCCGAACGAACGTAGTGACTCTTCCGCCGGTCGGCTCTCCACTAGCGGTCGTCGGCGCGTAGCAGCGATATAGAAGAGAGGCTCGACACGAAGAACAACTCTACCAAACGTGCGACTGAGAGAGGGAAGAGGCCGATGGAGAAGCAAAGGAAGAGGTAGTGAGAGAGAAAGAGAGAGAGAGAGAGGGGGGGAGAGAGAGAGAGAAAGAAAGAAGTCGTACCCGAGGGGCAGCTGGTCTCAGAAGAGGGGAAGAATCGACATACGAATGCACGAAGAAGCGTGTGCATGGTGAGAGGCACCAGTGTTCGTATATGAGAAGGGGAACGAGAGGAACGGGAACGAGGAGAGATGCAACCGATGCATTTCACGGGTGCATGCCCTGCACTCGACTTCGCTCCGCGCGACCGAGTAGTACGAGAATAAGACGGATATCCCCGGATGTATGATATATGCAGTGACCGATGTCGAGTTGTCGCGATATTGCATTAGGTGATGCTTATTGTCGCTCTTATACATGTTTCCTTTGTAATTTATATTTTAATATGTCTATTCAATATATCTTAACGTTAAAATTTTTAACACTTCCTTCACTACAAATTTATACACAAAAAGAATGGTTTTGTTAGAGTATCTACAAATTTTGCTGGAGATACAGGCTGAAAATAATTTTGTTAGATCAAAATAATTTGTTGAGAAAAATATGTTGAGCGTTCTATAATTTCTAATTATTTTATGAGCCAATAAAATTATTAACCAGATCTGTATTTGATTAAATTTTTAGATATTTCAATAAAAAAATCTTTCCATATATTAATAGCAGATAAAAAAGAAAATCTACAAATTTTTTAAAACAACCATGACCTTTTGTGATAAAAAAATATCGAATAAAAAATCTTGATTTGAATGAAAATTAAGGAAATATTTTTGAATATATATATATATTAACTTTTAAAGTCTCACTATAGGTACAATACATTGATATATAATACACATCCAATGTAATTTAATTGCTTATAAACTTTCATAAAAATGATCATCTTGTAAAATTTTTTTCAATTGAAAAATCAGATATTAAGGAAGATAATGATATCAAACAATGTAAGCATTTTTATTTTATCAATAAAAGATTATAAACATTGAAAAAGCATAAACATTGAAAAGTCAGATATATCATATCGGAAAAACGTTTAAAAGTTAAAAATACTGTAATTTGTTAATAAAAGTTTATAAATCTCTCTCAGATAAATTTGAAAATAATTGATAATAGAATTGTTAAAAAAATATTTTTCTTTTGCTGCATTGATGCAATCAATATTTTAACAAATTTACTATATTGGATACATTTTCATTATTATTAAAATAATAATTTCATAATATCAAACTAAACACTAAATTATAATCTTTGAAAGAGAAGTAGATGACGTATAAATAACGCAACATCTCCGAATACAAAGCAAATGTGGGAAAATCCCCTAACGTCGAAAGCTAAAAGGGGGGGTGACAAGCCTGTATGCGCGTAGCTTACGATCGCCCGAAATACACGTCTAATTTTCGCGCCGCAACGCAGCATCTTTCCGTCGCTAACGTGAACAGAAAACAAATGTAAAGAAAGATTCCCGTACCGAGAAAGCTCTCAGAGGCGATCGTTGTTTCTCTAAAGCGATTAGTGGGTCACGCGAGGTTCTGAAAAAAAGTTCTCCACACCATCGCTAGCACGATTTGATGTCTCTCGTAATAGATCCACGAAGACGCACGTTACAAGTATAATTATATTGGATATAACTAGTAGTTCTGCGAATTACAAACATTACTCTTGTGTAACACAGAAAAAAAAAATTGATGCCAAGAACCATTTTAATAAAATAACGAACAGTCACGAAACATTCGTAAATATCCATCTTGAGGAAAGAATTATGACTTTTCTTCGCGATTATTGCGCGGGATTTACTTTTCTTTCAAACGTGTATTATAAGTAGTGCTTATTTGAATAATCGTTAGTGATGCCATTGTCCATTGTCACGATTAAACTCGGGCGACCTTAATGCGCGTGAAGGCATGCGTCGGCGTCGCACGTAAATTCGCCAACATCACAAGTGAAACGAGACGACGCCGAACGGCTTAACTCGCGACGGTCCAGGTACAAGTAAGATGCATACAACTTCTCTGATGTATTCTGCGTGCTTGTTACGTGGAAACGCATTGCTGATTCAATCGGTGTCCGAGGAAGCGGACGATTGCAGCATTAAAGCGGCGCTGATCGTGTCTGCGCGAATTTCTCGCTCCATCAGCCCGGGAGCGATCAGGAGCTGGCCGCGAAGACAGATATTGCGTGGCGGAAAGTGCAACATTCACGCATCCCTTCTCATCTACCAAGGGATCCATTCCGAGACTATTTGCGGCCCACCAACGACGATGGAGGCGGTTTTCGTGGAAACGATGTGGTCGGTGTTTTCGTGCCCGTAGAAACTGTGTCTTCGTGTCATCTGTCCGTTCTACGTTTCCACTCGCGAGAGCACAGAGTTTACATTTCATTTTCTTCTTCGCGAGATGTACGCAGGAACGAGCCTGGCGGAAGATACCAGCGAGAGAAAGAAAGAGAGAGATCTCGGAAGCGCGACTTAGTGAGAATTTCTATTCTATTACTGGAGAACGCCAGGGAATGGATGCGCCGGCGACGCGGATTATTTCCCGTGTCGTGATAGTTTAGTTGAGATTATTTATACAGGCTATGCCTGGCGTAACCAGAACTTGGCGAGTGCGTATCCCTTTAAGTTCGTGTACAATCTTGAGTTTAATTTTGCGAATTCAAACTTAATTATAGATGCGTTGAAAAACATTATTATACAAATTTTCTTTTTCTTTCTCCGGAGATTCAACACTCATTGCACTATACAAATTAAAAAAATCTATATTATTAAAAAAATCTATATTAAATCCGTATTGAGTAAGTATTGAAGAAACAAAAAAATCAAGACTTATATCGCTTAAAATAATAACAAGAACGATTTTGCTAAAATATTAAAAAATTTAATTACATACAGATCAGAAAATAATTTTATTGGATCTTTAAAATTATGTAGGAAATTCAAGTATCATGAGCAATGCTATTGAAAAATTTTGATTTTTTTAACAAACTTGCATTTTACATAAATAATATATTACATAAATTTTGATAGTTCAACAAAATTATTTTCAGATCTGTATGTTTAGCTAAATTTTTAGATACTTCAACAAAATCATTCTTTCTGTGCACTGACAAGTAAGATTTCAATAACAGAATTATATTAAAAATTTTATTAGTTTTTAGAGTTATTTTAATTGCAAAGTATATAATGTTCGGATATTATGAGCAGATTTGAATGTTATGTGAATGTACGTTATGTGAATAAATACATTGTACGTGATAAATCTGATAATTTCATTTTTAGGTTGCCAGCAAAATTACACATTAAAATCAATAACGATCTTTCATTTCTGCATAATTTCTTTCAAAAAAATTTCATATGTTCAAATTACTTATAAGAATGCACATATTATTCTATCCCAGAAATTAATATGAGTATCGAGTGTGTAGGGCCTCCCCATCATTTCAACATTTGCCTTAAAATAATCAATTTTAATATCAAAATACATAAAATACTAATGAATCTCAAATAATAAGAACAAAATTTTTTTATTTTTCAGTATGCAAGAAATATCAAAATGTTTTCTTAAAATGCTTATAATACCCAATCCTAATAAATATATATATATTTATATATATATATATATGTATACCACTGTATTATAATTTAAAAATTGTGATTCAATTAAAGCAATTTCTTCGATACAAATCGTTATAATTTTTCTTATTGTGACGCGTATCTGCTACGTTCATCGGCGTTTTGCGTCAGAGATGGAATCAATTCCGCTTGTATTTCACTGAGGTTAATCGCCCTGCATATTTTGTTAGTCACTCAAAGACGCTGCAGTGTTTCTGTCGCGTGGAAAATCTATCCCCGCCCACCTACGAAGATCTGAGTAACAAAGACAGAAATTCGTGGAAGCGTTGGCTACTGTGCGTACGCACTTAAGACTTTACTACCGGTCGTTCCTTTGTGATTCTCTCTCTCCTGCCGGCTATATTCATCGATTCCATTAAAACAGTGATTTCGCTCGGCAGGCGCCTCTCATCGTCACTGCTAATCTTTGTATTCAAGAGAGGAGGCGATGCGGGTTTATCCAGGTGCACGTTACAGTGCTAGCCACACTTCCAAGTTGGCTCACCCCCAACAGATGTGTCAAAGACCCCTTTGCTTTCGGCAAAGAGATCTATGTGCGCACCCCGCGGACTATTTCTGGCATGTTGCCAAAACCTTAGATAGCCGATTCGCGGGATTCGTAGATCCATTAGAACTCGGATGTCGATTTGGGATCCTCCGACGTGCATGTTCTGTTTACAATTCTTAGATTAGAGTTAATGTACAAAAAGGAACCCTTCGCTCTCGTAGATCTTGGTGTTCGTGTAAATTTATTCTACACGATTTCTCTGAATAAAGCTGCATCTCTAAATCTGAGTCAGTGGATAATCACTGATTCAATGCCAAATATGCCATTGTTAATTAATGAATGAAATATCTCTAATCTATAGCGAACCTTGTTTCAGTGCATACGTGTAGCGCATTTAACGTATATGGTATTGTAAGATTGGAATAATGTGCTAGAAAGTGTAAACATCGGTATTTTAACTATATAATGCTCAAACTTCTTTTTTTTTATAGTTGAATTTCATTGATTATCCAATGGAATATTAGAGTTAATTAAGTTTGTGCGAATCGTTCATCATCGATGCAAATTATACAAGCGAATGCATTTTAACATGAAATACCACGTTACGATTATATATTTGATAATTCTATCTTTTTTGTTCATTCAGTTAAATCTTATAGTCTTACGAAACTGACGGAAATTATTTCGAATGTTCTATGTAACACACGATCTTATTTCACATGTCCCACATGCGCTAATCAATTGAATCAGTTAAGAGCACTGGAATTGCCATCGGAATTTATTTCGGGAAATATCTGAGTAGGAAATGACATTATCAAAGATATGATCTAAGCAGACGTGCTTACGTAATTACGTTATCGGACGTCAGACGGGCTGACAGCCGTCTGTCGAGCGCGAAATCGACTTCCTCGTCTCGAGAATACACGATAATGCGCTTCAAATAGCCGTCGGGGTGCACATCTTCGGCCCACGACTTCCCGAAATACATGAGTAAATTATATCCTTCCCGGTAGAATTGGGCAGCCTACCAACGCGTCGAGCTATCTTGTTCCATGACGATCACTCTCGTCGTTGTCATGAACTCGAAGCACCGCAATTCAGGAAAGATTCTGCTGCACGATGATTAGAGCTTTGGTATCCCGAATTCCGGGCGTGGAAATACCTGTTCCGATGTGACTTCCTATAGCTTCCATTTACGGATTTGGTGCACTTCAGACTCTCAGAAAAACAGGGACCTGATTTTACGGAGAATCTCGTCGAACGTTCCATCGTGTTCGCGTGTCAGCTGGAGTCTTAGTGTATGTCCATAAGACGAGTCGAGACGAATCAGATGAGTCAGGCGAAATCTTTGATCAGGATGAGCGAGTTATTTCTCGGTTTAACCCCTCTCCGCCTGAATCTCGCTGATGGAGTGCCAAGCCATTCGCGTTGTAATCCAGTCTAATTGCTAAAATTGCAGTTTCTCGTGGATGGCAGCGAATTATTCAGTTTTACTTCTGGGGTTAATAATCTGCATTCGTATCCCGCGGAATGTGACTGTCTATGATTCCAAGTATTATCGGTTTTCTACAAAAATTGGTGTACAACGCTATCTCGGGCTAAGCTAAATGTAGAAATATTGCAGCCAATGTCTGCGGAATTGGATTTACATTGTTAAATTCATAATGTCAAATTATCCCCAATTTGAGTTATTTTTAATCTTTATTTATATATAGGTTGCCACTGCTCCTAATATGTTATTGATCAAAACAAAGGAGTTTAACAATTTAACTAAAAAAAATGTATTAAATTTAATTCAAATTTTATTTAGTTTATTAGTTTATTAAATACATACGTTAATGTAAACGATTTTGAAACACAGAAGTGAATTAATTTACATTTTGAGAGATAGAAATTGAAAACAACAAAATGTTATTTATTCTCAAGAGATAGGATTGAGTTACCATTGCCTCTCTTTTGATATTTAACAGTGTAAGCACGAGTGAAATTATAGCATAAGCAAGCAGAAATTCTCATGAATGCAACATGATTTACTACATATACATCCTACAATTATACAAAATCATAATAATATATCCTTCTAGAAATACAATTAGAAAATTGAAAGCATCTCTCGGTATTTATGGACGAGCAAACGAACAAGCAGAAAGTCTTCGTTGTACATTTTAGAATTAATGACAGAAGCGGCAATGCGAGACGGCGAGGAACACCAGATAATCTTCCCACACTGCTAATACTCTTTTGTCCGCAGGGGTCTTCGCACGGGCGAAGGTTTCGCGAAGGGTGGTTTACATTAATCCGGTTTGCACAGTAATTCGTTACGACGCGACGAATATAGAGGTGTGGCTGGTCGCGCGCGCCGCGGCGTCTCCCAAGTCTCGTATAGAGCCGTCCTTCTCAGTATATTTAAGCGCCGTGAGCTTTTTCATTTTTCAACCGGTGCTCAATGTCACCGCTCGAAATAACTCCTCGTTGCACGTACTTGATGAACGTGTAATATGCGTGCGTCGCGTTTGCGTGAGTGGTAGCCCAGCCCTATGATGCATTTATTAACTTTCATTCAGTCTAAAAATAATGCATAATAATATATTTTAAGTAACAACAATATTTAATGTTGTGATAATATCATATAATTATGT
>Ga0157364_1004722_pt1 | contig 13678 bp, 11 predicted proteins | sample AttsexASBM2_FD_111476 | JGI IMG/M metagenome (GOLD analysis project Ga0157364, IMG submission 111476) | Fungus gardens microbial communities from leaf cutter ant in Ribeirão Preto, State of São Paulo, Brazil - Atta sexdens ASBM2 | ecosystem: Host-associated > Fungi > Mycelium > Unclassified ... | reverse complement strand
CTGAATTGTCCAATGATCTCACTAACAAGTAAAGCTCAAAGTAGGCTATAATGTGGGAATTCACAAGAGAACTCGACAAGGAGTCTCTGCTAAATTAGAGTCCTATATATACAAAACATGCTTAGTCCATGCTACCAATACTTAAGCCTACCCTTATGTCTATGCCTCTACCTCATGTCTGCCTTAAGGCCACCATGTTGTATACATATGCCCTGATGTCATCTTCTAGATTCTTCCACCACCTTCTAGGCCTATGACATCACATCATGTGACATGTCATGTGACTGCAGTGTCACATGCCTCTTCATTGTCTAAAAGAAAAGAAAAAGAAAACAAAATTCCTATAAAGTCAGAAAATAAAAGAAAAAAGAAAATAAAAATTATTCATGTCCAAAGCGTCCCATAACAAAATAGCTAGCTATAGTAAAATTCTTAGTCAATAGTAAAGTTTATATAATAACTAAGATCTCATTATTTATGGCAAACTACAAGAAAGAACTATAGATAGGACAAGATATTAAAAAGAGAAAAAATATAAAAATAGTAATAAAGTTTGTAAAAAAATAAAAAAGATATAAAAAAAGTAGGAGTAGCATTAAAGAATGCTTAGAAAGATTTTATTTATTTTCTTATCTAGAACTTAGACTTAGGGTTATAATATAATGTTATATATAACAGTTGTGATAATCATATATTATAATAAGATATGATGGCTGTTACAAGTTTGTCATATAATCACATGTTACATAAAAGAATGTAAAAGTTTCTAAAACAATAATATTATATAATATATAGCCTTTAGAGTAGGTTAGTATTAGTCTTACACAAACTAACTAGCTAATATATATAAGATAGATATATTATACTAGAAATTCTATTAAGTTTTCTTGTATAAACCTTACACAAGATTTCTCTTTTAACTACTTACTAAGTCTTAAGTTGTAACAAAAGTGATACTGAGCATAAAAGACTTGGTGTTCAAAGAGAAACTGGCAAGAAAGCTAATAGAATGATATGTTGGTCCTTATATAATAGAAGAAATAATGTTAGCTAATATAGTAGAACTAAAACTGCCAATATTGATAAGGATTCATCTAGTAGTAAGCATTAGCAGAATAGTAAGACATAAAGAACTAGTTATGTAGCAGAGAGTAGAGAAACCAAAACTAGTAAAAGTGGATGGAGAAGAAAAGTAAGAAGTAGAAAAAATCCTCAACAAAAGAATGACATAAGAATGTATGAAGTATTTGATTAGATAAAAGAGCTTTACAGGAGAGCATGACTGTAAGGAGACCACAAACTCCAAAGTCTGATTCTATAAACTTGAAGTTTGCAATACTGACTCCTACATTCAAAGTCTGATCCCAAAATTATAGAGATTTCTATACTTTCCCTGGTACTCTTCCTACTCAGCCCTAACCACTCCCTATACCCTTCTAATCATTGCTATATATCCCTAGTTAATATCAGATAAGTACTTACTATATTTGAACACTATTCTAGATGTTTCTATCAAGAGTGCCTAACCACTTGGACCCTATCATTCATGGCTTGATCAGCATTGTTCTACCAGATTAGAATATATTCTAGAGTACTTAACATAGTAGCTGCCCCCAGGAGATCTTATTTTGTTCTCTTAGGTTTCTTCTAGAGGTAAGTCTTTATCTATTGTATTATATAAAAATAAACTTAGGTTTTTTCTGTAGTAAACTCTGTAAATTCTGTGGACTTTTGTCAGTCATCCTAACAATAACTTGGGAAAAGTGTTGTTGCCATCACTAGTCTAGGAACAACCAGTAGACTACTAAGTAAACTTAAGAGTGAAGTGTTTTGTGAGGATTACAAGAGAACTTAACAAAGAGTTTCCAATATATTTCTACACTATTTATACAATACATAAATGGTCCATGCTAGCAATAAATACCCTACCCTAAAGTTCATGTGTCATCCATGAGTACACAATGTATAAACTATGAGATGAACATACTATTGATATATATTTTGATATCATCTTTTCAGTCCCTTCTTCTAAAATCTAGGTCTATGACATGTTATGTGACTGCATTCACATGCCTCTTTATCATCTAAAAAAAAGAAAAAAAAAAGAAAAAAAAAGAAAAGAAACATTAAATTAAGAAAAATGTTTAAGTTCAAGCATACTATAACAAAAAGAAGATAGACTTAGAGAATACAAAAGAAGTGGTAACAAAATTCAAAGGAAGGCTAAGTACAGAAGTTAAAAGAAAAGAAAAGATAGAGATTTCAGAAGAGGAGAACTGCCAGAAAAGTATATAGCAAAAATGTTATATAAATAGAATGATAGAAACTTTGAAGTAGAGTATTTGAGAAAGTTAGAAAGGAACTAACAAAGATGAAAGTCTATTTCTCTGGAAAATAAATCTTGAAGGAAGGGTAATATCAGAAATTCTCTGAGTAAACTTAGTTGTTTTTCTTTTTTTTTAGTTTTTTATAATTTCTCTTTTCTTTTATAGTATAGTTTTCTTATCTAAACTTAGCTAAGAAGTATGATGTCATGTTACATGTAATTGTTACAATGATCACAAAGTGTGACATATGTTACTGTCACTGTCACACAGTCATATGACTTAGTACAATATTACAGAAACTACTAAAAGAACTTAGTTATAGTTTTAGAATAAGTTAGATATACATAGACCAACTCTTAAAGATATATAAGATAGGCTATGTTACAATCAATACCTCAAGAATGTAGCATGGACTTGGGTCAAGGGTAATGATGACATAATCAGCTGTACTACAATAGTCTCAGTCAGTACCTCATATAATAGGTACCATATCCTTGCTCAATCCTCATGTATTATGACTTATCTTTTCTCATGTACTATGGATGATATCCTCATGGCTGCTTTATATATATAGCATAGATACTATCCTGTATTCTTACACTTTACCACTTATACATCTCCCCTTCTCTCTTCTCAATTCTTTGCCTAAGTACAACCTGAGCTCTGAGCTAAGATCATAACATTTGGTAAAGTATCACTGAGCTTACCTTGCAAGAGAGATATATAGTGGATAATCCACAGACGAAATTAGGCAAAGTTACCACTGGACAATAAACAAAACATGTGTGGTATAGACCATAAAGAGAAACCAAGACAAGTTTTAGAAGAATAGACAACATAGAGGTACTATCAGAACAGCTAGGATCTTTACAGATTACAAACAAAACCTTGGATGAAATAACAGAACAATCAGATGAAGCAATGTCTGTAGCACTAGTACCAATGACAATAAACATGAACAAACAGGCTATTATACCTAAGAGCATGGTCCCAGATCCAGAATGGTTTGATAGGGACAGAACAAAATTTGAAGACTGGTGGAAGAGAATATGATTATTCCTCAAAAGCAACAGGGTCATAGAGACCAATGATAGGATCACAGTGATCCTGGCACACCTCAGAGGAGGTGTAGCAGGTATATATGCACAAAAAAAGCTTGAAAAGCTAGACAAAGAATTGGAAACCCAGAATTAGAAGGAATTTGTTAAAGAAATCAAGACAACATTCAGCAACAAGACAAAGGTAGCAGATGCCAAATGGAAGATCAAGATATTTAAACAAGGGAAACAGAATACAGCAGACTTCATGATAGAGTTTAATGCCTTAGTTATGAAGGTAGATATAGATAAGCTACATGCTATCTTTTTGCTAAAAAAGAATATATGATAAGATATTATCAAAACAATATTGGGATACCCATCCATTGTGGCACCAGAGTCACTCAAGGAGCAGAAGGTAGTAATCACCTTGGTCAGACAAGGATGCAAGTCTATAGAAGAATATCAAGATTACAAGACAGAAACAGAAACAACATATAGTAGGCAAGAACAGCCCATAGATATTGGAAAGAGCAATGACAACTTCAAAGATAGGAAACCAAAGTGTTTCAATTACAACAAGTATGGCCACATAGCAAAGGAATGTTGGAAGAAGAAGAAAAAGAGACAAGGAAATGTTTCAAATGCGGCAGAGAAGGACACATTGCCAAAGACTATAAAGGGAAACAGTCAATGAAGAAACAAAAGATTCAAGAGGAATTAGATGATGATGAAGATAACAAAGAGGAAAAGAAGAAACAGTGTTTTGAAAAAGATTTTGAGTAGACACAGTACAAGAGATATCTCTTATAAATTCTCAGAATAAATATGTTATTCCAAACCAACAGAGTAATATGGAAAGAGAATTGAACATGTGAGCAAATGTGAAAATGAAGAATAGCAAGAACCTCAAGGTCAAGATACTGGTGGACTCCAGATACACATATATAGAAATCAACAAGCAATTGGTTAAAGAAAAACGGATACAAACCAAGCTAATAAACTTTTTATTTGAAGTTTTCAACACAGACAGAACAAAAAACAGAGAGGTAACTAAGGTAATGCCTCTGGAGATAGAAATCAACGGACACAAAGAACAGCTAGAAGCTGCAGTAATAGATTTAAACAGAACAAACATGTTTTTGGATCACAACTGGTTGGTCAAACACAATCCAGAAGTCAATTGGAAGCATGGAATGATAAAGTTCACGAGATGTTCAGAAAGTTGCAAAATGAAACATTAGGATATTGAGTTTAAAATAAAAAGAACTCAGACAACAGAAACTACAACATAGGACAATGGAAAAATTGAAAAGGAACCAGACAAAACAAATCCAGAAGATTTACCAGAGTACATTCAGCCCTTTACACACTTATTCAACAAAAAGAAATTCAAGAAGTTACCAGAACGATGTGAATAGGACCACAAAATAAATCTAATGGAAGAGACTCCAAGGAAACTAAATGCAAAGACATATACAATGACTCTCAAGGAAGAAGAAACATTAAACTAATAGTTGGATAAACAACTCAAAGCAGGTTTAATTATGAAATCAAAGTCAAGATATACAATATCATGTTTCTATATTCCAAAGAAAGATGGTTCACTAAGGCTGGTTTAAGATTATAGGAAGCTCAATCAAGTCATGATAAAGGACAAGACTTCATTGCTATTAATTAGAGAAGTAATTGACAAACTAAAAGAGACTAAATACTTCAACAAACTCAATCTCATCTAGAGGTACATCAATATTTGAATTAAAGAAGGTGATGAATGAAAAGCAGCTTTCCTAACAAACAAAGGACTATTCAAACCACAAGTAATATACTTCAGATTATACAACTCACTAGGAACATCCCAGAGGATGATGAACAGCATCTTTTGAGAATTACTCCATGAAGGAGTATTGGCAAATTATATAGATGATTTTGTTATACCAGCCAAGACAATGAAAAAACTCAAAGAAAGAACCAAATGGTTCCTAAAGATTGTAGAAAAGCACAACTTGTGTTTCAAATGATTAAAATACAGCTTTAATATAGAAGAAATCCTGATATTAAGAGTCATCATTGAAAAGGAGCAAGTTAAATGGAACAAGAAAAGATCAAAGCTATTAAAAAATAGAAGACACCGACAAAGGTCAAGGATGTAGAAAGTTTCCTGGGATTCACAAACTTACTTCTACCTTGTATTGTTTAAGGCAATGATGCTGTTTTTACTCCAAGCTTGTATATTGAACTTGTATAGCACCCTTGGCTGTCTGGTGATCAAACTAGAAACAAAGGGCCTACATTATTTCATCTCCAGAATTTCAGTCATATGGCAAGACCTTTAAACAAGTTAAAGAGAAAGAAAGAATGGATATGGAATTAAGAACATGACAAAGTCTTTGAAGAACTCAAGAAGAAAATAATAAGTCAACTAGTACTCTCTCTTCTGAAGAGAGAAGAAAAATTTAGGGTCAAAACAGACACTTCAGGACATACTATTGGAAGAGTACTATCCCAGGAACAAGAGGGAAAATGGAAACCAATAGCATTCTTATCCAAGACAATATAACCAGTAGAAAGAAACTATGAAATTTACAACAAAGAACTACTGGCAATTGTGGAAGCTTTGGCTAAATGGAGATAATATCTGTTGGATGTGATAGAATCATTTGAAATCTGGACAGACCATGAAAACCTGAAATATTTCAGAAAACCTCACAAGTTAAATGGATGATAAGCTAGATGTTACAAGACTACAATTTTATTCTGTAACATATTCTAGAAAAGACAAATACAAAGGCAGATATTTTGTCAAGAAAAGATCAAGTAGATACAAAGGAAGACAACAAGGATGTTTAACTGCTCAAAGAAGAATTATGGACAAGAAGAACTACAGCAGAAGTAACGATGTTAAAAAGAAACAAGATGACAGACAATCTGGACATATTGGAAGAAATAAAAAAAAACAACACTAGAGAATATGAAGTGGATCAAGCATTGAAAATAAAAGATGAGCTAATCTGGGAACAAGATGGAATTGTTTATATAGAAGGATGAATTTACATCCCAAACAACAAGAAACTCAAAGAACAAATTTTACAGGAGAATTATGATTCTATGGATGTTGGTCATCCAGGACAATAAAGGATGATAGAACTGGTCAAATAAAACTATTGGTGGTCAGGACTCAAAAAGAACATCAAGAAATATGTGCAGTGTTATATAAAGTGTCAACAGAACAAAGTGCAACATTAATAAAAACCAGAAGAACTTCACCCATTGGAGATACCACAAGGACCATGGCAGGAAATCAGTATCAATATATGACTAAAGGCAACAATGACAAAAATCTCTTCAAAAGGAATAGCAAGAATCTATAAGGATGAAATTTGGAAGTTACATGGAATTCTAAAGAAAATTCTTAGTGACAAAGAACCACAATTTATATTAAGATTCATAGAAGAATTAACAAAAGCATTGGGAACAAAAATAATACTTTCAACAGCATATCATCCACAATCAGATGGACAAACCAAGAGGATCAATCAAGACATAGGAACATTCTTGCAACACTACATTAATTATCAGCAAAATGACTGGATGGAATGAATTGCAGTAGCAGAATTCCATTATAATGACAAAAAGCATGCAGCAACCAGACAGACAACATTTGTTCTGAACTTTAGAAGACATCCTTGAAAAGAAAACTTTGAAATACAAATGGAAATTTCTAAACTGGAAGAATTTCTAATGAAACTACAAAGAAGCTGGGAAGAGGCTAAGAAATCTATAAAAGAAGCACAAGAAAACATGAAGTGGCAGTATGACAAGAAAAGAAAAAATCCTTGAGGATTGAAGGTTGAGGATAACATGTGGTTGGAAAATAAGAATATCTATTCAAACAGACCCTCAAAGAAGCTGAATCAAAAGAAATATGAACCTTTTAAAATCTCAAAGAACATTGGCTTAGGGGTGTTTCAACTGGAACTTCTGGAAGGATGGATAATACACAACATATTTAATGAAGATCTGCTGACAAGATGCAATGAACTGCAGTTCAAAGAACAACATGTAGAACCAGCACCAGCACCAACAATTATTAATGAGGAAAAAGAATATGAAGTTGAAGAAATACAGAAGCATAGGAAATAAGACAGAGAAACACAATACTTGGTACATTGGAAAGTTTATAGAGACAAGCATGATTAATGGATCACAGAATCAGGGTTACCTCATGCAAAAGAGGTGATTGAAGACTATTGGACAAGGTGTTTGAGTTGAAACCTATAAAGAGGAGGGGATAAAATCCCATTTCGACAGTTCAAAACATCACTTGAACTTCAAAACAAATATCTTCCCAAATTACAAACAACTACATGACTGCTCCCACTTCCCCAAATCCATATATCACCAGAAGATTAAACAATATAGATAAAGCTCAAGCATTGAAGAAGGAATGAGATGACTGGACCAGACTATATCACAAGATGTTAAAGGAAATAGAAGCAATGATTGATGTATAGAGACAAGTGCAGGACATGATGAAGATAGCAAGAGAGGCCAATATAATGATTATAAAGATGGAGGAAACAATTCTAAAGACAAGCATCAATAACCAGACCATGAACACTACTAATATTCTAGAAGTATTGGAAGACTTGCAACACTAAATCCAAAGCAACATGGAGGACCAAGTATTTCAAATTCAAAGGATGCTAGCTGATGAATTAGACATATATAAGGGAAGAATAAATCAATATGTGGAAAATAATATTCAGGAGATATAAGACTTATACAAAGGCGAAGAATACAAGATAGAGTCAAAGAAAGGAAGAGTTGAAGAAGAAAAAGTTATTTTAATCAGACTATATGAAGTACTGGAATCAACATCATCAACAACAAAATCAAGCTTTATAAAAGATAAAGTCAACAATCTCATAAAGTACATGAAATTCGTTCAATCTCCAACACAGATAAGACTTTTTAAACCACTACCTCACTATCAAGCACTTCAATTTAGAGGAGAACAAGATCCAGATTTCTGGAAAGAAGTAGCAACTGTACTAGTGGAAGAAAAGCACAATACTGAGACATCAAGAAATGGATATCCAATAACAATATTTCAAAGAGGACTACCACATGAACTGTTCTTCATAGCTATTAACAATTGAGGACTAGTCATCATAAGTCCTAACAAGAAAACAGTGGCTATATATATAGCAGGAGAACTCAAGGTATTGATCTAATTCATAGGGATATAAATGCTGAAAAAGAGGTATTGTTATGATTGATACCTCAAGGATGCAGCATAAACTTGGGTCAAGGATAATGATGACATGATTGGCTATGCCATAATAGTCTCAGTCAGCACCTTATATAGTAGGTGCCATATCCTTGCTCAATCCTCACGTACTATAGACAATATCCTCATGGCTGCTTTATATATATAGCATATATACTATTCTGTATTCTTATGCTTTACCGCTTATACATCTTCCCTTCTCTCTTCTCAATTCTTTGCCTAAGTGCAATCTGAGCTCTGAGCTAAGGTTGTAACAGGCTACCCCATAGTAGAAACTCTATTTAGTTCTCTTGTCTCACTCAATATATGAGTATGCTTTACCTTAATACTTAGACTTAAGACATAACATCATGATTATCACAAAATGAGCTACTCACTGGTTGTGATACTTGAACTTAATGGTGTTTCAGAGGTTCAGTATAAGGAAATAATGATAATAGATGATGAGCAGTATCAACAAGAATAATTAATGTTGTTAAGTCTGAGGTCTAATCTTTAGACATAGAGGTATATATATAAAATAGTGATGGTCTGTGTGCAAGCTGTTTCCATCACATGATCAAAACTTGTTTCTGATGGGAGCTGTCATCTGTCATAGCAGCTGTCAGGCTAATTTTAAAAGGTAACTAATTATGTTACTACATTGATATACTTGTATCTCTATAAGTACTTATTGCTATGAGATATACCATATATTATTGTAAACAGTTTGATGAGCACTTTCCAATGCAAGTTTTATTATGCAAATCTATCCAGCCATTCATGAGATATTAGCAAACAAAGCTTTTATAGTTACTGATGACCTGATATCTTGGTTTTTTGTTGTCACTTTTGTACATCCCATATATGTGCAAATAGCCCTCATTTGGGGCTTTCCAAAACAACTTAGTTTGTAAAAATTGGTCCACTAACTGTAGAGATACAAGCTGAATGAAGTTTGTAACAACTAGTAGAAACTACTAGAATATTTCATGCTATGTGACTAGTCATGTGATTAATATTACATAATATCATACTTAGATAAGTCTAAAATAAGAAAATAAAGAAAAATAAAATAAGTATTCTATAAAATAGGCAAGGATATAAACATATAATTCAGAGAATAGCAACTTAGTTTGTGAAAATCAGTCCACTGGTTGTGGAGATACAAGCTGAATGAAGTTTGTGACAATGATATAATGTCTTATATACTGCTCTAGTTGTCAAGACATCTGTAAGACCAAAAAACACTAGATATATGTCCTTGATACATGTAGATTTGGCCTTTTTCCTATCTTAGCAAATAATACTAAGGATATAACTCAAACTTCACAGATTTTTAATGAGTATTAGGAAGAGTTAGAAAATCATTTTTATATAACTTGGTGATGTCTTAAACTTTTGGCTCTCAACTTCTGAATAGCAGTTACTTTTTTCCAATATTTTTCTAAAGCTTTGTAAAAAATAGGTCAAAAGCAATATTCTTATATTTAATAGTTCAAGTCAGTCTTTACCAAGAAAGACTTTGATATGCCCTCAGATCACCACAAGTGAAACTATATTATTAAATTAATCTCTAGCACTAAGTCTAAGGTATATTCCTTGTCTTTAATGGAGTAGAAGGAGTCAAAGCTAAATATATTCATTGCCAAAAACCTTTATATTAAGTGAATACAACTTTCTAAGTTCTCTATGGCTACACTAGTCTTTTTCATTAAAGAAAAGGATAACTTTCTCTAGTTGGTACAAAACTATAGAACTCTCAATATGATGACTATTAAAGACAAGTATATACTTCCACTGATCTCTAAGCTAGTCACTCAACTTCAAGAGGCCTGCTACTTCACCAAACTTAATATCTATTAGGGTTTCAACAACATTCATATATCAGAAATTCTCAAAGTGAACTTTGTCATTTTCTGTTTTCAGATCTTTTATGATTTCTTTTTAATTTCCTGTTTCTTTAATGATAGTTTAGATTTCTTATTTCATTTTTTGGACTTAGCTAAGAATATAATATAAAATTACATATAATGGTCATAAATTTTATGATGTATGATGTAAGCATAATATATACTATAGTCATAGTCACAACATTGTAAAAACTACTTGAAGAACTTAGTTATAGCTTTAGTTAGACATATATATCAGAATCAAAAATAGTGGACTTGTTTCCTCTCTATTTCTTTTCTCTTATTCTATTTCAACTCTTCTATTTCTTTTCTTATTTTCTAGACTTAGTAAAAAGGAAAATAATATAACATTACCTATAACTATCACAATAGTCATAGTCATGATCACAATATTATATGACATATCAGAAGGTGATGTCATACATCATATGTAATGATAACTCTTATTCATATAATTTATAATATTTAGGATAGGCTTGATATACAGATTATACATTAGAAATATATAGAGTAGACATATCTGTATTAGAAACTCTACCAAGTTTTCTTGTGTTAACCAATACAAAGTTCCTCTCTAAACTCTTGGTCTTAAGCTATAATAGTATACAAACTTAAGTCTTGAAGTTAAGACAAAAGCACATTCTTATATTAAGTAATATAAGAGAACTCAATAGAGTTCCTAATACAAAGTGTTTATCTTTCATATGCTAGCTAGGTGGTTTGTACAAGACCTTATCTAACCTAGCCTAAAGGCTATATGTAATACATAAGGTTAATATATTGTAAACATACTATATGATATTACAACTTAAGACTAAGTATTTAGTTAAAAGAGAAAACTTATACTATTTAGTACAAAAGAACTTAGTAGAGTTCTTAGTACTGGTGTGTCTACTTTATATACCTCTGGTGCATGGTCTGTGTGTACTTATATCTAGTTTACCCTAAATATTATGAGTTTATATAGATAAAGTCATCATTTCTTTTATAATATATAACATCATTTTTCTGATATGTTATATGATGTTGTGACCAGCTTGTGACATTTGTGACAGTCACACATAACATCATCTTGTACCTATTTACTAAGTTCAAAAGAAGAAAAATAAGAAAAAAGATAGAAGAGTCAAAGTAAAAAATAAGAAAGACTTTAAATAAGAGAAGAGAAATGAAAAGGAATAAGTCCACTATCTTTGATTCTGACATATGACATTATCTATTCCAAAACCTTCTATGTTCTTCTCTGTTTTATGTGATTATATGATTTGTAACTATAATATATGTGACCATCCTATGATATATGTAACTATTATATATAACATTGTATTACATTCTTTGCCTAAGCTCAAAATAATAAAAATAAAAATAAAAACCAAAATTAAATTAAAATAAAAGAGAAAGAAAATTAAGTATTCACAACTTTGACATCTAAAGGTATATAAAGTAAAGGTATATAAAGTAAACTACCTTGTAAAAACTCTATTGAGTTCTCTTATATTACTCAATATAAGAGTATACTTTTGTCTTAGTACTTAGACCTAAGTCATAATAGTGTCAGATTTAAAGATGGTAAACTTGTTTCTTTTCTATCTCTTTTTTATTATTTAAGTTTCTCTTACTTTTGATCTAATTCCTTTCTATTCTTTCTTTATTTTAGACTTAGTAAAGGAGAATGATGTGATATAACAGATGAATGTCACATGTCACTGTCACTATTACTGTCACAACCTTATGTGATGTCTGGGAAAATCTAAGAAAATTATATTATATATTATATAATATAATAATCTCTTATCTCATAGTATTTGGGGTAAGCTAGATATAGAGTGTGCACAGACCATACACTGAAGGTATTTAGAGTAGACTCACCTATATTAGAAACTCCACTGAGTTCTCTTGTATTAATCAATATAAGGTTGCTATTTTGTCCTATGTTAGGACTTAAGTCATAACAAATAGAGTGATTAGTATGATTTCATTTATTGGTAGAGTTTTACTCATTTATTTTCTTTATTCATAATAATAATTTTTGATAATGAAATTGTTAATATTTATATCTATAGTTCTAGACTATTTGCTTTTTTCTATCCTTCTTAAAGACAAAGAAGACTGGCAAAGTCTATAATAACTCCAATAGCCTAATATATTCATTTCAAAGTTAATTTTATAGAAAATCCTGTATTTTCTGTCTCTCAATTCATAATAAACATTCTTTCTAACTTCTTCTTTAACTATCTATAAAATCTCTTAGAAACTATACTTGCTGTATCTTTTTTTACTTTTCTTTTCCAACCTTTCTTACTTCTGTTGTTTTTGTTTCTTCTTTGTGTTTCTCTTTCTTAGAATTTTTATTAGTGTCCATACATCAGTAAACATCCCATTAATTTTACTTCATCTATCTCCTAATTTATCTCAAATTTGTACATTGAGAGCCATAACATATCCACTGTTATGTTATACTTCTCAATGTTACATATATTTATCTTTTTTATATGTTCCTGATCATATATATTCACTTCTATCTCATGCTTAATTGATCATCCTATATTGTAAGTTCTATCTATATTCTTTATGTTATAGTATACTTTGAGTTCCTATACTTTATTTTATTTTATTTTGTTTTTATCTATTTTCCTTGATTTGATTTTGATTTGATTTTTCTTTTCTTTTAATGATGATCACATAACCACAGCACATGACAATGTTACATAATGTGATGTCCCAGTCAGATGATAAGACATGTGATTATTCACAACTCTGATAATTTGGTAAGTTGTCCATACTGTACCATGCTGCTATACACTGTTTCTTCCAACATTATAATATAATAATTGTAAATGCAAGGGAAATTTAGGTGTAACAGTAGTATCTTTAGTCTGATACTACTGTGAGAGTTATTTCACAACAGTATCCACATATATTTTGAATGGAAAGGCAGTGTAGGGAAGAGTCAAAACACAATCATTTAAGGACTGTGGGCTTCAATCTAACCTTAATTATGTTATCTGTTTGGTGGCCCCATCAAGAGTTATGATCCACTTTTAAGAAAGGGGAAATCATCAGCATTTAAATTAACTGTACTTTTGGTCTGATTGGCTGTCCATCTCAGGACATGTAGGTACAACCAGG
>Ga0157364_1004721_pt1 | contig 13678 bp, 9 predicted proteins | sample AttsexASBM2_FD_111476 | JGI IMG/M metagenome (GOLD analysis project Ga0157364, IMG submission 111476) | Fungus gardens microbial communities from leaf cutter ant in Ribeirão Preto, State of São Paulo, Brazil - Atta sexdens ASBM2 | ecosystem: Host-associated > Fungi > Mycelium > Unclassified ... | reverse complement strand
ATGTATGTATAGCGTTCCATGCATCCGTTGCCTTAAAGTGGATAAGTTAGAACAGATTAGGATAAATTTAATCCTGGATGCTTCTTCTTATGGATTTTATTGTACATGCACTGTAAAATTTATGATATCATGTTAAAACAAAAGATAATAAAATATTTGTATTTTTTAAATATATGAAATACAGGAAATTAAATATATAAAATATATATATATATATATATATATATATATATAAAAAATAAATAAGGTAAACGAAATTGTTGTCTCTAAATATCATAATATTGAAAATTTGTTACAGTATAAAAAATATGTTTTATTATTCTTCCTACCTATTCTATTTTCAAATATTCATACAGGATTAAATTTTATATAAGTTGGTGCAGAAAAGCAATACACATATGCATGCATATGTATATTACATATTGTTTTTTAAGATATTCCTTGTATCGTTTTTTATACACTTATTTGTATATGCTTATTTCTATACATTACTAATGAAATAACAAATATTTTAATATAGCGTATATGTTATATAATTAATTTATTGACAACCTCTCGTTTTTTTATAAAAGATATTTTACGATTATTAATTATTATTGTAATTTATCTAAATGCACTGACTTTAGTCTAAATTTTTAGAGCTTATCCATATGTAGTTCCTGGATTTTATACATTCATAGTAACATGATGTAAGATCCAATATATATTTTGTCAAGAAATAGAAGAATATTATCTCATAATTACTTTAAAATTGTGTTTTTGCGTTACTTAAAATGTACTTAATTTTGAAATAATAAATTATACAAAATATTATTGTAATAATTTCAAAAATATTAATTTATAAAAATATATATTATTATTTTATAAATTATAAAAAATATACTTGTTGATATGTGAGGGAAAATTATCTCTTTTGGATCTTACATCATTTATCTGAATTTTTCATTTCCATATGCTTTGAGATAAGATGATTTCAGCAACAAATCGTTCGAATGTACATATACGTACATTGGCCTTAAATTTTATCTGATAGTAATCGGTGTAGTAATTTTCAGTTTATTTTTAAATTGAAGTTATATTGTGTAAAATTTATATTAAGAAATTTTTCTAATTTCATAATATTTGAGATTCATACAATCAAAATGTTGAAAATATTCTTCAGAGACTTTTTTTTAATTTAGATCTATTTTTAATGAAATACTTATATTTTTTATTGTGAATAGACGCGAATAAATGCGAAATTTATTCATGTATTAATAAAATTATTATTATTGATAATTAATCAATTTCATTAATATGATGGCCCTTCGCGACCCGTTCGTGTTTCGCGGATCATACAAAATAAAAGTAAAATTTTACGCTTTTCTCGACAGCAAAAAGGAATATTTCTCTTTGCTGTTAATTTTTGACATATTAAGCCAGAATATTGGCTAGAAGAAAGACGAGGACCTGAACGAAATAGGTTGGTGTATAATACCAATCTAATTTTTTGAAAAATATATAAAAATAAATTCTGAATATTTGGGTGGGCAACTTACTTGCAAATTGCGAGTTCTTATATTGTCGATTTAAAATACAATAATAACCAATAACGGGGCTAATGAGAGCCAGTGCAGATAACGAAGCGCAAGATAGATTTTATAGATTTTTTAATCTATACAAAACCTAGCTGCACTTGATTATTCGCACTGGCTTTCTCTCTCATTAGCTTTGTTAGTTATTAATTTTTTGTATTTTAAAAATTAAAAATTTGTTTTAATTATTATTATTTATTCCTCACTTATTTAATACGATCACAATTTTGAATTTATCAATATGCGATAAGACATGGTTAGGCATGATTAAGCAAAACCCAGCTGCTACATTCTTTGCTTTCAGCAAAGAAAGCAGTTTCGCAATTGTTGTAAATTGTTTAATTTAGGCCCGATTGCACCACCGTTACTTTGATTTTAAGCGAGGCTTAAAACTTTTTCTGTCTCTGTCTCTTTTTGGCTTTAAAACGAGATAGAGTTTTAAACCTAGCTTTGTTAGAGTTAAAGTGACATTGATGCAACTGGGCCTTAATATTATTAATTTATACATTTAAATTCATAAAGAACCTAAAGCAAGAACCAATCGTGTTGAAGAATTTTACAACATTTACAAAGCTGCTTTCTCTGCTGAACACAGCCATTAACGTATTATATTCGCGTAACAACATATATATATATATATGTATATATATGTATGTTATTATATATTTATGGGAATAATAGAGTATAGGAATACGGGTTTAAACACAAACTGTCGGCAAAAGTGATGAAGGCAAATGATGCATATAGGCAATCGATTTGTAGACAAAAGGTGTCATCTCCATCAGGAGCATAAAAATGGATATTGTTATGTAGTTGAGATTCACTTCTTCAGAGAGCAGTAGTGCGCGGGTGCATTTGCGGTTACAGTAAAAAGGCCTTCATGTTCTTTCTCAAGTTTCTCTCTGGTAATAATATCGTCTGGTGATAATACGTCTGTCATTATTACGTTGTCAGCACTGATAACGTTCGTCCACCGGCGTGTAATCGGGCGTGAGACTCAACGATGTGATCGTTGTGGTGGATAATAATTTACAGAACGGTACGAAACATTAGCATGAGCATCGGGAGTATTTGAAATCGCGGGTTCGTTTAGTTTCTTTTTCCCTCTTTCCTTTTCTTCTCGGGAATTACTACGCGTGGTCACGAAGGAGCGAGGATAAGGGAGAAGAGCGCGAGAGTGCGCGCGAGAATGAGTCTCAACCTGACAAAGCTATTCTCAAAAAAGAGGAGCGGTTCCCACGTCGATACCGTGGCCGCGGAAATTGGTCTCCCGACTAATGTCTCGCACAAATTTCACGTGAGCAAAAATGCCGAAACCGGGCAGTTGGAGGGTCTGCCAGACCCGTGGATACGTTTGCTCAACACCCAGATCTCCAAGTCAGAGCAGAACGAGCATCCTGACGCTGCTTTGCAGGCCATCAAGTTTTACAATTACTCGATCAAGCGCAAGCCGCAGGATCAGGAGGTCTTCAAGCCGTTCGTCACCCAGGACCTGATCGAGGAAGAGTCGCAAGAGATCAACAACATCCTGACAAAGAAGTATCATTTGGACGGATCTGATGATGACCGCTTAACTTCTGAGAGTTTGACGGATGAGCAGACGTTACCCGAGCTACCGCCGAAAGTAAATAAGCCACTAAAACCTCCGAAACCACCAAAACCACCGAAACCACCAAAACCGGCACCACGCAAGTGCAACGACAGAGTGGAGAAGACCCTCACTGAGATATTAGAGGATCTAAACACATATAGAATCAGTAATGATGAAGATGTACCATTACGAGAAGAAGAGGAGGAAGAAAATGTTTTGCCAAGCAGAATAGAGGAGAGTCCTATTCTGCGAAGGAAGACGGAGTGTACGGGTGTAAGACTCAGTGATGAACAGATATATGAGGAACTCAGGGCTATCTGCCAATGTGGAGATCCTAACTTGCGCTTTGAAAGAACTAAAGAGGTAGGCGCTGGTGCCTCTGGAACTGTGTTCATAGCCACTGATCTTCAGTACAGTCAGAAGGTAGCTGTGAAGGACATAGATTTGTCGAAGCAACCAAAGAAAGAATTGATATTAACTGAGATCAAGATTCTTAAGGAGTTCCAGCATCCAAATTTGGTTAATTTCCTCGATGCTTACCTTGTGGATGAACATCTTTGGGTAGTTATGGAACTGCTAGAGGGTGGACCACTCACAGATGTCGTTACTGAGACAGTGATGAAGGAAGTTCAAATCGCAGCTGTCTGCAGAGAGGTCCTGAAAGCAATAAGCTTCCTGCATACTAGAGGCATTATTCATAGAGATATTAAGTCAGACAATGTGCTGTTGGGAATGAATGGTACAGTAAAAGTAACAGACTTTGGTTTCTGTGCGAATATCGACGGTGATGAGAAACGGCAGACTATGGTTGGCACACCATATTGGATGGCGCCAGAAGTAGTAACAAGGAAACAATATGGCAAAAAGGTGGATATCTGGTCGTTAGGTATAATGGCTATTGAAATGATCGAAGGAGAACCACCTTATATGAAAGAGACACCATTGAGAGCATTATATTTAATCGCTGCCATTGGTAAACCGTCCATTCCGAGATGGGACAGCCTCAGTCTGACGTTCCAAAATTTTTTGGAGAGATGCCTCGCTGTAGAAGTTGATGAGAGAGCGACTGCTGACGAGTTACTCTCTCATCCGTTCCTAGAAAATTGTGCGGAATTATCTACACTCACTCCACTGATCCGTGCGGCGCAAAGAATTCTCCATAAAGCATTTCACTAAATATTTATTTAAAAAATTGTAATATTTATAATATACCATTCACGATACTTCATTACTGCTTATATGTTGCTAAATGATAAAAAAAAGATATTTTGTAATTGAAAGCTTCAAAAGAATTTCATAATTATTATCACTTCGATTTTAACATCTTAAACTTATTTAACTGCCCTTCGTTTTTATTCCACTATGTTGGTTTATATATTATGAAACCAAAGCATAATAGTTGATAATCATTTTAAGATTATATTATTCACATAAGTATTATCGTTCAAACAATCTGAATAGTTATTTTTAATGCTACTTAATTATATCATGATCATTACTCTTGCAAGATAGTATCGTGAAAATCATTTGTGAAAATGTTTAGGCAAATTTATCGATTTTTTAAATAAGTAGAATTGCAACAAATATTAGGTTATTCGGTGTTCTAATTGGCAATATTTTTACCATTCGGCTGAATACCGAATAATCTTAATCATAAAAATACCAAAAAAACTATGAAGTATAGACAATTTCTTTCTATTTGTAGAAGCCACAATGTGTGCTCACAAAAGTAATGAAAATACTAATTTTGCTGAAAGCAAACATTAAACTACTAATTGTTAGCGGACGAACCTGTTACATTCTACGATAAGCCATTACACTTAAGCTTTAATTCTTTGAGTCACAGTTGAATGTGAGAGGAATGAACGACTATAATTGGTCAATATATCTTATGGCTTAAGACTCAAAACTTAAATAATGGCTCTTTGTAGAAAGCCCATCACACAAGCACATGTGCACGAGGGCGCGATCAGAAAAATCATCGCATTGTTTTTGTAAAAATCGTGTCTAATATTCAGTTATTTGGCATATAGCTTTTGGAATATTCAGTATTCGATTAGCTGTGGTCAAAGTCTCGCTACAAATGCTTTGAAACATTTTATGGACTAATTAGAAGAAAGAATTTTATAAACTCCCATTTTACAAACTGACCAATTAAAAAACACTTCAAAGCGTTTGTAGCGTTGACCATACCCTAGGTGTCGAATATTAAAATTTCTCTAGAAATGTCACCCATTTTGTTGTGTGCAATATAATTCATGATGAATTAGGATTTTACTCAGGTATTTCCGCTCAATGATACTACGTCGATGTGCATTTTATTATTCAAGTTGAGTATTCATCAAAACAACAAATGGAATGTTTTAGCTGTAGATAATTGTGGACAGAATGCATTTTTATATACTTTTTTGAAGAATGAGTGGAATTTATACAATATTTTGAAATATTGTATTTTTAATACTATTTATAGTTATATAGTTATAAAAAGTTCATAGTACAGAATATTTTTCTTAAAAAAAAAAAAAAGTACTTACATCAATGTAAAGAATCATCGAGATATCAGAGAGACAAAATCAGTTATATAACTCTGATAATAATTAATGAAAGTCCCTCAAATTTGAAGCTCTTAACTCTTTCCAAGAAAAATAAACTGGATAAGATTCGCACATGTTTAATAATATAAATTGTAAGATAAGTTCTTTGACTGTAATTTGTTTAAATTTATAACTTATAGAATTTTTTGACTATATTACTTTCAATTCAATTTATTAATCATTTTCAAATTTATAAGAAAAGTTGTACGTTGAAATATTAGTATTAGTCATATATGAAATCATTTTGTGCACGAAATCGAGTGACACTGTTTATTATCGTCAGGCAATACATTAAAAATTAACCGTTATGAATTACGTAACGACGAATCATTCTACAATTCATTTTTTAATAAAATTTTTTATAAAATTATTAAGATGTGCACATACTCACATATACACACATTCATACACCTAACTTTGTAAGACTTTTATTCCTACTTTTATAAAACATATACATTTTTGAAAACTTTTGTATTTTCTAAGAGCACGATATTGCTCAAACATAATAATATAGCTAATATTCATATATTTTTAAATAGCTGATATATGTACATAACTGATATTCAAGTGTTTATAATACAGTATGTTTGACAATGAATGAGTAATGCGTATAAATGATTGAATTATTGTAAAAAGTGAATATTCTATATCCTTATCTAAATATTTAAGATGATTTGAGCAGTAATATCAAGTATATATGAAATCACGACTGTGATAAATGAAAGTTAAGTTGTATTAAATACTTATAAAGTATAATTTTTGTGTCTTATATACATGATATTAAATTACCATATATGAAAATATCAAGTTGTGACAACAGTTTAAAGTATATAATTATGTTATAATAATTAACATGAAAGCAAGACAAGTGTTATCTTCAATCATGTAACACATTAAGTATCTGCTGACGAGTAAATATATTTAAACAATATTGTAATCATTTGCACGATTTGATAAAAAATTGATGATAAAAAATTATTATTTATATATTTTATCAGTTTTGATAAGATATAAGAATTTAAAGTTTTTGAAAAAGAGTATTAAAATTAAAATTAAATGCGAGAAATACCTTATTAAATAAATACAAATAATTTTAATTAATAATCAGCATAAAAATATCATCAAGCAATAATAATAAAGTTGTGACTATAATAAAAGCTAAATATTTGTACAGAATATTAATTTATGCTTTCTAAAAAGACATGAGATGCTATGATGTGACTTTGAGAACTGCATATATAATGTAATTATAATATATTATTTTTCTGTGTATGAATATAAATGAATATTGATACATCCATAAGATATCACGTATTTTAGACAATAAATATTTTATTTAGGAAATGAATATGTTCATTCCATATTATCATTAAACTAAACCCAATAATATTTAATTTACAAGTAATATACAAGTGAATCATTTATTGATACATATTTCCAATTAATAAATTAATTAGAAGTAAATTGGGAGCTTTATATTCCACAAATTTTTTCAATATTCAGACATAAATTTATATCTAAGTATTTATAATAATATACAACGAAGACATTTATATTTCATAATTTTAACTCAAAAGATATACATATAATTCTCATGTGTTATATCACAGAATCAATAATTTGAAGATTTTTACATTTTTTATTTTATTTTAAAAGTAGACATAAATATTAATTTATATAAACATTGTAATTATTATTTACAAGATTTTAAATATGAAATAATAGACACTTATTCTCTATCAATTTTTTGGATACCTAAATTAATTAAAAATTTTTTAAATAATTAAAAAGTTATACTGAAATATTATAAAGAATGTTTAAAAAAATCAATTAACATTTAGATTCACTTAATGTTGTCACTAATTAATTTACAAATGATGTGAGAATGTGTCTATTTTGAGAATATAAATACATAAATTATTTCCTTTGGTCAAAATTTTTGATAACAGAATCATTTGAACTATACAATAAACAGAGTTATTTGCAGAACACTTATATAAATATATATAAATTGTTTTATATTTTTGATTATATATCTGGCACAAAAAATAAAATTAATATTAATTAATTCTTGTGTTTATTTCAAAAACAGTCAGCAATTATTATATACATTACATATACAAGTTATATTAATTAATATATTTTTTCTACTTAAATTCTATTTTTAAAAAAACAATAATATAATTACAAAAACAATAATTATTTAATTCTCTTGATGCAAGAAAGCTGTTTTTGCAATAAACACTCTAAACAAGAGATTATTTAGAAATGCTTAATATGCATCACGTTTGTACCTCAGTGCTTGTACCCTGCCAGCTGTGAGAAAAATTGGATCCTCTAGTGTTGCTTTTAAAATAGCCAAGAAATTAGCAGCTTGATCCTCGTCAATCGCTCGTCTATCGTATGATAGTTTTACTGACATTTTCGTTACCTTCATTAATGACAAATCTGCAAGACATTGCAAAAGTATTATTAGTAACTAGAAAAGTTAGTTTGGTATTATTCATAAAATTTTTATAAAGTTTTTCGCAAAAATTACCCAGTTCTTCGCGTCCCGCGCCTACAGCAAGAATAGCAGTTTGTGGAGGATTTATAATAGCGGAAAACTCTTTGATGCCAAACATTCCCAAATTCGATATTCTGTACAATAAAATTGCATATATAGTATATACATGTGCACATATGCAAACATACTTTACGTGTATTATCGATCAAAGCTTACGTAAATGTTCCTCCTTGGAACTCGTGTGGTTTGAGCTGTCCCTTCCTCGCTTTTTCGGCTAATTCTCGAATATTTTTAGAAATATCTGTTAAGCTTTTAGTGGCAGTATCGAATACTATTGGAGTAATCAGGCCATTTTTTGTCGCAACTGCTATAGACACATCCACTTTTGGAACTCGAACAATCTAAGAGTTATCGATTAATATAATAATTAATATGTTAATATGATAATTGAATTGCATAGCTTAACACAATTATATCATAGTAAAGTTAATCGTACTAACCTGTCCATTTTGATATAACGTATTTATATCAGGACATTCAACAAGTGCATGAGCCACAGCTTTGGTAATAAAGTCGTTAACTGACACACTTATATCCTCTGTCTTTAATTTTCCACGTAGTTCGAGTAATTTGTCGATGTTTATATCCATAACTGCGTAAGAGTGTGGTATAGTTCTCTAGAAAAGAAAAATTGCTTCGATTAAATTAAATAATTAATTACAAATGTAATGCCATACTTTCGATTCTCCAAGTCGTTTAGCGATAACAGCACGAATGTTGGATATTTCAATATCTTCATATGGAGACGGTTGATCAGATGGGACAGATACCTCTTCTAAACTTGGCGTTTTAACAACTTCTGGAGGAGGTGCTGTAAAAAAATAATCATAAAATAAATATTGGGTTGTCCAGAAAGTTCGTGCCGATTTGTGGTAGGTGGCGTAAGAACAGGTCTGAATATATCAGAATGATTGAAAACAAATGACATGCGTACATATCGTAAAAGATGGTACTTCAGGCGTACTTGGAAAAAAATTTGGTTGCGATACGTCAGTTTTATACGCCTTTGAATATGGAAAAAAACAAAGTGCATTTTAGGCATTTAATGCTTTTCTTTTACCGGAAAAATGCCAAACAAGATATGCGCTGTTTATGGCGAAGGTGCTGTAGCTGAAAGAACTATGCGAAAGTGGTTTGCTAGGTCTAAAGGTGATTTCAATGAAGATCAAGAACGCCCGGGTAGGTCTTCCATCACAGATGAAGATCAGATTAAAACACTGATCGAGAATAATCCACGCTATACGACATATAAATTAGCAGAAATGTTGAATATGTTAAAATATCCATCATCAACGTCAAATTCACCATCCACGAGCATTTTATGAAGCTTGGCTACATAAACCATTTTGATGTATGTGTTCCTCACGATTTAACGGAGAAAAATCTGATGGATCGCATTTCCATTTGCGACTCGCTCTATAAACGCAACGAAGAGATACCATTTTTTCATCCCCCAAATAACGGGGGATGAAAAATGGATCATTTACAATAATGTTGAGCGAAAAAGATCTTGGGGAAAGCGGAATGAACCACCTTTAGCCACCCCAAAAAGCCGGTCTTCATTCAAAGAAGGTCATGCTCTGGTGGGATTGGAAAGTGATCCTATATTATGAGATTTTACCAAACAATGAGACGATAAATTCAGAGAAGTATTGTTCTTAATTAGACGAACTGAAGACAGCAATTGAACAAAAACATTCAGAAAGCGAATCGGAAGAGCGTCGTGTTTCATCAGGACAATGCGCGGCCTCATGTGTTTTTGATAACTCGAACATGTCTTCGATAACAAAAGTTGGAGTTCAATTGGGATGTTCTACTCTATCCACCATATTCACCAGATCTCGCGCCCTCTGATTTCCATCTATTTCGATCATTACAAAATTCCCTTAATGGAAAAAGCTTCAACTCTTTGGTCGAGGTAAAAAATCACTTAAAAAAGTTTTCCGCTGAAAAACCTGAGAGATTCTGGAAGGATGGAATTTTCAAGTCAGTCTGAAAGATGGAGAAAGGTTGTAGAACAGAATGGTATTTATATAATTTAATAAATATATACTAAGATTTAAATCTTTCAATTTTCCTTCAAAATCGGCACGAACTTTCCGGACAACCCAATATTAAATATTTTATAGATGCTCCAAGAGAGACAGTATTATTTCAATATATTATATTTACCGGATTTAGGCGTAATTTTTTTAACATCGTGTATCTGAATGTACGCCAAAACATCGCTCTTCAGTAAACGATTCGTACGTCCAGTGCCCTTGATTGTTCCAGAACTCAGGTCATATTCTTCCAATAATTTCTTTACCGCCAAACCATACATTCTGTACAAAAAATATATTAATTGCAGTACAATTATTTATTTGCAAGAGTATATTATGTTAAATATGGAAATAATAAATAAATAAAATTAATTCAATTATATAAATTATCTAAAAAATTAACACATACTGCCCACTTGATGGTTTTGCATCAGCTGGTGCGGTCGATTTAGTAGGACTTGGTGCTGCAGGTGTTGCTGATTCAGTCGGAATAACAGCTTTTTTCCAATCCATTCCTTTTTCAACCATAACAGCTATCAACTGTCCAACTTGTACTTGAGATCCTTCTGGAATCTAATAAATAATTAATTAGTCTAAGAAAGAACTATAATGTAGAATTTTTTATCGTTAATAATTGAATATGTACAATAATTTTTGCGAGTACTCCTTCTTCCTCCAATTCAAAGGACATGACGGCTTTGTCTGTCTGTATGTCTGCTAACGCATCACCCGGCTGTATTTCATCACCTTCCTGTTTCAGCCACTTTACAATTGTACCTGTTGTCATAGTTGGTGACAAGGCAGGCATAGCAATGTTTTGTCTGAAAATAAATAAAATATTTAGAAACAAATTCTGAAAATGTTAACTGTTGATTTATAAGCGTATAAATGTATAAGCATTATATACATTCAGCATTATTTTAAATCTAGTATATTAAAGGAACTTAAGGAAATATATAAATATGTGAGCATTATTTCAATATTACTTTAAAGCACAGTATACTTATTAAAGAATCATACTGGCCGGATGGTGGTTCAGCTTTCGTAACAGGTGGGCTTGCCTCAATAGAGGATGATGCTGCTGAAGAAGCTTCTGCTAGACCAGCTGGCATTTCTACTGTTTTCCAATCTTCATCAGCCTCTACAGTGAGAGCTATCAGAGTTCCTACTTTAATATCTTTCGTTCCTTCAGGCACCTAATCAATATATGTTGCATAATTTGGATGCAATCCATATGATTTGATTGATTCGTTGCTAAATTACATACGATTATTTTCGCCATCACACCTTCGTCGTCAAATTCCAGTGTGACAATGGCTTTATCAGTCTGAATTTCAGCAATAGCGTCGCCAGGCTCAATCTTATCACCTTCCTGTTTTAACCATTTCACTATGGTACCACTTTCCATAGTAGGTGATAATGATGGCATCGACAATTCTTTTCCCATTACTGAAAACAAATGTCTCTATGTTCATCTTCATAAATTAAAACTTTCATTATTATAAATTTGCAATAAATGTAGATATGCAATTGAATAAAATATTTTTTCTGCAAAGTAATGTTTAAATAAGAAAATCGATGGAAAAAGAAATTATGCTGAAATGATTGCAAACAGATTGAATAATAGGTATCGCGTGAAAATTGATTGCATAATCAAAAAGAAAAACACGGAAATTTATTTATCGAGCGCAGCGAAAAGCTTAATTTATAATTGTCAGACATTTGTTTTTTCGTTTAACGTTCATAAAAAAACGAGATAATTTTATCTTTCACAGATATTTTCATAAAATTTGGTTCTCTTTTGAAGATAACCTCAAAATCAACTACTTTGCAAGAAAAAAAATCATAGTTTTTGAATAAATGTCATACCATCGAGAATAGTGCTGGTGTGAAAACATAATCGTTGATAATTTAAGGGCACGCGAAGCGCGTTGGGATTAGCGTACTTCAATGATAGATGCACGAACTTGGACCTTAATATGTGTGCCATAGCCATTTTTATAGTCAGGCAAGCAATGATCAGATCATCAGTCCGCAGATTGACAAACTGTCGCGATTTGTCTGCAAGCCGTGACCTCAAATGACCTTAATTTTTCGTGCTACGTGTTTATCAGTAGGTCCTGTTTGCTTGAAAATTTCCTGAAAATTTTTGCACTTAAAACGAGATAGATATAAGAGGACGTTGAAGAGAGAGAAAGTAATAAGATTCAGAATGCACAAAAGTAAGCAACTGATACCAAAACTAGTTCTAAAACTGGTTTTAAAATCAGTTTACATCAGCTTTTAAAAACAATTTATATCAAGTATTAAGTCCTTAGTTTCTATAAATTTATTCATAATTTATTTTTTCTTCAACAGTTTTCTTGTTGAATTTTTATTTTGGAAAAAGAACATTAAATTTAAAAATTTTGATTCACAATCAGTCGTGGTATCTTTGTTTAAATTTATGATAAAATAATGAGAGATTCAATAATAATAAATGATAAAACGATCTTGTTCTATTATTAATTAAGCTAATTTGATATCTATATTGAATTTTATTTTAGTTTAACAAAGATCTTTATTTTTTTAAGACTATTTTTTTTTGGATTGAGGATGAAAAAATGGGTCTTCGCCGTTTTTACTTGCCATACAATTTTTATTTCATCATTATAACAATAACAGTTTTCTTTCCCGTGTTAATTCGCATAGTGTTTCTATTAATAATATTCTGCGATATTTCGCATCGCTTACACGACTCGTATAAATTACGAGAATTTATCGGTGCGAGGATTTAAAATTTCCCGGCGTTTGAAAATGGCGGCGATCGCCCATACCGCAATTATCGATACTATCGATCGCGCGCGCTTGCGATCCTCGAAGTTGCTATTTGACTTAATGGTGAACTTTTGCAAAGTACGTCGCGGTTGCAAAAGGTAGCCGGTGTTTCTCCGATTTCTTCGACCAGGCGTGCCGTTATATCGTGCACGATTATGTACAAGAAATTATACGTGCTATACAATGATACGTGCATGTATATATATGTGTATATGTGTCGCACGCGTAGATTATATCATTATAAAAACTTATTGCTAAGAGCTCGGGAGTGTGTGTATGTTAAGTAAGAGTCAAATTGGAGGATGCATAAAGGAGCTGATTACGTTCATAATTATCCCTCCAGCATCGGCGGTGAGTCAGATTTTGATGGAATTATAATTTTTTCATTAGTTTTGGATTAGACTCTGCTGACCCTAAATGATATTTTTCTGGAGTTTTTATATATGTATTCAAATATTTTATATATGTATACATACGCGTATATATAAATTTTT
>Ga0157364_1004720_pt1 | contig 13681 bp, 5 predicted proteins | sample AttsexASBM2_FD_111476 | JGI IMG/M metagenome (GOLD analysis project Ga0157364, IMG submission 111476) | Fungus gardens microbial communities from leaf cutter ant in Ribeirão Preto, State of São Paulo, Brazil - Atta sexdens ASBM2 | ecosystem: Host-associated > Fungi > Mycelium > Unclassified ... | reverse complement strand
TTCTATTATAGTTAATTAAAAAAAAAGATCCACAGTTTTATACCAAAAAATCAAAAATGAAAAAATGTTATGCTAAATTCGCGAAATTTTTTTTATTTTTATTGGTTTAAAAAATGCGAACTTTTTCATTTTTAGAGCTGTAGAACTATGAAAAGTGATATTGGAACTCATTACTTTTTATATTGATAGAATTTTTTATATTGTGCTAATTTCAAATCCGCATTCGAAGCTTTATAAAGCAAATTACATTGACGCGTCAAATATTTCTTCTCTCAGGTAAATGGTTGCTCCCTCCCTAATTTTCTGTATGGCTATGTCTGTATAAAGTCACGTGGCTAAACAAAAGATCTACATCCATTAATTCTCCAACTGCGATTCATCACGTATGATATAATAAAACTTCCACTTTATACAAGGAGACTCATTGTCTAACATTCCACAGATTAGCGAATACGCGTTTGCTTTGAATTTCGGATGAATTCGAGGCGCTTTATCTCTCTGTAAGGGCTTCACTAATAATACCTATGTTTCTAAAAGCAATTTCTATTTAACAGATGAAATATGCGCGCATCAATAATACCGGAAAAGTGGTATTATTGATCATAGCGTTGTTAATCGTGAATGTATTAAATTTATTTCGTTGGAAATAAATTCTTAATACATTTATGATTAATTCTGCAATTTTATGCAAAGTCGATTTGGCTGAAACGATAAAAGTAGCACCTTATAAATATACTTGGAATCTACGAGTTAAAATAAAATACTAAATATGAAAATGTAATGGAAAAGGAATATGGTTTATTTCATTCAGCAATACAATTTACCAATTCAATTTGTCCTACTTTGAAAATTAAAATTGCTAGGAAATATATTGCTATTTATGTTTGTAATTTTTTTACAATACAGATTGCATGTTTTATTTAAATGAAAAAGAAAATCTTATAAATAACAGTAACATATTTAAAGGTGACGTTGTATGATAAGCACGAAAGTGCAGAATATAATTAATCTCGGCAGAATATCAGCATAAATCCTTTCACGTAAAACTCGTGCAGAAGTAATCGCGCCCTTTCTCGTTTCAAAGGGTACTATCAGCGGGTGAGATCCACGGGAAATAAATTCTTTTCGATTGAGAATCCGATCCTGACGATCTAATCACGCGATAACCACGAGCGCGATCCTTTTTCGCAGAGATAAGATCAAAGGAAAGGAAGATACATCAAATGGCTCGTTAAAATACAAAAGCCACGCGAGATGTTAGTGTATTTCATGGCAGCGTTTTGTGTTTTTTTTTTTTTGAAGTTTTTTTGTATCACATGTACATTTCGATGCGTTTCTCCATTACAATAGCATTACATACACGAGCATAGAAATCTGTAAGATGATCGCGAAACATGAAAGAATGAACGAATAAAAATATTGTCAGCAATTTTTTTTGGAAACGATGCTTAGTGATCTGAATTTAAAAATATAGAATGGCTGGTTTTAGAATATAAATGTATTTTCAAAATAAAAATTTCGCCCCTCCTTTTTTTTCGAAGACTATATTTTTCGAGAACTCGCATGTTTCCGAGGGCGCCTTACGAATCTCGCTTCGCGTCATCGATAACGTCCTAACATTCTCCGAATCCGGCAACACGACACGTACAAAACACGACGAAGAACGAGAGCCGTCAGGCACCCACACCTATGCACTTCTCCGAAGCCAGAGCTATCCATCTTATACGCGCGTCTCTCTGAAGAGGTTTTATTCCGTGCCGTTCCCAACCCTCTCTCTCTCTCTCTCTCTCTGGTCCGTCTTTCTCCCGCGATAACGCGAACCTTACAACTGATTGTGAGCGAGAGATGTCGCACCCTATTCGAAATTTCCTCCTACGTTTCGTTCGGGATCATCCGAGACAACTTAAATCTTCGACACCTTCCTCACGAGTTCACCTCGATGCCCATCGATTGCTTTCGGTGAAGCGTTTGTTACCATCCGCGTTTGATTCTTCATGATTACTTTGTTGCGATTTTTTATTGCAAGTATTTCTTCTTTATGCGCAATTTAGATTTTTCTCGAATCATAATGCTCAAACAGATGGATATATTCTGCGAATAAAATAGAAATAATAAACTGAAAAAAAATTCTGGAAAATAGACGAATCAAAATTTACTGATTAAATTTATTAGAATTCTAGTTGAGATAGCTGGAATTCTGGTTGATACAATCATTTCTGGTAAAATCTACTAGAATTTTTATTTTTACCAGAATAATTATATCAATCAGAATTCTATCTCAACTAGAATTTTAGTAGACTTAACCAGAAAATTCTGATTCGTCCATTTTCCATCAGAATTACTATTTAATCCAAGACTATTTTTCTCAGTGCAGTTATAATTCAGACAGTTGTTAATTTCTAGAATATAAAGAACGTATTATACAAGTGGGAGTTTTTGTGTCAAATAATTTGATATGCTGTGTTTGAAACAAGTGAAAACATTTTATAATTAATGTTACGTATTTTCTATTTGAAAATTAAATTAAGAAATTTATGATTTGTAAATTAAAAAAGAATATAATAGAAATAATTGTTTGATAAAATAGTTTAGAGTTTTTAATCTGTAGAGTAATCTCTACAGATGATTTTGTTTAAAGAAATTATAATATATTAAGAAGATTCTCTAAAAAGCAATATGTATATATTTGCAAACAATCAGTTTATTGTGTGTGTGTAATTTTAAATCAAGAAGAATGATGAATATAAAAAACGGAAATGTCGATTATGAAACGCTGCTATGATAGGTTTTGTATTTACATATTTGTAAATCACTTCGTTTAAATCTAAACCTGATTCTTAAGAATGATAGGATAATGACACTCGCTCTGATGCATATGTAAATTGAAACGAAGCTCTGACTGACATCGAGAGACTCTGGTCTCGCCTTAACACGTTGATCGAAACGAGATTATGCTGTAGTTGTTATAGGTATAACATGCCTAACTATAATTTTTCACTGGAAGGTACAACAGATTGATCGAAATAAAATTATGATTAGTGGATGCGGTTATCTATATATATTATGACAATTGATCGAAAATATTTTTAATTGTTTATTTACATAATTAAAAGAACTAATTGTGAGTAAAAAAGCTTACAATATGAATATGCCAGAAGTGGGATAAAAAATTCATATGAAAAAAGTTGCATTCGGAATAGATTTCTGACATGCAAAAATCGTTCTTTATTTTCGACGCGCTCCGCATAATATCATGCCTTTATTTCTATACACTCTCTGACTTTGCGTATATCCCACTTTCTTCGATTCTTCTCATTCAAAGGTCGTCGTTTTATACATTGGACCATCTCTGACTCTTTCGTGGATCAGCCCTCCTTTCCGATCTTTCTAGATATCTCAAGAAGAGGAATAAGAGGTACGAGAAGCGGAGGCCTCGAACTCACGTCTCTTCTCGCGCTCAACCGAACGAACTATCCGCCTTCTTTGCCCGCGCCTTCCATTCTTTTCTTGACTGCATTTTTGTCCCTTATTAGATATTCTATTTTATTGAACGAAGCCTAGAAGCCTTCGTTCCTTCCTGGCGCTCCCACTTGCATCCTTTCACTTTGCCGTTGACTATACATGCGAGAATACGTCCCTCCCTTCCTGAATCTACCCTATCTTCTTCAATCTTCCTCTTTTCCCTCTCCTCTACCGGGATCATCCACCAGAAAACGCCTGCCCCTCTTTTTTGACGACGTGCCTTTCGTCCGCGACATCGTTTTATTCCGCATCTCGAATTTCAAACGTTATTATTCATCCTTCCGCGAAACTCCTTTGCGATTCTTACATCTTCGTCGTCGAGTATTTCCGGTTAGGCGCGCACTCGGATATCATTCTTCTTTTTCTTCTACCTTTCGACTTTCGCGGTGTTACATAGGAACTTTATATGTTGATTCTGCTTCTCGCAAGGGAAACAGAAAATTGGAATGACGATGAGATGGTTATGATGACCAAGGGAGAATAGAGAATGTAAGATAGATTAGAGAGAGAGAGAGAGAGAGAGAGAGAGAGAGAGAGAGTTGAGGAAAGAATTTTCTCCGTATTTTCAAAAGAGGTCAAAACTGTATTTTAATGCGGTAAAAGCTAAATTTTATTCTCATAAGATTCTATCGAGGTATAATAAGCTGCCGCATTGAATCACACGGTATGATCGTAACTTTGTAAATAGTCAAGTTAAATTTAGTTTGACGATGTGAATCGGTAGCTAACGAATGGTCGAAAATTCAAACCGTAACTGAAATTCGATTACTTCATGTACGCATATTTCGAGACCACAGTGACTAAAACTATTGTATTCTCTGTGCTTCTAAATCGGCTTAATAAAAGTAAACATACATAAAATATTTAAATTGATATTAATATTAAATATTAACTATTCAATTAAATATGAAATATTTAAATGATTTCAATGCATACATTCGCTTATATAATAAAACCTAAACTGGACTAAATATTAATAAAGTAAATTATTTTCTGTAATAATATATCTCTATAAGGTTAAAGTACAGCGATAGTAATTATGATAATTGCTACCGGAAATTTAATATCATCAACACACACAATAAATTCAACAAGCTTAATGTTTGATGCGAATCATAAATTAACGCATTTTCACTGGCGAATAATTATTTAATGTTATATTACGTTGCATCGCAATAAATGCACTTTTTCGTAATTCTTTGCACTTTTTCTTTTTTTATATGTGGTCTTTTCTCGTAGAAATATATGAATTCGTATTCCATGCGATTTGTTGAATAATCAGTAACGAGACAGATCTCTCCATTCGACCCTAAAGTAACTTGCATTCTTGAAATAACGAGGTTCGAAGGGACGTGCGACCGTAGAAAAGTGGGTAATCTTCGTCCTCGTCGTCATCGTACGAATGTCGTCGCATGTACGTGGCGGAACGAGGAACACGCAGAGTCTCATAATAATATCCGCTCGAATAGGACTGGTAGGGCGCACCCTTTTCCTCATGCTTCTTCTGATCCGGACAATCATCGTCTCTTTCTCTCCAGGACATCATCCTCGGTTGACCCTACCGAATTTCCCTCGTGGATTCATGCAACCGTCAACGAGGCCAATCGCGCTTTAACATTTCTACTCGCGCCTTTACAACAACATGTACGATCACTTTCTAGATATATACGAATGATGTCCTTTAGAGTCGAGCTTAGAATTAATAATTTTCACACCTGCCGGAACCACGTTAACCAGAAACATAGTTAAATAACGAAGTATTTAAACACTGAAAGAAAAGATTGGTTGCTGCAATAATTTAAATAGTAGCAGCAAATTTTTAGTTGCGTTAGCCTATCGAAATCATATACTGACATTGCGGATAGGCTAACGCAATTAAAAATTTGCTGCTACCAAAAACTGATTGCTGCAGCCGATTAAAAATGTTATGCCATATTTTACTATCTAAATTGTTGCAGTAACCAATCTTTTCTTTCAGTGTACAATTAAGTTTTTATAAATTAGAAAAAGAACAACAAATATCTTATATCTTTAAATTTATTTTGTGATGCCATCTGCCATTTTAGCAGGGTTGAGTAGTAACTAGTTAAAACGTTAAAAGTTAAAACAAAAAGTTAAAAAGTTAATAACTTTTAACTTAATTTGTTAATTTTAAATTAAATTTTAACTTAATTAAGTTAAACGTTAATTTTTTAATTTTTTTTTTATGTTAAAAAATTTGTTTATTCTCTTTTAAATATCTTAGAAAAATAATAAGCTATAATAAGATTAAGGGTGCATATTCGTAATCTGTTCATATTTTAAGACCATCTTAAGTAATTTCTTAAAATGCTAATACAGTCCTCTGATTGGTTTATGCGGTTATGCCTTATGCCTTAGTTCGGATCTACAATAGGTGTTTTAAGCCTTAAGTCATAAGAAATTGACCAATTACAATCAAATATTTTTCTCGCATTCGATTGTAATTGGTCAATTTCTTATGGCTTAAGGCTTATTAAAAAATAATCACTGATCTTGTATCTTCTCTATGTGCTGGCTGTTTTTTTAAAGTTATATAATTTATATAGTTATATCGTTATATATTACATACTTATATAACATATGAATAAAAAAGTTAAAAATTTAATTTACTTAATAATCTATATTGTAGTTATTTAATCTCATTTTAAGAAAAATTAGGACATTTTGATCTAAAAAATAATTTTTTTCAAAAAAACTTTTTTTTTAACTTAAATTAATTCAATATTAACTTAATTTACATTAAGTTAATTTTTTATTGCTTTAACTTTTAACTTATTAATTTTGTAAAGCCATGAACTTTAACTTTATTCAGTTAAAAAAAATCATTAACTTACTCAAAACATTAACTTACTGCATTTTAGTTTCCATTGTAGATTTATTCTATCCATTCCTGTTACCTTCATCTCTTTCGTCGTATCTCTTGTCACTGTCCCATGTCGACTTTCTCTGTTTCTCTTACTGTTTCTCTCTCCCACCTAAACCTGAACGACTGATTATGTCAGGCGGAGTTAAGACCGCGTTTGTTTATCTGATTTAACGTTATAACGACAGGCAGGGAGACAGGCTACCGTAGTACGTCGTGGTGGTATCTCGTGTAACTAAGATTGAGCAGAAGAAAGAGAGGAACGGGAATGGAGACAACAGAGGAGAGACAGAAAAGGACATAGGACGAAAGAGCGAGGAACAGAGGAGAAATATCCAAGGCGTTCTGTCGCCAGAGGCGAAGATGGCTCTCCTTCGAAGAGCAGTTTAGTTACGATGAATGGACCGAATGAATCACGCGGACCAATTAAGGATTACAGTAGGCGACGTTTCACCATCACCGGTCTTGCTTTGGGGTCGATACCGGAGGTGCGAGGAACCAAAGGTACCTCCAAGATAGAGGAAGGGGGCAAATCGAATTTCTTCACGCTTGCTTAGTCTTCGCTAGCTTGCACTTAATTGGAACTTAAGTATACTTTCTAGATAGTACATTTCGTCGCTTTCCGAGGTTATATCGAGCTGAGTATTTTCTAGATTAGAGACAAGAACAATTATAAGCAAAGTACAGGAATGTAAAGTTTCGAAAACTCTTTTATTTTGATTAAGTACTGATCTCGTTTAGGGAAAATTAAAATAAATTTTTTTTTCTTTACTTGTTTTCTTATAAAAAGAAAAATTAGCGTAAGAAATAATAAAATTTTGTTTCAATAATATTCTTATTTTAGATTAATCACGGTAGAATGATACAATATAATTTTCAGAACGAGCGTTAATTTATTCGCTTAAATCGCTTTTTAAATTTTCATGAAGAAATTTCTGTTGAATGATATCACTGTTATCTTCAATGAACTTAGTACGATTGTAGATAAAGGTGAAGCGAAAAGAGTCGCTTGTCAATTTATTTTGCGGGTTAACGCGTATTGATCGGCAAACTAAACATTGATGAAAATTTCTTCTCCGCCGAGAAGTCGTATCTCCCGTTAAATGTTCCATCTCTCTCGTCTTCGGAACTAATCACGAACTCCTTATCGTAACGATTGATATAACATAGATGTAATAAAACAAAATGAAACGGATTAATCATATTCCTTTTCAGCCACGCAAACTAGAACTCGTAAAATATTTAGTTATCTTGCTGAGATAACTCTGTAAGCTGCATATGATTTTCTTGTCTCTTCTTTCTCGATGTATAACTTTCGAGATTTCTATTGTCTTATCAAAAATTTCTACATTTATTCGATTACAAAATGTACAAGCAACATAAAGCTTCATTTGTCATTCCAAATTTTATTATGCGAAAGTTATAGATAAGATGAAAATGGAATAGAGAACACATTGCAGGATTAACAGCATCCTTTAACTTAGTGGGTGCTATATATATTCACTTCCTTGTTCTAAAACCAATGTATCGTGCGCGCGCGCGTATCTCCGAGCTATCTACTAATTTATCTCTGACAGCGCGAACTGAGCTATGTTACCACCTCTTTTCTCTATCGTTAATGAGATCATAAACATTACATCACTCTTGTAACATCGATAGATTTTACATGAGATTTTTTTCTCGAGCGTCTTGATCATCCGATAGATAAATCGCGTAATTATAATTTCGCACATGTCGAAAGAGTTCGTTGTGCTTGTCCGAGATGCTGGAACACTCCCAAAGAACATTCCATTCTTTCGTGAGATCCAAACAACCACTCGAATATTTTTGAGTCAATGCCAGGTTCGTTTTGAGAATCACTATTCAGCCGTACGTTGTACAAAGATGATAATAACATAACTTTTAAGACAAAAGAAGGAACGAGAACGATACATCATACAACGCATCTAAAAGCGTATAACTTATGCATGTTGATATGTGCTATATTCTCATCGATCGTTGCGAAAATTCTCAGTTGTCATTCGCAAACTATTACTTTTCGTCCGCATACGTTCATGGTCTGACTATAAGATCCACTTTAATGTAATTTATAAATGTCCATTTTAGTAGGGCAAACGCTTCTAGAAATGTTGCCCAACTATTCTGCATATCTACGATATTACAAAATATGACTAACATTATCGCTTTGATCTTTCATGACATTGTCTATATGTACAGGTTATGTATGGTAAACCATAACTAACCGTTGTACTCTAAAAACAACAACTATATCAAAATGCACTCTTTGCATCTGTATATAAATAAATTTATTAAAGTTTGACTCATTGTCGGATATTGAATATATTAGTAAATATACTGTCAAAAACAAAATGTTAATTTTAATTTAAAGATGAATATGTAGTGGACTTTCTGAAATATGTAAAAATTAACAGTTTTATACAAAAATATAATGTAAAGCAACCTAAATAGAGCTGTTATTTTATTAATTTCGAGAGACAAATTTATCATTTAAAAGCATTTATTTAATTAAAGATAAACTAATAAAAACAGCCGGATTAGAAACAAGCCGTTGTACTCTAACTAATTCAGTTTGTATAGAACAAAGCTGTATTTAGAACGGTCAAGGCAGCTCCGAGGAGAGATTTACATCGACGCGTTGCATAATCGCCGCAGTTAACCCTAATCTCATTCATGACCTGTAGAAGTCATGCGTTCGTGTGCTATGGAGAACAGTCCATGACTAAGTGCTCGATCATGTGAACTCATTCGACACTCGATAATCGTGTACGCCAAAGAAGGGCACATGCCGGCAATCGCCCACCGTGTGAACCACCTGCAGCGTTTCTGGTCTTATTCTTATACGAAGAGAGCGCGAGAAACATCGACGCGCCGTCTCCCCTTTCGCGGGACGGGGATGCTGCCACCGGAGCAGAAGCCTTCTCTCTCTCTCTCTCTCTCTCTCTCTCTCGTTCTTTCTCCCTCCCTCCTTCTCTCTTGGGGGTGCCGATTTGGGGGATGAAGCACGACGCGCGAGAGAATACCGGCATACACATATACATGCGCGCAATACCACACGCGCGATCGCACACGGAATCACAATAGGAACAGAGCAAGCTAGAGGGGTGACAGGCACGAGGAAGACGACAACGACGACGACGACGATAACGATGACGACGACGACGACATTGGCAACGGTGACGACGATGACGACGACGACGACGACGACGACGACGACGACGACGACGACGACGACGACGACGACGACGACGACGACGACGACGACGACGACGACGACGGCGCAAACGTAGCCATGTTGAGCTACGCATGCGCCGCGTGGGAGTCAGAGCCGCGGATTGTCGGGTCGAACGAGGAGGCCGGAGTCAGTGCACTGCCAGCCCCGGAACCGCGAACGTCGATCTCGCGCGCCCTCAGTGTCGCCGTAGGTTCGTCCGTGTCGCGTATAACACGATCTGCGCCCTCGCGTCCCGAGGTGGGTGCAGTCGGGTGGACTCGATCGACAGACTCTACCATCTCTTCTTCTCGAACTCTGCTCGAGCCGCGTGTTAGGTCGTTCCACCCTGAGTTCCGAGCTGTCATCCGAAAGCTTCCGGAAGATACGCGACCGGTATCGGCACCAGCAGTGCTAATAAACAATAGTGTAGTGTCCTCCAGCTTGGAGCAAGCTCTCTCTTTCTCTCTCTCCCTCTCCCGCCCCCTCTCTCTCTTTCTATCTCTCTCTGTATACCTGGATCCGCGAATGCGGTACCGGTACTACGGTGTTTCCTTGTGAGCATCCAACCGATCGCCTTACCGCTCGCTGATTGGTCCGCATCGAGCTGACTGGCTTTGGGAGGAGAGATTCGTTTCCAGCGGAGGGATCAGTGGCGAAGATGATGGTGATTTAAGAGTGTCGTGCAGTGCTCGTGTGCAATGGTAGAGGCAACCGTACGACCGATAGGCATAGAGGACCGTAGATGTACCAGCCAGGTGGGTGTTCAGAGATGCGAAGACAGCTCCTAATAATCGCTACGCGTGCTATCGGGTTCTCTATTCTATTCTATTCTTTCCTCTCTCCTCCAAGTCCTTATACCTGCCTTCGCGATGATCAGTCGCGTGCCCTTCGGGGCGCGCTGCATGTCTCCCCACCACGCCCAGCATTTGTGAACAGTCGCTGCAACGAGAAAGAGGTACTTCGAACTAACTGCACGTTAGGCAGATGCGATCCACTGTCAGAGAGATGGATATCATGCCATTGTCGTTTCGGTTATCGAGATAGGCATGTAGGTGGGGGATCGAGTCTCGATGCACTCGCATACTGGAATGTGAGGCTCGTGCAGGGAGATAAATTTGTCCGAGCGGTGCTTCGATTCGATAAGTAGGAGATATTAGTCTCCGTTAAAACCCTTCGCTTCGTATTTCATGCGCGAATATTTTATTTCAAAATAGCGATAGACGCGAGTCATGCGTGCATTTACGCCAAAAATCATCGTTTTATTTCCGTTTTTGCGCGGAATAACGTGTAACGAACGAGCGACGAGTCGCTATTGATATGTTGAAATTACGTCCCGGCACTGTTCCGGCGCTGATAGATTGCGATTTCCAGTTTTCAAGTTCACTTCAGACGATTTTACGACAATATATCTATATTTTAACGATTATATGTAACTAAAATCGGATATTAATTTTACAGCATAATTCAAGAAATACATTAAATATTTTAAATTTATTCTGTTCAATCAGAAGCGGTTAAAATTTCAATTTATTTTGAAATGCGAATATAATAATTATTATTATAACATAAAAATGAATCAATATTTTGGAAAATAATATCTCTAAAAACGCGTATAGGAAGAATATTGATTTTACGTAGTACCGTCAATTTCAAAGCTTGTTGACCACTTGCTCTAAAAAAAAAAACCTCTGCTTTATTCGTAAAAACATCGAGCAGATAAGTTCCTACGAATTATTCATTCTAAATTATTTCATCGTTTGCGTGAGTCTTACGCGATGTACATACATGATAATGTTCAAAACCTCGCCTTGAAAAGATCGATTATTGCATCTTTTAAAGATGACGAAAGCATCGTTTTTCTCTTCCGTTCGAGATGTTCAGCGAAAGTTCGCTGCGAGCATTTCTTACGCAAGTTATTTATACGCATTAAGAACTTACGCAAATCTTTTTATAGATTATTCCGCGATTCTGCTAGTTGATGAAGAAAATGTTCAAGAATGGAAATATCATTTATCTCTTTTAAGACCGCGGTCACGAGATAAAGCTGTTTTGTGGAACGAATAATCAAGCTTTCGATATAATATGAAATGTTTTTAATAATTTTAACCGTTGATAAACTAAAATAACTGGAGCGAGCTTTTTCAAATTATTTCATGTATACATTGACATTTATATGCATAAAAAGAATTGTTAATATAGTATAATATTTTATACGAGATCAAAACAGATGCTCGAATATGCCTCGAAAATATCATTTCTCCCGCGGCAAAGAATATTTTTTGTTCCGCCACAGTAATGTTAATTTAATACAAACGTATTTTCGACATTTTTGTCTGAGAAACAGACAAAAAAATTTGATTAATTATTTTAATACGATATTATTATACGATGTCATGTCATCGGCTTAAATGGCTTACTATAAAAATAATTTGTTTGAGTTGCATTGAAAGCAGTATGTAAATATTGTCGAATATGATGTTGCTAACTTTTGCAATAAATTGGATACATAATAATGAGCCAATAATAATGATCGATCGATAAAAGAACGTCATCACCGTATTTACGTGTCAAAGTGGAGTGATGTTGTATGAAATTTGATTGTTATTGATGTTTATTCTTGATCGTATATATTAACATTTTAGTTTGTCATTTAACTCGTTTAAGTTGCAAATCTGATCGCGGGGGCGAGAGGGGTGAGGGGGGAGGGGAGTAGCAATTTTCAACGCCACTTAATCCCTTACGTGCAGCTAAAGCCGGAAAATCCCGAAGCGTATAATATATAACAAGTTATAGTATTTATAATCTCGATTTTCATATTGGGTCGGCATAATTTTCTGGTCGCTTAACAAGTAATTTACCAATTATACATGATTATTATACGACGATCGATAATGTAGAATCAGTAACGCATGAACGTTGACAGTACTCGATACGGGATTAAAAGTGAAAATATGATGCGGATTAACGAGGATATTGTTATAAACGAGGAAATTGAATCAAATTATAATTAACGATGATAATATTATCGTGGACACAGTATCGAATACGTGGACACAATAAAGACGAATGAATATTTATTACGTGTCGAAATAATAGAGAAAAATCTACCATTCATACGATAATGAATATTATCACATTTGTTTTCTAGGCGTATTTGTGTAGATACAACAATCCCACGTTAGCCCATTAAAATATTAATTAGTTAATTAATTATTAATATATATGCACTAAGACAAATTAACGTGTGTCGCGTTTCGAAATGAGAGTTGTAATTTATATTTTTACTTCAACGTTAATACATGTTTTATTAAGCATCGTATACAAGTGCATCATTGAATTTATGAGGGAAATAATATTATAACGATAATAATACCGAAAGCTTTGGCATTTGCGATAGAGCAACACGTGGCAATAAAAGGGAGAGAGCCGTCGTCGCGAGAAAACGAGGTTATCCCAAACGAGACGGCGCGAATGAAGATTAAAGGGTCGCCATGTTGGGAAGCAGCGTTTTGTCAGCGTTTTAACGAAAACAAATGCAACATGTATTATCTCGCTGGCACGTTCGAGTAGCGGGCACGTCGCACGTGCCGTTGGTAACTAGGAAGATAGTTGCATGAAAATAATGACACATGTCTCAACATGCACGTTGCATAAAGTAGGCGAAGTCGCGTCGGCGTACGTTGATGATGTAGGGTGTGTCGACCTCCAGGCACACCATTAGGGCTGCTGTCACGTAGGGTACAAGGGGATAAGACTGGGGAGGGAGGAATCGTCCATAAAGTCTCATTGTCCCTTGAAAGTCATAATGGACAGTGCACTGAGGAAGTTGCGGACGGCGTAGCACAGTCACTGCGCGTTCAGAATTGCATCGCTGATCCTACTCTCTCGCATCTCGTTAGAAAGTTCCTTAGAAGAGCCTTTTCAGAAGAAAATTTATCTGTCTATAATGCTTTCCAATTCTTAATATTATTGTAACAATAATAAAATGATACTCTTATTCATATAAATAATATAATTCTTTAACCATTTAATCGCTTAAACGT
>Ga0157364_1004719_pt1 | contig 13683 bp, 6 predicted proteins | sample AttsexASBM2_FD_111476 | JGI IMG/M metagenome (GOLD analysis project Ga0157364, IMG submission 111476) | Fungus gardens microbial communities from leaf cutter ant in Ribeirão Preto, State of São Paulo, Brazil - Atta sexdens ASBM2 | ecosystem: Host-associated > Fungi > Mycelium > Unclassified ... | reverse complement strand
TGAAATATTCAATAAAGCTCAAACTTCAATTATTAATTTCGAAGAATATACAGTGAGTACAAAACAGGGAAGATATCTCAAAAAAATGTTTAATCATGTTTATTTACATTTCAATTTACGAAAATAGACATTAATGAACAATTTGTTAATAAAAAATAAAACAGAGATATTTTTCAAAATTACCTAAAAAGATGTATAATAATTACAGTAATAATAAAAAAGTATAATTAGAGTCATTATCTAACAAGATATACTATTATATTAATGAATGAAGATAAAAAATTGCATTATTTGCATAAAAGTATTCGTATAGTTTATTCGAGAAATTTATCTTCTGATCATATCTAAATGGTTATTTTCGCGGAGCTCTTTTGTTTATATCGGGACAAAGGGTAGTTATTATTAATAAATTGCTAATTAATGTTTATTTTCTACAAATAAGGCTGTTTTAAATAAAATCTTTCGTTTACTTCGAATACTTCATTGTAGCACGATACAATTTATCGTTAGCGAGCCGTTTTCAATTAAACAGTTCTACAACGTTATTGTCTCCGATTCCGTCGTCAAATGTTCTCCGAACGAAATGTAATTATGGATAATGCATAGATACTCGTCGCTATTGAACGATGCGCAATGTACAAGGTACGTTTGTTAGTTAGAATTAATATACATATTTTCAGAGCGCAGCAGGCTCTCTTATCAACGCACATGATAATTTCGATAATTATAGTCTAAATTTATTCCGTGCCCTCGTCCTCTTGAGGAAAATGGCTATTTACAGTGTTTTACGCATATAAGGATGTATATCAGGTCATCTTGGAAGAAACTCCTTTCGCGTTATCGTGAAAATTCGACTTTCGCTAAAATCTCCGCGTGATTATTACTCCAATTGCATGTCGCGCGGTTAGATACGAAAAGTCGCGTAAATAGACTAGAGTTGTAACGATGGAAGGATAAAGAACGGGTGCAATCTGCGAGAGAGAAGATCGATATCCTGCTTATTTATTTTTCCTACTTAGTTTAACAAATTTACTCTTACCTTGTCATCTTCTGTAGTACATGCGGCATACTAAATAATTCAAAATAAATCCCGAGACAAGATTTAATAAAGTCATATAACATTAATAAAGTTACATGATTAAATTTTAAATATTACGCACCGTATGAATAAAGTTAATTTTATGCATACATTTAAAAAAAAAATTAATCGATTGACCAAACAGCAGTACGTGACTGTTATTAAATTATTTCCCTGATGATTAACTTTAATTGATATTTGCGGATGCAGTTGACATTTTTTTCAATTACGTTGTGAAAAATTGTTTATAAATATTCCTCCGGATTTTGACTTTCAAAATAAAAAAATCTGTCAATTATATAAACTTTAAACAAAGATATATTAATTTTAAATGTTGTGGTTTTGCAAATGCCACAGTTAAGAAAATTTCGAAACGAATACCAATTAGAGTTAAGTCACCGAAAAATTTTTTCGGACGAATATTTATTTGTGACATTTATTTGTGACATCATTTCATTGTGATGAAATCGAAGTTGAATTATCCGTAAAATTCTCAATTGAGAATGAAATCAGATAATAATGGAAAAAGGACAAGAACACGTCCGACATTGAGAAAATCTTCATGTCGGATTTTCGTAACTGCTGTACTTTGTACAACCCACTTGTTTCGCGTCGCGGTTGCCAGCGGAAATATTTTGCGGATTTTCACGGAAATAAGTCGATCTTTCTCTCGCGTCGCGGAGATCCTCTCCGTTTCTCCGAAATTTACCGTTGCACTTGGCGCGCCGTAATCGACACGATATATGACACTTCGAGAAAAAGGGAGAAAGAGACCGGAGAGCATATCGTCGATAAAGACGCGCCATTCTACGAAGATACACTCAACGCGACGATCTTCTTTATCCCCCATACCTACTTTGTAATACAAAGTATACTCTTGGGATAGAAAATCTACATTCGCCGTTACGAGACATAGGTACATCGATTTTTCCTCTCGCGGTAAGAACATCCGCGGAAATCTAGGTTTTTGGACATGGTGCTTTCCGCTACAATTGGCAATTCAGTCAATGGATTCTTCGATAAATATCAATAGATTTATTCGACGCTGATGTTTTTAGAATCAAAACGATCACATCACGTAGTGATGTTCTCTTGCGAAAAATTTCGTGCGATTAACGATATGTTAATATTAACATATGTATCTCCCTTTGGCTTTTTTTTTTGTTACGATATAAATTATAATATAAATCTGGAATGGGTATGTTTTTTCTTGAAATCTAGAATTGTTTTAATAAAACTTTTGGTTCAGGATTTAGTTTTATTCAGTTTCTTCTGCATACTTTCATGATGTGCCAAAGATAAATGGAATCTTTGAAAATTGGGCAGTGATAAACTCGATATGCTTTCACAGATTTTTATATCACATAACATTTTGCCATATGTATATTCGGAACACAATGGAATGTTTTTTAAATGAAGAAATTTGGTTGTTGTATGTTATCCGATATTGGAATTTTTCGATATGTATTCTTCAAGAGATTGGTCAGTCCTGAATGTTTGTATCTACCTTAATAGGATTGCAAACCGTATGTATGTAATAGATTGCATATAAAGACGTCTAGCTTTTTCGTTATATTACCTTGGTATATTCATATGAGATATGAATATATCTTACCGAAGCGTAGCCGTCATTTTCCTCGTTGTACGGCGTCGTTAGTCACGATCAGAAGTTTGTTTTCAGATACGAGCACCGCAGACATAGCGGTCGTCGGTTGGGCGAAAGTCCATACGTCTGAAAACGAGCGGTCACGTCGCTCGCGATGTGAGCGTGCGAGCATCTCGCGTTCGGACGAAATTCATAATTCATATTATAGGTATACCTTTTCTCGAGAATTCGTGAACGTTACCAGGGAAAGCACCGCGAGTCCAGGAATCGAAAGGTAGTCGCGCACCATGAAGACGCACACGATCGCCACGAGTCGGCGGCCATATCAGACGTAGTACTCGTTGACGTTGAGCGCGTCAGAGTCGCGTCCCTATACGCAGCTTTCCTGGGTCGAGATCAGGGGCGTACGGACGGTGACGACCTCTCTCGCTGGGTGGTGCTGCTTGTTGCTCATGACGGTGGCGACGGTGGAATCCTGGAGTACGTTCGCCGTCGTTATAGGGGTGGTCGCACATGACGGCACGTTAGGGACGTCCAGTTTGGGTGGCCTGGCGTTGTGGTCGATGCAGGCATAGACTGTGGCTTCCTTCGTGTACGGCTTGCCGCCCACGATTACCCCGAGACCGCTGCCGTAACCCTGAAGACCACCCAGACCGCCAACTCCGCCGCCGAGGCTGGCCAGCTTGGCATCAGTCGTCAGGGTCGACAAAGTGGTGGGTCTTGCTAGGCACAGCTCGGCGTATGTCACCTCCCCAGATAACTGAAAGAAAAAGATCGGACGTGCTACATAAAAAAAAACATTCGGACTTGCGAATAAAAGAAATTATTACTTTAAAGAAAATTTTACTAGTCCCTTTTAACTTTACATTACATGTGTGAAGTGTGTATTTTTTGATATCCTAACATTATAGCTTAATATTTTTTTTTTTGATGCTTTATAATTAACTCTTTGTGGATTGATCTCATTTGGGATCACACTCTTTTATTTTGTTAACTGTTTATTTGATTTTCATGAAATTTGACTTATAGATACGAGACAATTTGTTTTTATTCGTATCTAAGCTTGAAAATGAAAAATGATATGGTTGATCCAGTATGCCAGACAGAATTAAAAAAAAAATTAAATTCCCTAAAACTGATAATCCAATTATCATAAAATTCAGTTTTATGAGATTTTTTATTACGCAGTTATATCAAGCTCTGCTTCAGTTTTCAGTTTCATTTAATTTGAAGCTCATCGGTGTTACGCAAACAATTAGTACTGATCTCCAAACTGACTTTTAATTTCTAATTACGAACTCTGTGACATTAGGTGCTCGTTTATTGAAGATTACCATTTTGAAATTCGATATTTTCGAACTACATTCAAATTTAGAGATACCAAGAATATTCTAAAACTGAGTTCAATTTTAGAATTCTATAGCCAGAAATTGAATTTATCAACCCCTGAAATTCTTAGAAATTAAAATCTTTTTAAGTTTTTTTTTTGTTAAAAAGCTCCTTTATTCAAAGGGTTAAATAATAATTAATAATATTCAATCTATACATCATTTAGATAAAAATACAAAAAATGTTTTTCAAATTGTGAAACAATTTGCGCTGAATATAATAATGTATATAAATAGCATTTAGCGAATTTGTAAGGTAGGCGTATTCTGGACAGTTCATTCAAGTAATGAAAGGTTAACATAACAAATTAATATGAGAGACTTATTTTATAACAATGATCATGTAGTTAAGTGACAACGAACACTGACACGTTGATGGCAACACAATTACGTATACTTTAGTTATGAATGCTACTTGACAGGCGATAGCAAACAGGACTTTTCTGCTAAGTCCAACTGAATGAAGTTTATTGAAACATACGTTAATCGTCGAGTTCTACATGAGCCTTGAATCCGATTAGGGATTAAGTACGCGTATTGTTTCCATCGATCGAATCTGCTGCGCATTATGCAACAAGTCCGCTCGGATGTCTAATGACACGTGGGTAACAGGAGATTAAACCAATTTCAATACATTAGCGTTGGTTTATTATAGATGTGTACGAGGCGTAATCCGCTAAAGTGAATGCAACCATTATACTGTAACGCGTACCCCGACCGGACATTTAAATAATCCCCTATTCGCGTGAGACGCCTAACTTTCGTGATAGGGCTAAAACATTCCTAAGAAATCGAGCGAGAGTTTCCGCGTCGCATTTTCCTAGTCGCAAGACTTAGATAACACGAACAAGTCTAACTTTGGAAATTTTCACTCTTGAATATTCCTAAGAGACCGCCTGGACTAGTTGGCTCGTATTACGAAAACTTTTGACGGCGAGAGTTCCTTCGACTGTTTAGGACAGCAACCCTCGAGTACCCGACGTCATTTCCTATAAATTGGACGCAAAACAGCACGAAGAATGTTCGTTCGCGATGGAATATAATGGAAGAGCAGATGAAATTGTTCACGGGAGCGAATCAGTTCATCGGATTTTATCATGTAAAAAATCAAGAAGAAATTGCGAGTTCCATAGATTTTCAAAACGTAAATTGCTTCTTATATCGCGTTTTACTACTATCAAGTTTTTATCAGGAAAATCCATATATATATTTTCTGCAGGAAAATCCATATATATTTTTTTTCATTGAGATTTAGCAAACTCCGACAATTTTCTACAAGCACTTAAAGTTACGAGAAATTCAACGCCGATAATCATTTGTACTATCGATTCTGGAAACACTTCAAATTCAACGGGAGGATTTGAACAATTGATATTTAAAGAAAAAGCAACAATTAACCGAAGAGAAACGGAATACGAAAATTCGAGTAGCGATAATCAAAGTTTTCCACTCTGGAGTTTTGTTCGTACCGAGGTTTTACTAACAGAACTTTAGATCCCCGCAGTAATTAGCAATTAATTTGGTGTGAAATTGGGGGTGAAGTTTCAACGAATCGTGACGAAAGGGACTCAAGAGAAGATCGGGAAAATTTGAAAGGGAATAAGCGCGAACGTAACAAGAAAGATTCTGATCGTCGCCGCGAATTACAAATGCGAAAAAAAAAATAATTTTGCTGAAGTATCTAAAAATTTAACTGAATACAGATCTGAAAATAATTCTATTATTATCAAAATAATTAGGATGTTTAATTAACTAGAATGTTAATCCTTCGCTGGCTAATATGAATTTTAGCCTTTCCATTAGCAATCTTCGAAAAGAGATCTTCGAAAATGATCAGGAAATCGAACTTCAAACAGTTCAAATAAGATGAAAATTACAAAAATGAGCAAATTTATTAGATGTTAACCAATGAAATTATTAGTATTCTAATAAATTCGCTTACTTTTATGGTATAATTTTCAAGATACAGAATCGATCCCTAGAGCAAATTTTTTATTGTTCCGGATTATATAAAAATCTGAAAAAATTCTATACTTGTCAAAGTTTTAACGAGTTTTTATCATCATAGAAATCAGATTACAGTTTACTTATTCTTTACAAATTTAATTTTTTCTATCAAAATTGATGATGCTTTTAAAGACTCCTATTGCTGATGGAAGCGTAAACTTCCTGCAGCATTGTCATCAATGTTTAAGTGCTGTATACATAATTCTTTTAATGATCCAACCAAATTATTTTCAGATTCTATATTTGGTTAAATTTTTGCTTTAACAAAAAATCCTTTCCTTGCATAAATCTTTTTTTTATAACTTATTGGTTAATAATCGTGGTATGCAAAATAATTTCATTCGGAAAGAGATCGTTATCTGTATCATGACGTTAGAATTTCTCCGACCTCAGAATGTTTCCTAAAATCGAGAGACGTGGACAGTGCAATTTTCTAGTTTCGAACTGCTGCAGCTGGAATCGTTGCTTTCCGGTTGAAACTTTACGTAGTGCCATCCTCTCCGGATGGATACTGTTATTTCAAACTACACCGCTGGAGGACTTTCTTGAAAACGTTGGCCGAAGCTTTTCGTGAAGCTCAACGGGAAAGGAGAACGATGCGACAACGGTACGATTCGGCGAACTGCTTCGCTTCTTCCATTTCTTTACACTCCATTTTCTTAGTTTCCCATCCCTTTGGACCAACCTATTAACTTTATTAGAACGTCGCTTGCTTGACTAACAAAATTCTCGTGATTTAAATTATCGACTTTAATTGTTTAAAGCCTCTCTTTGTTGCAAGCAGGCCGTATTACATTCATTTCCCTCTCATGAAATCAGAACATCCATTTACACGTAATGGCTATAGCAACTGTGCGACATACAGTTACAAGCGGGACAACAAAGTATAATTTAACATAGATTCTAGAGGGAATTGTCAGAGTTTGTTAGAGAATTGGCTTTTGCATTTGGTAGCTATTCACTAAAGTGTTTCGCGTATGATTATAATACACTATTCAATTTCCACAGTATCTATCTTATCGAAATATATTATCTAATGCGTACTATACTATAACACTGATTGCCTGTCATTATACGGGTGACACGCATTTCACTACAGTTCTTACTCTCATTTGTAGACAACATTTTGAACAGAGTATATTAATATATCACAAGATGTCTTATGCTCCGATTTTGAACATTTACTGTATGATTTTTTACTTATTTTTTTATTTATCTGTACCGATGTATACATGCGCAGAGGAAAGATATGAATCAATGATTTGAAAAACCTTAGCATTTTTATAAAATTTCAATGACATTCTCTATTTTCGTGTTAGCCATATTGGATTTGTCAATTTGAAATTTAATCATATTTGACGTCAATGACCGTAAAAATTTGATATATGCATTTTTATGAGATTTTGATGAAATTTTCATTTTTGCGTCCGTCATACTGCATCTGTCATTTAAAATTTTGAAATTTAAACCTCGTATCTGACATCAATGTAATTTATAAAAATTCCTACACACATGTACATTTTTATAAGATTACAATGAATCTTTTATTTTCATCGCTGCTATATTGTATCCGCTATTTTTAATTATATTCGACATGATCGATTACAAAATATTTACATATGCATTTTTATAGTTGGCCTATAACATTGTTTTACTAAATTCTCTCCGAAATGGAACGAAATGAATAGTGGCCTAGAACCACTTCAATTTATTAAAAATCTAATATACTACACACATTCTGATGACATCGTGTTCAACACAAAAAATTGAGGCTATACCATAGCACTTCGAAGAGAAAAAAGTGATTTTTTTGTCGAACGGTAATTTTCCGAATTTTGACTAAACATCTATTATCATTATATTGTTAGAAATTAGTCTTTTTGCTGATATACGGAGGAAATTAATGAATTATACTAAAAAAAGAACTTTCAATGTGATACTTACCGGCAAGGTGGGATAATTATTATAGTCGTTATGCGAATAGGCAGGAAGTCCTTGTAGATGATTATTCGTCTGCTGGGTCGGAAGGGACGATGGTGGAAGGCCATCCGGTGTGTTTTGCGTTGCCAATGGTGTGCCAGAAGTCGAGCCGGTCAGCTGATAATCTGAATCTTTCATTTCAAGTATATATGAGAAATTTCCACTTTGCTTCGCAGCAAAATATTATCAGCTCTTGTTGAAAAGTTCACGTCTGCTTTTCAAAGGAATCTTGACATATCGATTAGAACTTGTAAGTAAGCGTGAACTTTTCAAATAACATAAAAATTGTACGAGATCTTTATGAAAAATTGAAAATGTATTCTTGATATAATATATTATTGCTGTAAAATAAATATACCTAATAATTCTCGAATATTTAATCATATATACATTTACTTAAGACATACATGAATAAGACATGAAATATTTTTCTTTTGCGCATCCTAAAATTAATTTTATTTCTAATTCTAAAATACTTTATTGATATAATCTATTTCATTAAAAATTAATTAAATGTTGCAAAGCACCACGGCTGCGCGAATTATTCATAGAGTTTGCTGTATCATTTATCGAAAAGAAAACCGTGATATAATGTGTTCGTTATGCTATTAAACTAGTTAAATCATTAATTCACATTTGCGATGGTGCACTGAACTTTATCGTAATAACCTAATAACTACAAGGCATTACTAATGTATCGATATACCTGGCTTAATTCATCGAGGAGCGGTATGCTAATGCGATATGTTAATTAAATAGTAATTTGTACATAACCAGATATCGTTTTGATCGTGATTAAATAATTAACTAAGTAATATCGTGTCCAGAGTAATTTTCTTCATTAAGTTAACATTACATATCCCGTTCAGACGACAAATTAGTGTCCCGAATATAATTCGTACTCAGTTATAAATATAAAATAACTCATAATTATAAGGGAAATAATTTGTTTCCTTTTTTTTTTAATGAAAAAACTCGATTTTGTTGATTGTTCCAAAAACAATAAAGAAAAATGTATGTCTATAAAAGATTAATTATTTCACATTAAAAAAATGGCAAAGAATTTATTTACTGTAATCATATCGCAGATTTAACAAAGCTTATCGGGGTGATGGCAACTATCCGAACGTTGAATATCGGATTCGCATAAGCGAACACGATGAACAAGTCTCTCTTGTAATCGGCTGAGTAATTTATTAACAAGTCCGGAGTTAAGTTCTATGGTTATCAGTTGTATATTCAACCATAATCGCGCATTCTCCGGCGCTGTTCCAGCGATATTACTGCGAACGATGTAATGACGCACAGCATAGCGTTGCGCGATGCTGTTAACGAATCGTAGCGCATTCGCAATAGAGTCCGATGAATTTCCGGTCTCGAGTACACTTGGTCAAGTGTTCTCGATCGCTGTCAATCAGATATTACGTTTGAAAGCTAACGACGGGCAACGTAGCTGATAAAATTTCCATGTCGAGTCGAAATGTCAAACCTTCGTAACAGCAACGTTAATCCTGCCGTTTCCTTTTTCGTTTTCATTTTTTTCCTTCGTATAAATTTAATTTAAGTAAAACTGAACTTCTGATTTAATATTACTTCAACTGAATATATCATTTATTCAAAATATATCATTTATTAAAAAAAGTTTATTTAAAAATAAAAAAATCCACTTAAAAATTCTATTTAAAAATTTATAGTTTATGAAATTTAAACAAGTTAGAAGCATTGCATACACAGAATTGTTTTATTAAAACAAGAATAGATAATAAAAGAAACAAAGGGATTAAACAGGTAGGAAATTCGTTTCGACGTGAGTAATTCTTTTTAATTACGATCCAGATTGAAAGCTTGGTGTGTTTCTTAAGTAAGTTCATTAAAGCATATGCACAGAAAAATGGAATAATCAGACACCAATCTCGTTCATATGATGGGAGTCATTAAGCGTTTAATATTATCTAAGTTTCAAGAAAAAGGATAAAGAGAAATAGGAATGTTATTCACGTGCAATTTGGAATTGCTTGTAGTATTTTGTTACATTAACAATACGAAATCGAGAATCTCTTTCGACGGTATTACTGTATTACATTTTTCTCGACTTATAGTGGCTTCGACCAATATTTTATTGTATCGCTTAGATTTTTTTTATAAATAAAGATCCTTAAAAAATAAAAATTCTTTATAAATAAAGATCTATTCAAGTATTTAATATTCTAATATTTAAGCACAATTAAAATAACTATACTGTATTCAATATAAATTCACATGAAAATTATTTCAGCCTCTAAGATCCATTATAAGCTTCGATTGTTAAAAGCTTTAACTCTTACTTGTCTAATATTTAAAATCTTGATTATAATAGAATTCTATCACCTAATATAAACTGAAAAACACATTAAAGATTAAACATACATAAAAATTACCGTAAAATATTATATGTTTGTCCGGAAACTTTGGCAACTGTATGTAGTAAATACGTGGAAGTTTACACATGATGCCATTCAAAAAGCAATACGAGTGCACTTGCATCATGCCATATTTTGTCTTTAGTCATAGAGAGTGCCGGATGCATACGTTTAAAATTTTCAGGGCAAACGCGAGTATGAGTCGATCGACGTATCGCGCAACAATATGTTACACGTTTATTCGTCGTTGTGTACAGCGAGACATTGCGTTACTGTACGCGATTTACGCGGCCAAATAATTTCGTGCATTGTCCGAATTCTCGTAACCGTGCGCTCCGTGCATAGGATACTTTCGAATTTTTTATTTACGCATTTACACATTTCATATGTAAAATGCATATCAAACGACGTAAAATATTATTAAATTATTTGATAATAAAACTGACAGGCGTGATACGTTTGCTCAGCATCGTATAATTTTTCGTATACACAAAGTGTTTGATGTTTATCCTTTTATTAACCCATTCACCATTCTCATACAAAGACGCATTCTCAGGGAACATACCTTTGTTGGTCGGCACAACGTCCGGATTTCTATCGTCCGCGTCGTAAAGGTCCTCCGAACTCGGTGCGGTAGCTTTCTTTAAAGGTAAATCCCCTGGCCTTTGAGCCCGCCTCTCACTCCTCATTTTCAACGCTGCTAGAATGGCGACGGTGATGAGTAGAAGTGCGGCGACCACGCCGATCAGACTTCCGAGTAACGGGGTGAACTCGAAGGGTACCGGAGTACCTGTGAACAAAACGCGCACTGCTCTCGTGCAAGCATGTCGGTGTAAAGTTTTCCCGCTCGTGCGGACATTGGAAAATTGTGATTATATTGAAAAAAAAAGAAAAGTACGTAATTGGAAAAAATTTGTATTAAAAACACATTTTATGAATCTAAATAATCCACTTAACTTTGTATGTTAATTTAACATAAGATGAATATGTTAGAAATAAAAAAGATAAAAATTACGTAAAAAATTTCAAATGATTTGGAAACATTATGGGGGGAAGCATATTTTTTTAATAGATATATAAAATATTAATGGAATTAATATTTATGTCAAATTAACATCTACGATTTTATTTATTCATTTTAAAATTTACATTTAAAAACTACTTATTTTTTATGTTATTTTAGCACTAAAAGACGTTAAATATAAATTTAATACAAAATATTCAAATAATATAATTACAGTGATTTCCAAAAGTTTTCAATTATGAATAATATCGTATTGCTTAGATTGTCTTAAAGAATATTTATAAATAAAAATCTAATATACAAGCTGCTTAATATATTCTATATAGTATTTAAAACATTGTGCTGTTAAATTGATTATAACAAAAATGTTATTAACTTATAATATAAATTAAAAAACAGATTGGAAAAAATGTAAAATAATATGTTGGCTGGAAACTTTTGGCAGCCACTACATGTTAACATTCTGCTATGTTAAAAATTCAATACAACAATTTTAACAAGGACTGGTTTTAACACAAGTATAAAATGCTTTTTACTGTGTAATATTTAAAAAATCCATCCGTGCGCTATAATAGAATCGAAATGAAGTTGCGACGATACGGTAAGTGTGGTAACAGGATGTTTAACAATTAATGCGAATGTGCTTCGTGTATTTGCGTACGACGCTTTTCTGCTACGAAAATATTTCATTCACGCGAAACAATATAAACCAGCTCCGAGGGAAGTGCTGGCGGGACAATTTTCCGGACGGACTGCGAGGGTAAACGGGTTAAACGAGTTAAAGTCGCATTACGCCGTAAAAAGATAGGAGATATTTGGCCGGCGCGAGAATGGAGCCATCTGACTACCTACCTACCTACCATTTCTAAGATTAATGAATTCGAATCCTTTTGATATCTCTCCGCGTTTAAACACCGTTCCCAGGCGACGTTTAATTTTCCACGAGGCCGTCTTCCGCCACGTCTTCATGCCTTCGTGCGCGTCCGCGCGCGCACACTACACTCGCTATCGCTCCACCCGTCCGTTTTTTAATCTTTTTCCTTAGCCCGGACCTCCTGAGAGACATCGCTCGTAATTGCCACTCGTTTTAGTCACGAGCGACCGAGTGTTTTTACTCTGTGCCCCGATGCACAGCCAAAGTGCACGTTAATTTTTAATCAAGGCGAAAGTGCACCGGATACCCATGATATTTACCTGCTATCTACTTTCCATCGTCACCTCTACTTTTCCCCTATTTCCGTTCTTAATTTTAGTTGATTTTTAGAGACGTATTTTTGTTCGGCGATTTGTTCTAGCGTGTAATTTCCCTATAGTCTTCTCTAAACGATCTATAATTCGCAGATTAGATTTAAAGAACAGCGAATACTTTTTGTTATCATTTTTTTTAAGTAAAGCAATATCATTAAACAAAATTCTAAAATAATAAAATGGTCAAAGTCAATATATACAAAGAGAGAGCCATTTCAATCGTTCATTTTTTGATCAATTGTGTCGAGCATTGTTAAGTTACGAAATGATGAACAGGAACAATATCTACTAATGTTTTTTTTTCATTCGTCATGCTTTCTTGTTGAAAAATTCGGTTTTCGGAAAAATTTGGCTCGATGGATTCAAATTGTTTGTTTCATTTGCAGCAATCGTTATTTATTTCGCCGAATCGTTATTTAACTTTCTGCGGGGAAATGTCGTACGATGCGAAATCATACTCGTAGCAATACAAATATCGCACGTTACCGTTAAAGACCGATGATACCAGCACGTGATGAACTACAAATTACGTTTTGTCCCGTGGGTATATCTTGTTTATTTTTCGTAACGTGAAAGAACTTTTAATATACACACTTCCACCAATAATATTTACCAAACCATCGCGATATAGTACGATGCTAGTCGTAAGCCGGAAATTTCCACATCGCAAAAGTTTGCGTACCTACGCGGTAAATGGAATTAAGCTCGCCCGCGTCGCGAGTATTTGATCGTATCGCGGAAATAGAACGCTCTCTTCGTTTTTTTCTCTCTCGGATTGATCAAATTAAAAACTATGGCAGAGAATCTCAGGCTGGCTGCGTCCGGCTTTTCGTAGTGGTATTTATATCATAGAAATCCGCCGCGCATAGTCGGTGCTGCTGCTATATCTATATTTAAGTTGCACGCGTTACGAGCTACGTGCTAATTTGTATTTCACGCCGCAGATTCCCGCG
>Ga0157364_1004718_pt1 | contig 13686 bp, 4 predicted proteins | sample AttsexASBM2_FD_111476 | JGI IMG/M metagenome (GOLD analysis project Ga0157364, IMG submission 111476) | Fungus gardens microbial communities from leaf cutter ant in Ribeirão Preto, State of São Paulo, Brazil - Atta sexdens ASBM2 | ecosystem: Host-associated > Fungi > Mycelium > Unclassified ... | reverse complement strand
TATTATAAATATTTTATAATTTATTTATATTATATTTATATTATATTTTTAATTTATAATATAAATTTATGTATTAAATATATATTTTGTAGGTAATTATTTAGATTAGAAGAGCCCTTGAGTCACTTCCAACAGGTTTTATCCGTCGCTCGTTATTCATTATAAAATTATTAATAATCAAAATTGGTTATTATTTCTCCGCTTTGAATGACTTTAGACAAGGGAAGAGGTATGGAATAATTCAACTAAATACAGTCAATTTTCCATGCAAAACGAGAACCACCCCACCTTCTCTCTGCCTAAGGGAAATTGATCGCTTCTAGGGGAGATGGGATGAACTTCACTTTTCGTGGGAAGTCGTACACCTCTAGATAGGAGAGAAATGTGGGGTGGATCTTGCTTCGCGAGAAAAGTTACAAAATCAAATTTTCTATTTTAGTAATAAACTCTCTGCTTTAAAAACAAAAATTATGTTAAAAAATTATATTTTCAAAGAAAATTTTTTAGAGCAAAAATTTATTTTGTTAATAATTTTTGAACGAGTAACGAACGACGGCTAAAACCTGTTGAAAGTTACTCAGGATATGATCTCTTTAACATATGTTAAAGTCATTGAGAGAGGGATTTCTTTAATCTTAATAATTATTATTTTATAAAATAAATAAGAATTATTGCAACATGCTTTATAGGCAACGGAAGTGCCGAAAATGGTTGAGGAGAGCCGTTTCAGCTTTAAGCTTCGTCGCACGTCATTCTTGCGTGATTCAAATTTCAACTACAATAATAATGATGTAGTGGATGTCTGATCACGCTTGAACGGATGATTCAGCATTACACTACAAGGAGTATTTTCTTTCGTATGCTGATGCCGGCTATCTGACACACGAGATAACAGTACTTTTTGTCTTCGTGCCATAACAAGTCTTATTGTGTATATAAATATGCATATACATACATCTTAACCGGTTTTAGCGTTAAAAACAAAAGGTATTGAAAATTTTTACAATAATTGAAGTACTAATCTATTGTTAAAGTGGCATTAGAGAATCTACTAGTTTTATTGATGTCGCGTGTTTACACGCAACTGTAAATTTCTAAGCCGTAAATGAACTTAGTCACGTATTCACATATTAATCATATATGTTTTGTGTACGAAGACCAGTTATTTTTAATCCTTCGTTGGTACACTTTTATAAAGTTTCACGGTTATATTAGATTAAATTGGCCAATTACTGCCGTTCTAAAACTATCTGATACGAACAAAAAAAATATAGAATATACTTTAAATACTATAGAATGTGTTTTATTAATGACAGCGTTTGAACCAAATAACAATAGGTTAAACATTTTTTGAAAATGTATACGTAAAAAAGTAAACTATAACATAAAAAAATCGTAACATCTTCATTTTTTAACTTTTTTAGTTGAAATTTTGAAATGGTACTCCTAAAATATAGTACTTTCAAATGAAAATATGTACTAGTGCGCGTTCGAAAGAGAAGGTTCAATTACGAGCTAATTATACAGCCTGAAATTCAGACTACTCATTTTGATCCATGGTGACAACGAAGGGTTAATTGCGCATTTCGACTTTTTTATTAAGATATTTGATGTTTTCAGTGAGATTAAGCCTCATTCCAATTCTTTGGCAATACGTTACGATGCCACGTAAAGATATTATTAGCGAAAGCGTTCATTGAAGATCCGTTTCGTTATGTACATACTTATATGTGGTTTGTCTACGCATTTTAACAGCGAGAATGTCTGGAACAAACGGGACACATCACAATTTCGGCGAAACAAGCCAAATTTCCATATAGGACATTAAGAATATGGCAACTATGAAATAGGATAATATGTAAAAGAAGCGTGAGTGTCTTCCAAGATCACAAGTTACAGCAATGACATCACGTTCTTCATTCGAAAAGATAACATCCATTATAATATTTTTCCATCGAATGCAACATTCTTTTACTGTGATTAATTCGTAGAAATGAATTTAAATACGTTCAGTCTAGTTGAAGTTCCTATCATGCAACAATATGTTTTACTATCTATAGACAAGTGTATTAGCAAATGGATTCTTCTGCTATGTAAATTCTAAATAGCAATGTTTTACTTATATGCAGCTAATAGGTTTTTAACCGGAAGATAGAATTGATCGCGCATATAAAACGAAAACTTATCTTTAACGGAAAATCGTTAATGGACAGATTTTTCCGCATAAGTTGATTTTGTTATTTTGCGGAAATTCTGAATCAATCTCGATTCTTAATTCGTCGTGATACTTCTCTAAAATTTTTTTACTGTAAGAATTGAATACAAATCAAGTAAAGCGTTAACAATCACTGGCAAACGTAAAGTTTACCATGGAAAATTTGTACGTGCAACCACAGTCATGTTTTTTAACATTATTGACTGAGAATGTAGATTTCTAGATATATATATTTTGTCATTCAGTGGAATAGAACTAATAATGCAATATTATTTATCGAGATACTTTCACGTTGCGAACATTCGAAGAGAATTTTTTTGTAATAAAAACGTTTTTGTAAGCATTAGGTCGCTACGAAATTATATAATCTTGTATCGAAGACATATTTGCCCTTTTATATAGCGACAAATGCGTGTACATATATATGTAAAAAAAAAAGATTTACGTATAATAATAAGGACGAACGAAATGGATCGTGGAGAATTCTTATTGATCGAAGTGAAATAACGAGAAAAAAATCGAAACATCTCTTGTGAATTTTTTATCATGCTTAATATTATGTAATTATCATTACATAATATTATTATTGATCCCTTATACAATGCTATATAGGATATGTGATTGTTACATCTTATTATAATATTACATTAACAAAGGAGAATATCTCCCTCACATTAAGCGAACGAATATATTAAAGTATCGTGTTAATAAAAATTATTGTATGCGTGTGCGCGCGCGCGCGTGTGTGTGTGAGTGTGTATGCGCATATACATATGTCGCAAAATATATTTAGGTTGTAAGAGATAAGTGTGTATGCGCATATAAGATAGAAGCGATTGTCCTATATATACGAAATGCGCAAGATCGTATAGTTATATAAAGTTTCTCAGACTTACAGTGGTATTTACTGTTAATAAGACTTCTAAGATTATTTTGAGAAAATCTTACATCAAAATGCCAAAATTGTAATAATTATTAAATGAGGAATATTTGAAGTTACCTAATCAAATTGTTCGAAATTTACGCGTCCAGATATATTTTAAAGTATCGTTCCTAGGATGGAATGTCTTAAATCCAGTAGACTTAAGACTTTCTCCATTTAGCCAATTGTAATAAATGATTGTGCGTCTCAAGATCATATACAAGATAATTTTAAATATAAGATCTCCAACTGTGGCTAGTATAAGTAGTCCGATTTTATATTCAAGATTATCTCAAGTCTGGTCATGAGCAGTCTTTGAAGCGGTATTCATAATCCAATCTTATAAAGATATTTTAGAGTGATATATTTATAGTTCAATCTTATATTCGATCGTCTTGAATCTAATAATAAACGATCTTAGGATTAAATCCACTTAATGAAATGATTGTATTGAATGTCTTGAGATTGTACTTAGGACAACCTTTAATATAAAATCGAATTCTTGAGATTGATATAATTTTACAAATATTACTGTACATATGTTTTATGTTCGTCATGCCTGAGCACGGGAATTTCGGACATTTTGATTAATCACAACTTTAAATACTTTTCATTTAAAAACTTTGGCGTTTTAGTATTTAGTTAATTTTTATCTCAAAATGATTTCGGGAGTCTGTCGTTAACAATGTAACTGAAGTAAGTCAGATACTCTATGTATAATTGTAACATTATGTAAGACATCTTTAAAATGAAAAAGGACATAAGAGTCCTAAAGAGCGTATTTCTTAATTTAATATACAGATTCCGCAAAAGGACGCGCTCTCGAACTTGCATGATTCATTGTAAGAAAGTCTTGCATTAATACTTAATCGATTCTACATAAGAGATAGTTTCTATTCGTAAGAACGTTTTTGCGATATTTACTTTTAGATACGCGTCGTTCTTGACGGTTTTGGACTTGCTCCTAGGGCGTAATATTTTTAAATGCAGTCTCGCTTGTATTCATTTATTCGAGACTAAAAACTTACTCATATATAATATACACGTCTTGTGCTGCGTTATGAGTGATTTGTAAGCAGTGTACATGCACTGTTTATTCTGATGAGATGTATCTATGCGAGAGAAAATTAGACATCACATCGCGTCATAAAATGACTTGCTGTCTACTGTGCCAAAACACCTATTATACAACAATTACGCGTAACTTTTTTATGATTAGAAGGACTCGCTCCATTCTTGACCGATTCTCTGGTCCGTCGCATTGTTTGTATCGCGTCATTTAATTCTCTCGCAGACAGATTCTATAATATTGTACATAATCGAAGACCCAGTAATCTTTCATTCCACGATATTACTTATTAACCGGAGTTAATTGCTTTAATTTATGTGTGTGTGTGTGTGTGTGTTGCGTGTGTGTGCGCGCGTTAGCTCACACACAGGTAATATATGTATATATATGTGAGCGTGTTCCATTTCTACGCTCACATGCTGTAAGCATCAGTTCATCCTTATTGTCAATCAAATATTAAATAAGAACAAATAATGCTTAGCGCTATCAAATGGAACGCATTCACAGACATATATTAACAGGATGTTCCCAAATTAAATGTCAAAACTTCGAGAGCGAGGGAAATCATTAAACTAACAAAAAAAAAGTTTTCGCTTTGTCTTAAAGAAAATCACAAAGAAATAAAAAATATTTTACTTGAAAGAAGTTCAATGATATTAAATCGGCGATTTTTAATAATTAATACCTCGTTTGTACTGCGAGAATTATTATAAAGTTGTAGAGATTATAATAGTTTAAAAAATTACAATTGTAATGATCACAAAAAAGTAATAGGCTATTCTAGACAGATATTTACATGCATAAACTTGCACACAAATTTATAGCCTCGAAAAGTAACATAATCTTACCTTGTTTTTGTTTGGTGAAGATGCAACTGTTGATTTATTATCGTATATTTTATGTTTTATACTATTTTATTACATACGTAGTTTTAATATTTTATCCAAATTATGTAGATATTTGTGATTTTGAGCAAGCCCTAGTGGGATACCCCAAATTTTTGGCACTTTACTAAAAAATCATTTTAAGAATAATAAGATTTATCAAGATCAAGGCTATCATGGAGGTCTTTTTCTTTTCATTTTTACGTAAAAGTAAAAATATGAGAAACAATGTTCTTGATCTTGACAAATATTAAGATCATGGATCTGAACAATATTATAATGTTAATGCTGCACAATGGTACTTGAATTTTACACTTCTACCAAAGAATTTCGAATTTCGCTCTAAAATTTTAGGAATGTATTCTCGAAGAGTTGTATTGTCGATGTATGAAAAAAATCGATTTTTTTTACTTTGTAAATCAGGCGCTCTCCTTAATTTGAAATTAAATTTTTTATAAAATTTCATCGAAATCGGAGAAAACGATTTCCGAAACTCTATCCCATCAAATGAATCATCTCATCTCTTGTTCTATGTATATAAAAAGCCTATAATACAATTATCAAAACAGTAATATTTTACAACTACTTTTCATATTATATCAACATGTACCAGAATTAACTATATTCGAAAATTATTGATGTTTCGTCATCTCTAGCTCAATACTTTTATATATTATACATACATTATATGCAAAATAATTAGAGAAATCATATTACGTAGAATAAAATTATATAATTTCATTAAAATAGTGATAAACTTCATAAGATTTAAAAAATTTGATTTTTTTTCCAAAAATTAATTTGCACTTCTTTTAAATCATATATCTTTTGTCTGAAACATTTTTATATAAAACTGAAAATAAAAAAACTTAGAAAGAAAATTTTGGAAAATGATCGATTAAAATGGGACATCCTGTGTATATATACATACATATATAAGAAGAATCAGATGCGTGTATGTGAGGTATGTGATGTATAGCGTACGTGTGATATATGAGATATATCGTATATTAAAATCTTCCCTGATATTCATTCCTGTACGCATTACACGATACATTTCTATATACATACGAATGCGAAAAAAATACATTATACGTACGCCTAAATATATTGTGAATATTAATGTCTCGATTGCATTCAACATCGCGTCGAATAGAGAATTTGAACGATTCATCGATGTTAACATTTGCAATTTATTTTGCCGGACTTGATACAAGTGCGACATTAATCCTTTAACAAATAAAATAAAGACTCATAACCGCATATGTAGAATTGAATGACTTTCATTTTCCATTTGGTTTAATTGTAGAATATCTTTTCACAAATTTCAGAACATACTTATGTGTAGCTATTATAAAAATATTATAATTATTTGCTATAACAATAAATTATATTAGATTTATTATTAATGATATTAGATACAGCACAAAAGTATCACGTATTTCAAATAATATAAGATTATGTAGTAATAGTAATTAATAATTAATCTTAATAATTTAACAATAAAATGAAAAATTGATAATGTTTTCGACAGCATTAATGGTACAAAAAAAAGAATATTTTTATTCATAAATTTACTAATAGAAACATTCTTTTATGCTATTAATTGCTTTATTAATTACTTTATGCTATTTATAACAAAGCTGTATAGTTGTAGCATTATAATTCCTTATTCAATATAATTCTACATTTATATTAAAATATAAACATTTACATATAATAATAAAAAAATTAAATCAGGTATACGTATGTGTAATAAAAATTAATATCAACTTAAAATACATGCTTAGAAATAACGGTATAGATGACAGGGCCGTGCAAAGAGTTTCTAGGACTCTAGTGTAAATAGATAAAGATGGGCTGTTATTTTTAATTTATTTATATATGTATTGAAAAAGCTTTGAGTAGTTTAGAAATTATAACAAAATAGTATAATTACAATTATGTTTATTTATATAAATATATACATTTAAAAATAAAATTTGATCAAATTATACAAAACATATATAAAGAGTTTTATAAAATATAAATATAAAATTGTGTACATATATAAATTTATAATTTATAAACAGAATTCTATAATCATTTTATAATTTTGTAAATGAAAAACTTTTTTGTATCTAACTGTTAAAGAATCATAATTCTAATTATTGATAAAGAATCAAAATAGTCTTTAAATATTTCATTTTTATTTGATAGCATTGTACAAGCATTTGCCACAATGTAGATCATAAATGTAATTTTATCAATTGTAATTGTATAAATTAAAAAAAAGTTTTTAAATCTTTTTTCATAACCGTCAATTTAAAAATAAATATTTTAAAATAAGTGACATAAATTTTACACACAATCAAAAAATATCTTTGACAAATGTAAATGTTTTTAAAAGAGATGGAAATGGATTTTTTAAAATTCTAGATTTATATAAAAAGCAATTATTTTATATTGTTACGGTCAAGTTCCAGGATTCTTTACTTCGGAGGAAAGTATAAGGTAAGGAGAGTATCTACAGAAAGTCATAACTGAAATCTTTCTCGTGTTTAACGGTTTTAGGCACGTGCCACAAGTTAAATGCATTTACGTAAGGATTCAGATTCTAGACATAGGTCAACGTGTCCCATATATATGGGACTTTATGACCGTCTGAGTCAGCGGTTCTTTTAATTTTAGGCCAAGGAGATGACTTCCCATAATCTGTAAACGTACCTATCATGCTAATAAACGCTAGGAATGAGTAACACAGGAGACGTGAATTTTTACAATTTTTAATGATATATGAAAAATTCATTTATAACTATTAATCAATATTAATTCTATTTTTAAATTAATGGAAAAAGAAAATTCTTTTTTCTAGGTTTTTGAATTTTTTTAGTATCCTATTCCGTTTAACCCTTCATGCTCATTAGGGACTCCAAAAAAAGTTTGAGGCTTTATATTTTTTAAAAAAATTCTATTCTTATATTAAATTTCTTATATTAAATAAATATTCTTTTATACAATAACTTTATATTTTGTCAAAAATGATCTCTTATATTTTTCAGAATAAACTTTTTTGGGAACGTTTGGACTATTGCACTATTTTTTTTCTAAAAGTATTATATTTGTAAAATGTAACCATAAATTTTTATTAAAAAATATTACAAATTAAAAAAAGTTATGATTTTTTTCAATAAAAAAGCGCACTTTTTAAAGAATTTTTACCTTGCAAATTTTTTAAATATATTACAATAAAATTATCTTTAAAAAGCCACTGCATTTCCATGTTCTACAATTTAAAGTATGTTCAATAATTTTAAATATGACAATCAATTAAAAATGTATCAAGCATGTTGCTCTTTGTGTGACCGACATAAAATTATCAAGAAGTGATCACAAAGGATTAAAATAATTTTGTTAATCTCTTGAATCTATTGTATATTATATAATTATGTTCTATATATAATATTGTGTCACGAAACTGAAAAGATTTAGCGGAAGCAGCTGAAAACATATGTATGTACAACTTACCAATAAGAATTACACCATCTTTATCTTCTTTTGAAATTCTCTTCTTAAAAAAAGAATCTAGAGAAGTCGGATCATGAAGGAGACGTAACTTCCACAACTCATGATCTCGACATAATCAGAAATGGATGTACATACAAGAGCTTGAAATAAATTGTTGGGGCTAAGTTAATTATAATCCGTACAAAAATAATTTTTTATTTGTTACTTCTTAAGTTTACATTCACATTATTCGTTTCTTTCTTTATCAAAACTTGATAATAAAATCGTAGACCATAATTTAATCGCCAGCTCTTTACCGCTAATATATCTCATTCCAAAAAAATATACTTTTTCTGCTTTATTTACAGACAATTCGTTGTATAAAAAAAATACAATCTTTCGTTTCTTTTTTTGTATTGACTAGTTAGAATAATATCTCTCATACACTCGAGATTGTACGCTTAAGGGAATGTAAGACGAAAAAAAGGAGAAAAACAAAGACATGTGTATTAGTTAATTACCACGTACTTTTATAAGATACGCACATTATTTGTGTATGCATGTGTTATATACAAGATACAAATGTTTATTCAAATATTAAATATAAAAAAAATATGTGTGTTTGTGTGTGCTATGTATGTCTATCACACTTTGATTGCCTCATCATATTTAAATGACAGATGAGTTTTCGCAAGAGGTTCGTCACTCATATAGATTTCGCTACGGATCGAAAATGACTTTGTTAAATATTTACAAGGATATCGATTAAAAACAATAAAGAGTATTTATATTATTTGTATAGTATAACATACGTTTATCATGGAAGAAGGGGATAGAGATTTGCCTTTATTGGGTTATTTTAACAAGGATTCTTGCTACGCTTTACAGTCGTGCAATTCTCAACTTTGACGGAGACTCATGCGCGAAATTATAACTCGGTAATCGAAGTGTCAACGTCACAAATTCAACGTCACTCTACATCGATTTATCTCGTCGACTACTATCTTTATCTTTTGGGAAAATCAGGTCGTATATATAAATCAAAGGTCGTATACACGGAAAATGTCAAAGCGAAATTGCACCGTGTGCGATTTTTATGCGCATAAATATATCACGCGAACCTATACATTCGAATAAACTTATCCGGTATGTCTCAACTATAAGTCATACAATTAAAAAATATTTAAATTATTCTGAATGACTGTCGAATCCTTTTAATTATACTTCAAAACTCTTCGTACAAAATACAAACGATTTTTATAGAAAATTTTGTTTTTATTTATGTCGCAACTAGAACTGCGTATAGTAAAAGTTATGAATTAAAATTATCTGGATGACTGTCAGACCTTTTCAATCACACTTCAAAAATCTTACAAAAATTATTAGTTAAGTTGGAATTATTAAGTTCATTACTTTTAATTTTACTCGGCGACGTATGAACCTTACAATAAAGGACCTTACAATAAAGGAAGTAGGGGATGGGGAAAACAACACGGTGGGCACCAACACAGTTCCCATTGAAGAAAAACGCGGTAAAAAACGAAAATTTCTAAATTAAATCTGATACTAATGGAATGCATTTAATAATGGATTAGATATAATATTTTATACGGCGCGTTTTCTTAAAAATATTATTTGTCGACAATTGCCTTCCTGTTTCTCTGTAAAAAAAAAAAAAAGATATCAGCTAATATAAACATTCGATAAATCATGGAGATAAAAATCGAAATAATAAGCGTATAAGCGTCTACACTACTACTTTCGAAATCGTACGTTTTGTTCATTATACAATATAACGTTTTTCTCTCTTTTCTCTCTTCCAGCTCTTTTGTCAAAATTCGGAAAACCATCTCGTTCGCCGCGAAATCTTCGTCGTCGGCGATTCATTCGCTCCACAAACGCGGAAACTCAAATAGACTCGCCGAATTTCAACAAAATTACAATTGCGCTTCGTATCTAAATCGAGTATGCAGAACGGAGATCAGAGACATTTTGGTGAATAAGATGAACGCGTATGATGTATGATCATACTGCGACATTGAATGGACTAATGGATGGATGTATGGATGGTGGCCAGGTCATGAAATGAAGAACAACAGAATGCATTTAATGAGCGATTGTTTATTATGCTCTTATTATGGTCACTTGTCATACAGGTAACGATGCTTCTCAATGAGTGAAAATAGTTAATATTATATTTGCTTTTCTCTCTCTTTTTACTCTTTTATATAATTATTCAACATTGAATGGAATAAATTGATGATGAAAGAGAATAACAATTTATGGATGCAAATAAATGTGGTTAGAGTGTAAAGTAATAATATTAAGATTAGCCCTTCAAAAGAAAAAAAAATGCCTGTGAACTAAATTATACTTCATTGATAACAATAGTGGTGCCCAAAAATAGTCTTAGGACAGCAAACAATTGATAAACTTCATCGACGAGCGAAAGTGCAAAAGTAAAACGCGTATCATCGCTCCCTTTTTCTTTTTCTGAATCTTTTTTGATCAACAAATAGAGGATTCTCTCTATTGAACCATACGAATATGCGTACCCTGACAATGTCGCGCTCTTATCTACTCACTGACAAGATCATATCCTTCTCTCGTTTTTTGCTCTCTTTTGCTCATCAATCCCTCACACACGATTTCGTTTGCCGAGCAATACTTTTCCGTCCGTGGTATCGTCGAATATCATCCAATTGAAAGATAGCGTCGCTCTTCCAATTTTGAAATTCAATTTTGCGCCTGAATTTTTCTGCACCGAATGATAGTTCTCAAATACTCTGTAATAAAACGGTTACAAACTTCAAGAGTTACAAATAACTCCGTTAATAAATATTAACATTTCACCGATAGATTCCGCGTCGGCTATTTTCATGATAAATAGAGAAAAAATGTGTCAGCTCTCGTCACTTTTGACATTACATCTTTCTTATTCAAGACTGAGAGACCGAGCATATTTTTTCCCATCATGACGTTCGCGATGATATCGGAACGTTGTATCCACATTTGAGAACTGTCGAATAATTTTTTTTAATTTGTAACAACGAACTAGAAAAGATTACGCGAGAGTAAACCGTGATCGTGACGTTTTCGTATATCTTCATACTTTTTTGATTTGCAAGATTATAACTACAGTTATAATAGAATAAACATCAACGATACCACAGACTTTCTCTCATCTTGCCTTCGATATCGACGAATTACAATCTTTTACCTTACCATTCCTGAATCTCTAATTACTCATCTAAAGTATTTCCGTACCTTTCGTAGAGTTATTACTAATTTTTACTACTTAAAACTTATCGTAAATATCGATAATTCTTAGCTCTTTCTTAGCTGAATCGCAATATCCTTCCTCTCTCCATCTTCCGTTTTCTCCACTCTCTCTTCGCGGAGAGACGAGAGACATCTCGAAATATTAAAAAATATGCAATTTTGCTCATTGCTCATAATGCACCGCCATCTCATTTTCGTATCGTGTCGATAAGGAAAAAGGAAAAAAAGATAAGTCGAGCCGTCTCTATCGTAATATACACAATTGTGGGATCAAATGTGTGATAAGTGACAACGAATTTTCTGTCTAATTGTGTACGATATAATTCGAACTAAAACGGCAAAACGCATGATGAGAAAAACGCGCTGTTATGTGTATGCGTGTATGTATGTATGTGTTTGTGTATATATGTCCTTAAATTATTTTATAGCCGAAGGAATGTAATTAAGGTACAATACTTGGATCATGATTTCATCATCGGTGCGAGACGAATAAAATCCCTCTATAGTACCTTCGCAGCCAGCTGCTCTCTCTCTCTCTTTCTCTTTCGCCTTCATATATCTCGATTTTATGTATAATATATAATATATTTTATATATATATATATATTATATATGTATAATATTATGGAAGATAACGCTACTTTTTCTCTCTCTCTATCTCTCTCTCTCTCTCGCTCTCTCTCTCTCTCTCTCTCACACACACACACACATTTATTTTCTCTCTCCCTCCCTCCCGCTTCTTTCTCTCTCTAATAATTCACGAACACGTTGTAATTGCAACGCACAAAAAGATTTATCATCATAAAAGTAAAACGCAAACGTGCGTTTTCTCCCTCTCTGTCTTTCTGTCTGCAAAATTTTCTATTTGCGTGTAAGCATGCACTTTTGACATTATACAATGTGTATGAGTATATTGTGTGTATGTGTGCGCCCGCGCGCATGAATGAATCGTAAGATGAGAGCACACGCGCATCCACGTGCACTTGCGATCTATAGCAATATACGACTACTTATACTCAACAAGGTACTTAATAGTCTCCTCTTTCTCCTTCTCCCCTCCCCCCCCCTCTCTCTCTTTCTCTCTCTCTCCCCCTACTACTTAATATTATTTAATTGTTTTTCTTTAATTCTCCATTTTAATCCCCGAGCTGCTATGTGCTATTTCAACAACGATCTCACACCGAAATCTTTCTTTTCTTGGTTTTTTCTCCTTTTTTTACATTATGCTTACCCAAAAATAATATACCATATTAACAATCTAGTTCTATCAATATTCTCACTTCCGACAAAATAACATTACATATAATTTTGTACAACCCTCTTAATTATCTCATAATGAACGCGTTCCAGTTATCGCGGACATTGTAACGTCGTTTCATTACGTTTTCAATACATAATTTATATATACATATATATATATATATATATATATATATATATATATAATATAACTTTATTTCATCCTCTCTTTTTTTACTTCTTAGTTAAAGATGGACTTAATGTGTTACTTCATGAGAAATGTCGCTGACGTTTAGGAAAATGAAGATATCGTGATATGAGGAATATTTCAAGTCGCGTTTAATCGAATGATTTTCGAATGCCTGTGATCTCCGATAATCTTTATGTATACTTTCGTACTATATAAATAATTTCACGTCCGCTATTGTCGATCAATGTGATAATTTTTTTCTTTTTTTTAGACGTTCTCTATAGCGATATCTTAGTGACTTATTGTTAGTGTAACATGCTTTTGGCGTAATATATATATATATATATATATATATATATATATATATATATATATATATATATATATATATACACACTT
>Ga0157364_1004717_pt1:0-12500 | contig 13687 bp, 8 predicted proteins | sample AttsexASBM2_FD_111476 | JGI IMG/M metagenome (GOLD analysis project Ga0157364, IMG submission 111476) | Fungus gardens microbial communities from leaf cutter ant in Ribeirão Preto, State of São Paulo, Brazil - Atta sexdens ASBM2 | ecosystem: Host-associated > Fungi > Mycelium >... | reverse complement strand
AAACTGTGCTTCCCCACGCGACCCTGGCGCTAAAGTGCTGGCTACCTTTTTTTGTTTTAATCGTTTGACAATATACAAATATATAAGCATTAAACGTGTAATATATTATATCATCATCGTCGTCGTCGTATATAATTAGTAATATCCTAAGATAGTTATTGTATGAACGATCGTTTTCCCTTTTTTTCCCCCGAGAACGCAAAACGCGGAAACGAAAAAGAAACGTTTTATCTCAACAGCTATCGCTTCTTTCTTTTTCTTTTTTTTTTTCTTTCTCGACGTAAGGTCGGAGGTACTAATGCCACTCGAAAATAATCTCCGGTTGAACTGTTCCTCTTGTTCGACAGCATCGACATGACCTGTTCGATACGTCGCGTACGACATTCTTCGGTCAGATCGAACGAAACTGCCGAACATTTTCCATGCTAGCGTTCTCAGCACCTCGACAAAATGGACTTTCGTATGGAATGATAGAGCATCTTACTTCCTCATCATCGTTAATTCGAGATACGTCAATGATTTTTAAGTTTCCTTATGTTTTAAGGTTCTTTATCATCTAAGAGTTAGACGTTAAGTACTGAAAAAGATTACCGAGAGAAACCAGGCAGTGGGAATCGAACGGAGACGGAGGGAATAAAACAGCTGCATTACGAAGATATAGAGGAATGAAAATGTGCAACGATGAGATGATGCGTGTACGTGTGTGTGTGTGTTCTGATATTTTAAGAGTGCCGCATAGCTCGTTCGCACGCTCGGTTATTTTAGCATAACGTTAACGATTACGCCATTAATCGGAGTATTTACTTCTATATGCTGCCCCCAGTGGCAAGCTACTACGATCACTATCGTATTTTTTTTCTTCGTGTTTAGTACTTAAGCTGCATTATTGCCATTGATTATCTCCGAAAATATCAGAACCTAAAAATACAGCAAAGAGCGCAACGATACAACGCATTCACTGAACATCGTTCATAAACGCGTTCTAACATCGTTCAAACGTTTGTCCCCGAGGAGTGAGAGCGACTAGTCACCGAACATTAGTCGTCAATCGATCCGCGGAGTTTTCAGTTCGAGTGCGTAACGTATAGAGGCGGAGGAACATCGAGGTACGTCTAAAAACGGCGTTTTCTACTTTTATAACACGAGCGCTCCTTCCTGCGTTTTTATAATATATCGACATGTATGACAACGTAATAAAAACGATGTGTGTATGAGATACTTCCGAAGATAGCGTGTAACACTCGTGTTCGTATGGCACATAGGTATATGCTGAATTCTACGTCATTTTATCTCCCATAGAATCCGTTTCGTTTCCCATCCAGCATGTCCCAGCTACAAACTGTATTTTACATATATATTGTCAATTCTTTGCAAAATCGATTTACACCGCGACACGTGGCCGTAGTGTCTACAAGCGGACGCAATGCGTACGACGATAGTCTCTCATCACAAGTGCGATTTGCCGATTAGGAAACGCGTTTTTCTGAATTTGCGCATTTCCAGGATGTACGTAGTCCGGATCTTCGGAAGAATCTCGGGGGTTAGAGATATACATACTATTTATATATATCTTATTCTAACAAAATACTATGAGATTCTTGAAGAAAATACGCGAGAACGAATACGCGGTTGCGACCAGCTTCAGAAATCAAAATATTTGTGATAACTCTCGAGGCAGCGGCCGAATTATTCCTTCACCTCAAAGTATTTGTATGTAGGATTCTCGTAACCGTTGATCTGCATATTTGCAACGTGTCGTTCCTCGGGCGTGGCCGCTTGATCGACCTCGATGAAGCCCTGTGAGGAAACAGAAAATATTATTTATCATGTTGCGTTATTAATTAACGTGTCAATTAGTGCATTATTATAACACATTAATCTTTTTCAATTACATGCATTTTCGTTTAGATCACAAATTGAAGTATCGTATACAATCACTGTACAATTACCATTAATTAATGCAAATAATATTACAGAGATTGCTTAATGATACTAATGTATCTTTTAATGTAATAATATACCTGACTATGAGGGCTTCTCGCACTGCGCCTCTTAAATACTGCGACGCCAACAACTGCAGCTGCCATGAGTGCTATGCCAGCGAACGCGAGTGTGAAATAAACCGATCGACTTTCTCTATGATATACTTCTCGCCTTACAGAATAGCCCTGCAAAATTAAATAAATACATAAAAAGATATTTTCTTTTTTATTTTTGTCGCAATGTGTGATAGAAATTTGATAACAAATTTATTTCATAAATACTAAATAATAAGAAAATAAAATGTACGATGACTTATAAATAAGCTTTATAATTAGAGTAAATTTTCTTACTGGCTCAGAGTGAGAGACATCGTGAGTCATGCTGTGAGCTGCTCTAACTATTCCCTCATTATGCATGGCGGCGACCGCGGCGGGTTGCTCTGATTGCTGAGGAATATCCTTGGTATCGATTGCTGAGTCGCTTTCTTCGTGTTGTTCTTGTTCTGTGCGTAGTTCACCACGTTCTGCCTTACGTTGTTCCTTGCGCGCTCGTTCGAGTTGTTTCTGATGCTCTTTTTCTATAAAGTTCAAAATGTAGAAGTAATGTACGCTCGTTTGTGCAAATTTTCTTGATGAGTTTGCTATACATACCTTGCTGTTTGCTAGTGACATCGGCCTGATACTTGTCTAGAATAGCTGCCTCCGCTTCGCGCGTCATCGCCAGTAGCAATCCCGGAGTTTCATCTTTACTCCTGAGGGCCAAAACGTAATCGTCCATGAGACGACCAATCTTCGCGCTTAAGTCTGGATATCTGAACATAAGAAAAGAAAAAATGACTCTCTCTTCGCGGTTGTAGCGTTATCTATCGTTTTGTGTGCAACATATCGCGTGACCCACGGCGTATTTAAGATATTAAAATTAAAAATGTACATTTGACATATACATTACCGTTCTAACATCAAGAGGCTCTGATTGGTAATTCTATCAATTTCCGCAAGATGCTCCAGAGTGGCTGGTTTCTCTCGCTGTGCCTGTTCCAAGCTGCTATCAAGGAGATGCTTGTAATGGGCTATTGTGTGGTGCCTATCTTTGTGAAGAGCTCTAAGCAGCTTTTGTAGACATTTTTGAATACGGTGCATCTAAAGAACAAATAAATCGATCAATTAGGCAGAAAAAAAAGTATTCTTTATGTAAAAGTATATGAAACTAACATTTGGCGGTGTTTCGTTAAGAGCCGCAGTATAGCACGACATGGCTTCCTCGTTTCTCTGCTTAACCGCCTCCTATGAGGGAAAGATTATTATTGAACATAATTCATTTGATGAATAGTGGATTCGTCACTCGAAAAAAATAAAATTATTGACATTATTACTTATTTAGTAGATAAATTCTCGTTTTTTAAATGTTTTTATGATTTTTATTATTTTTTCTAAAGAAAAAAAATAAATCAAATTGTACAATAAACGTATTGTACAATAAAAAAAAAATAAAGTAATTAATAAAAGCGCTCATAGTTATTGGGGCGCGAAAGTTTTTTAATGCTTTTTAAATCATTTAGAAACTAATATAAAACTCCAATTTAAAAAACCGATTTACGTCCGCTTTTTGTTGGAATTCGTAACGTTTTAAAGTTGGGTGATATTCAAAAAGGACGATTCGTATCATATCATATCATGCATTTCCACGTACCTGCACTCTCTGCTGGTGCATCGCGCTTAACTGATGCTTTTCCGCCGCACCGCTTTCCTCGAGCGCGGCAACCGTTTCCTGGAATCGCGCCGTCATCCAGCGTTTGAAAGCATCCGCGGCGACAGGATCATGGGCTCTGATATCCTGATATCTCTCCTCGAGGTCACTCCAATCCTTCATCACCTGAAAGCGTTGTAGCACAAAGATTTCGACACCAATGTCCCGCGCCATAATACTTGTCTTTCAAAAGCTTTCTCTCACACCTTTTTTGTTTCAAACACAAATGTTAGTTCAACTCAACTCGTACCAGAGTACCTTTGCTTTCTCCTAAATAAGTGAAGATATGGTATCCTAAATAGGTGAAGATATACAGTACGATACGCGCTAACGTCATCTCACCATTTTCATTGCAATTAATCGAACTTACTTTCGTAACTTTCTCCTTGTGTACTTCTTCAAGTCGCATTTGAGCCTGTTTGTAACTTTGGTGCTCGGACCGCGGATCGAAGTGCGTCAGATAAGGATCTGGAGTGCCTTGCGGTTGGGAGGGCTGCTGCGTACTCGTGCTAACTGGCAGCGGCATCGCCGTAGCATCCTGTTTGGCTTTCTCCGTTGTTGAGATCGTCGTCGATGGTCGACTGATTTTCAATAACAAGTTTACAACAAATATTTAACTTCTATATTTAGGATATACGCTAAATTTTACATTAACTAATTTTAACTACATTTTAGATTTTTAATTAATTAAAAAAAAATTTTTTTTAATAAGAGAAAAACAAATAATGAAATTTTATTGACATTTATTAAAATAGACGCAGAGAAAATGTTTATACTATTTAACTCAAAGATGTTTGTATTATTTATAACTACCTGGTAGTCGTGTCGTAATCATCGAGGTCATCATATTCCTCCTCGCTTTCGTCTTCCTCAGGTTGATTGCTAAGTACGTCTTCAAGATCGTCAGAATTTTCTTCATCCTCAGCGTCGCCGTCCAAGTCATCTTCGTCATCGATATCGTCTTCATCCTCGTCGAGATCATCATCCACGCTCTTCGGTATAGGCAGATCGATCGGTTTCTTTACCTTTACGTTCTCTGTAAAGAGATCAGTATTTCACATGTTATTCTTTGCTGCACCTGTGTTCTATGTATGATTCATCGTTACATAAGCACATAATGACGATTGATCTGAAAATAGGCTCCCCAGCATGCACTTGCGCCATAATGCGAAAAAACCTGCATAAAAAAAAATAGAGATCGTTTAATTAATACCGTTGGATATTGCACTCATCCTTGATTATGCGAAAGTGCCTTCTCTTTTCTTTCGTTCTAACGATAACGATTCGACGTACATACACACGTCGCGTACGTACATATACGTACGTGACGCGGTAGGTGCAATTATTGGAATTCCTGTCTGCGCGCACATTCCAGTATATCGACTGCCATTGTTTGAATAGTAAATGGACGGGATTGGGCTGGCCACAGATAGCTCCGCGGAATTCTGGCCCATAATCTAAATCAATGCGCGCCAGTGATACACTGCCAGTGTCACCGATCACTTGATTATTTATCGATATACTCGGAAAAGAACGACAGCATAATTTAATTTGACAGTTTCGTAGAATACATAATTCATGACGACCGAAGACACTCGATTCCTCCGACGTAAAGAGACATAAACAGCAAAATGGTGTTTACGGACGAATATTTATCCTGTAAAAGATAATTAGAAAGAATTAGGAAGACAGAGGAATTCATTCAGAAAAAGATATAAAATTATAACATTTTAAAATTAAAGTAGCAAGTGAAAATGATTGCCACTCGCGAAATTTGTATGTGTCGTAACTAGACAAAATGCATTGTATTCTCATTACGGTTCTGCATCTTTCCAGTTTAGACGTTCTAATTTCGCCGGGTTACTTGGAGGGGAAGCGGGATGCATCTTGACTAACTAGGTTCTTGAGAGATGTGTCTTATTCGTTGAGAATAGGTATTCTGATGAGACGACTTCTTGACTTCCGCAAAAGTAGACAAAAGCCCCACCTGACCATATCCTCCAGTGTCATCCTTTTATCTAGGTCACACGGTAGATATGCGATAACTGCATGCGTTGGCAGTTTCTCTGGGGATGCCTTATGTCACGATTGTTCGTCATAGAGAGTTATGGATTCCTCGCGAGAACGCGGTTTATCCGAGATCGATCAGAGAAGTGCTGAATGGAAAGGGATGACGGAAATTCAATGTTATCAGTACCAACAAAACGAAAGTTATGAAATATTCTATAAAATCCTAAAAAATTGCATATTTCTGAAATATTCATATATAAGACTTTTTTCAAGATGTAAATATTTAATTTTCAAAATTCACTCTAATAAACAAACTCATTGATATTTAGCAAATTAAATATTAATTGTAAGTCACGCTTTTAGAAGACGCTCGATTGTAAACACATTAAAAACGTAGAGAACAATATTTTTCATCAAAAACTCAAATGATACTTGTGCAAATAATAAGAGCTTCTAATTATACACGTTCAACAAAGAGGATTTTTATGCAACTTAAGTTTTGTAGATAAATTATATATGTATATAAATTTACATCAAAATTATTAGCATTAAAATTCAGTTCCGATAAGGCTTTTTTCTTATTTAGTTTGTATATTTACATATCGATCTAATGTCACTTATTGTCATTTAAATCTTCAATTTCTTGTCTTTAATTAACTCAATTTTATCATAAGAATAAATTAAAGCTTACTGAACAAACTTTCCAAAAGAATGAAAATTCCACGTTCTGTTCAAACGTATCAGTTGGTCCGCAACCAACCAACCAACCAAACTGGTCCGCATGACTAGTGATAATACTCGAAACATGTATCTCGGTTTTATTTGACGTACGCCATGCAGCCCATTTTTCATTCCTCGGACGACACGTCATCCCCCGAAGTTACATTACCTATGCTGAAAATAATGGAGTATAGGATTCAAGCGGGTGGTACATAGCGGACAGCACCGTGTGTGCTAATCGAGCCCATTATATATGTGGTATAGGAAAGAAAAGTTGCGCAGCGACGCCGAAAGCTACGGCGTGTTACGTTGCGCAGTCGTCGGGAACGTCGGCGGCGAACATTATTGATTGCACGAGGGAGAGAGAAGACAAGAGAGCTTGCGATGAGAGGAAGAGAAAGGATGGAGATATATGTATATATAGAGAGAGGGGGGGGGAGGGAAAGAGAGAAAGAGAGAGCTTGCGAAGGGTGGCATCCGGGGTGCTGGATGGAAACGAGGAAGGAAACGAGGCGAAGGAGGTGTACCCCTCGCTTAATACACTCTGCACCCTCCTATAGTCGTTCTTTCTCTTTCTCTTTTTCTCTTCCCCCTCCTTTCTCTCTCTCTCTCTCTCTCTCTCTCTCTCTCTCTCTCTCTCTCTTTGTTCTTTGCGACAGTCGATTGGAAACGAACAGCGTAAATGCCGGGTATTTCCACCTTGCAATAAATATGCCGCGAATTCGTCGTAAATATTCATGCTTCACCATCTTCTCTCTTCCAATATACTTTTTGATAGACACGCGTTCTATTAATCGCTCCGCTCAACAAAATGAAAAATAACAGAAAGGCGAAGAAATAATAGTGCAGTGTGGTATTAAAGCAAAAATCGAATAATGTAGAATGTTGAAAAGCTTGATACAAACGTAAAAGAAGGAATTTGATGGTATCATCAAAGTGACAAATGTAAGTGTGAAGATTAATGGATTTTATAGATCGATGAATTTCAAACAAGATAGTTTAATTCATCGTTCCACTTGGTTCCACTGTTCATTTACTCATATAATAAATTGTGTTCCAAAACTCACTGTCAGGATTAAAAATCTACTGTAATGTAAGTCACATATTTTCTTCGCTGACAGTGAATTTTGAAAGACAGCCCTGGAATTAATTAAAAATTACAATATGAAGACCTTATTTCAAAAAATAAACGCTATTCTTCAGGTAATTCATGTAGTAAATTATTACATATAATTTAATTTATATGTTTACATCTCTCCCTGAGAGAAAAAAAATGGTTAGAAAAACCATAATTTAATTATAATTTAGTCATTTTCTGGAACAACCATAAATTTATATTTGTTTTGATTATATAAATTATAGTAAACTGAACATTGAATTATGATCATAACGATCATAATAATATGTATTGATTCAACTAATTGTATGGTTATCTTACACATAAATCATATTTGCATATAGTAAATTATATTATAAAATATTGTAACTATACACATAAGGTTATTGTTATTATAAGATTATAGCAATAATAACGATAAAAATGATGCTCCTAATTATTTCATCATGCAATTATAGTCACAAATACTTTTCTCTCAGTATGGTTACATGTTACATGCTTATATTTCGTTATATGTAATTTATGTAACAAATAATTATACACTAAATACAACTTAATTTTGTTATATCGAAATACAACATATCTATAACATAGGCGGGATCCTCACGAGTTAAATCTTGAAATAAGATCGTCACACAAGTATTTCCACTTTACGGTAAAATGACCTCGCGCCAAGAAGACACTCGAGCTCGCGAGCTCGCGTCTGGAAAGGATGTCATGGTATGGAGATGCGGACGTAGCGAAACGTTCGCACCGATAGAATATGCATGAAGATGAACGTGAGTGCCAGTGCGGTTCTCGCGAATACGAAAATACGCGATGGCTCGCTCGTTTCCTCGTGCTTCTCCGCCCTTCGTCCCTTCTCATCCACGAGATCCGCACAATTCGCCGCGTCTTCCACGCGCGCGTGAAATGAGAACTCGAATGAATGATGATAAGGCAGAGTGTACGTACGTTACGTACCTTTCAGGTGTTTCGGGCAGCATACAAACTCTACGCCGGAGAACAGAGATATACCGCACGGCAGCAACATCGCGAAGCTACGCAGATTCATGTTCCGCTCCCGGCAGGTCTCCGCCGCCGTGGAGTTCCATCTGGAAATACGAATCCACTTGATGCAGTCACGTGTACTCGAGGAGGACGCATGCTCCTGATCTACCACGACACGGATAAATAGGCCCTGATAATCTGCCATCGACGTAAAATATAACGTTAGTTTATTTTACATCGTAAAATAAACGTATAGATAGCAGTTTGCGTCACTTATCAGCGAAGTAATTAAATGTAGCTCTTAATTGCATGGAATAGCAGAACAATAAGATGGAGTGAATAAATATGGTAAAATAAATTTGTGACAGTGCATACAATGTGAAAAAAAAATGAAAGCAAGAGAAAATCTGTTCTGTATAAAAATTCACTATATATAATATAATCGCTAATAATATAAAAATTATATAATAATATAATCGCTAATAATATAAAAATTAATCCCTATCCTACAAATTTCTTTGAATCTTTTGGTAATTATATTATATTATATTACATTTTATTATTTTTCAAAATGAAGTTTCAATATTTATTCTAGAAAATTGAAAGTATGTTGGTGAATTTTTAGAAACTTTTTAAATCATTTAAATCATTCTGAATAGGTAAAAACGGAATCTAATGACCTCCGTTTGTATGAATGAGGTATCAAATTGTATCTTGTAGGGTTAGTAGGAGTTAAGGATTAATAGTAAATTTAACGTAATTGTTGTATCGTGTCCGAGTAATTGGATCAAATGTGTCTTCTTGCGAAGAAAAGACTGTGCTTAAGCTATTCTTTCGACTCGCTTGATCGCTTTGACGAAACGCGACATCGTGAATCTAAACTCACTCGAGAATTAATTCCGTTTAGCGTAAACGATATTCGCGACATATAAGTTCATTACCTGTGAGATTCCCAGCATTTTGTTTGATTATGGAGATGATCAAAGAGACAGCCCTCCGGCACGAGAAGTGCGTCACTCTGGAAAGGTCCCTCTGAAAGTAAGAAAACGGTACATATTGCAGTGACTCGAATTCAAGGAAAAGCTCGATTAAACCAGTAAAGGTCGCGCCGGTATTTAGTCTTATTCGCTATTTCCGACCGACGATGCAATCTGTTTCTATCTTTCTACGAAGAGAGAATTCTACGAATTATATTGGCAGTCGAGGCACGAATCTACCGATGACTATTTATACATATACCCGTGTTCATATATCAAAATATATGAAATACCCGAAATCAATAGCGAACCCGCGTATAAGGGACTTCCCTTCAATCGTGGAACTTTATATATCCTGATCTAAAATATCTTGCCTATTCAATATTTTAATTTTATATTATTGCTCTTCTAGATATTATCTTCAGATATTAGCATTATTACTCTTCTAAATTCTTCAATTCTTTCGACTCCTTCAAAATGTTTAATTATAATTTTACGAACGACAGATTCTTTTACAAGATCTAGAACGGATATTTTTCTAAACTAAAATGTCAAGGTAGTAAGTCTTCAAGTAATAAACAATTTAAGATGAAAAATTTTTCTCAAACTATGCTTTTAAAATATAAGCAAATAACGAGACTTTATTGTTCATTTAAATTCAAGAGCACTTTCTCAGAATTTTAATTCCAGGTTTAATTATCAAGTCGCTCAATGTTGAATATTAAAAAGTTTCAGCATAATAATGGACTCTCTTAAAAGTTTTCCTAAAGATTTATCGGAGAATCTGCTCCTAAAATATTTATGTCAAGACACTTTATGTACACGTATACATACACAAATGATTAAGAATATACAAATCTACATGTCGTATATTCGGAAATATTTCACAAAGCTCAAAATCTAAAAAGAATAGTGATAATTTTTCAGTAGTATATTTGTCCAAATGTTTGTTACTTTTTCATGATAAAACGTGATATGAGAGTGCACGAAAGAAAGGGGAGAGAGAAGAGACGGCGGAATGGACACGCGTCTGAAGGATGACGCATCGGTACGTTCACCAGTGCTGATCAATAGAACTAGTCACGCAGACTCTTTGAGGGTATTAACCACTGATTTGTTCATTCGCATATGATTCATTCTTCTATAAAAGAATGGTAGAAGTTACATAAAAAAAAGTAAACAAATGCAAGTATATTTTTGCAAAAAGCATTTTAAGTGTGTTATTAAAACGAGATAATTATATAAAAATCTGACGTTTATGATTGGTTTTTTTTTTATGAGGAACTGTAGAATGTGTGAAACACGTAACTCAAGACAGAGGGTTAAGAATGGCCGTGACCATCTATACGTGACCAGCATACTGGAATAATAACATTTATCTAACACAATTAGAAAATAAGACATGGAGCGTTGGAAATAGATGATACGAAGAAGAGTTCAGAGTTCTCGTCCTGTGTAATAAATGACTGTCGTATCGCTTACTTATGAGATCTCACTCCAGGGATACGTCACTGACGACAAATATATTTTATGTCGTTATTCCATTCACATTTAGTTCAATTACTCATTTTAATAATATTTAAAATTGGATTGTCGAAAAACATTCGTGCCGATGTTGAAGAAAAATTGAAACGCAGAAAATTTAAATTTTAGTGTACATTTATTAAATTATATAGGTTAGTCGACACGAACTTTCCGGACAATCCAATAGATAAAAACTTAAGATAAAAAAAGGAGTGAAATTTTGTTAAATACTGTTTGTAAAATGCATCTGTATCGAATCAGAATTTAATGACAATTTGTAAGACAAATTTGGAATAGATTTTTAAAAGAAATTTTAGAAAAAAATTATTATCATTATTCTTGTAGCTCCTCGGTTTCTAATTAAACATTTGCGTTTACTGCTCTAATTAGAATTATGTTAAAGCTAGTTTAAAATAAAACAAAGTATTATATTTTGTAGTAGCAAGATGCTCCTTGTACAAATACATTCTTCCCTCGTCTTAATGTCTCATGTTTCTGCTAAGTTTCTTCAAACTTCTTGTGCACGCGCGTTATTCGATTTAGAATATTCCACAATTACAAGTATTCCTCGCAAATGGAAGAATTTCACGAAGTAAGTTTATGATTTATAAGGTCCACTTTAATTAACGTCGTACATAAAATAGATTTAATAAATTACGAATCTACTTTTATCCCTCTTCTTGCACTGAATTCAATCGCATGAAAAGGAACTCGCGAATCGCAATAAAGATACAGTCACTTCAAGGAGATGCTTCTCAGTTGATATCGAGAACCGAGTACTCATACACTCGGAGGAGAAGGAAAAAAAAAGGAAAGTAAGTGCGATCTTGAATCTCACTGCTGCGCAACGTCACGTGATAGTTTTTTCGTTCTTCAACGCGACAAAAAGGTTGATCAAGGAAGGCAACTGGGCAGACAATCCGACAGCAGATATCACGTTGTCCGTTACACAGCGTATTGACTCTACAAATTGAATTCTTCCATCCGGAGCAGATCGAGCGTCCTGCTAAATTTATAACTAAATCCCCGCCGCCGAGAGATCGATCTCTCAGTTTCTCACGGCCGCGACGTCACATTATCGATCGATCGGTCCGCCCGATTCTCTTGTGAAGGCTTCTCTTTGCAATTTCCAAGTCAAGAATCGAAGTTGCCGCGAGTCTCGCAAGAATTTTTACGGCTAATATTAACTGATATTAATGCATGGTATCCCACCAGCCCCAACTAAATCAATGCGGCAAATACTGAGATTGAGATCCATATTATATTGTCGTATATAGAAATCCACACTGATGATACTGACATATATGATATATATATATATATATATATATATATATATATATATATATATATATATTGATAGTTAATTTTTTATTTTTTTTTTTTCATAACTTTCATAGAGCGCGCTGTTTTTTGTGTCTTTCTATATACTT
>Ga0157364_1004716_pt1 | contig 13687 bp, 7 predicted proteins | sample AttsexASBM2_FD_111476 | JGI IMG/M metagenome (GOLD analysis project Ga0157364, IMG submission 111476) | Fungus gardens microbial communities from leaf cutter ant in Ribeirão Preto, State of São Paulo, Brazil - Atta sexdens ASBM2 | ecosystem: Host-associated > Fungi > Mycelium > Unclassified ... | reverse complement strand
TTTTTACGTAACATTTATACGCAGAATTGCGAGAGATGGCGGCGCCCAATTTATGTTTCACGCATTTATTACCACGGAGCCAATATTTTTGTTGTTTATGACAGAGCAAAGCGAATATCGGAAAAATCCGGGGAATATGAAAATAGCAGAGGGGAAAGGAAGAGAGAAATATATTTCCCATAGTTAGCTACTTGCCCGCTCTTCAGATCAAGCCGATTGCGCTGTTCAAATCTCGCTGTCATTGTATCGGTTTTTAACGTAATGGCGTCCGGGGAAAAAATGCACTCTTACGCTTTCACGTATACTAGCCCTTAAACGCCTTTTCGGTATGGCATATCCGACTTTCTTTTTCCAATGCTTTTCCAATATTTCTTCCATCACTTATAACTTTTTTATTAATAAAGATATACATTTGTTTAGTATCATTATGTTCCTCAATGTCTGGCGTTTCGAATGAAAAAAATTTTTTACAGTATATTCATTTTTCATGAAAGTTATAAACAATCGAATGAGCTGAACTAGTTATGCCCACTTCCAGTGTATTGTCCTGATAACAGCAGAGTGGCATTTAAAAGCTAGAATCCATTTGAGAAACGTACAACAAAAAAAATAAACTAATGAGGAATTGATTAATTCTAAGGTGGATAATTAAATTCATAATTTGAGATAAAAAGAAATCATGTAAACTTCTAGATTAAATCGAAATTTTTATCATGATTCACGGAATAAAAAAATAATGTAGTCTTGAAGAGATTTTAGCAAAAAGAACTTTATGCCTTATTTTATCATCATTTTCGCATCGAATGCCTCGAAAATATGGATTTTTTCCATTGATGTCACACTCTACCTACGTGATACCACTTGAAACATTCAGTGCCGGACGCACTCTTCATCGTTGATGTAACACTGGTAGTGGAATGCACAAAATTCTGATTAAAATTGTAAATTTTGATTCATTTTTTTTTCGTATATATTATATTTTCCTATTTTTCTTTTCCTTTTTATCCATTTGCTTTCACTCCATTCTCTCTCTCTCTCTCTCTCTCTCTCTCTCTCTCTCTCTCTCTCTCTCTCTCTTTTCAAAGTAAACTCTTCTCATGTTAAATTCTCGATAGCGTCAAGCAAACGTTTCGAAGAATAGTCAAGCAAATAACTTCATTTTAAAAAGGTGAAAGTTCTCGCACCTGAAGTAGACCGTATTGGGTACAGTTACTACAAGAGACTTCTCTATCCCGAGGACCGCGATTAGGTGATATCTGATCCTATACATGATCACTTGGTAAAGTAAACGAGAAGAGCACGCGGACGGAACGAGAAGAGTCGCAGGGATGGCACGGAAGATCCCGAAGAGCAAGAAAAGCGTCGCAAAGGTGGCTGTTCAACAAAAGAGAAAACCGATGGAGAAAGGAACAAGGAAAGGTATATCGATGAAACTTAACGAAAAAGAGGTAAACGATGAGATGTACGATAAAAAGAGAGGAAAGTGGTAGAAGTGACAAGGAGAAATGAAGGAAAGAAGAGAGATAACAAGACAAGACGTATGTATAGGAACGAGTATGTTGAAGAAGAGGAAGAGGAAGAGAATGGTCCTTGTGTAGCAAGGACCCAGGATACCGGCAAGGAGTATCCTAGAATTGTCGAGGATGCTTCACTCCCATCGCCCTCTTTTTCGTGCCCCTTCTATGGTTCCCTGTTCTCTCTTTCTTCCTCTTCCTCGACTCTTTTTCCGGGTTGTAAATATGCCCCACTCTGTCCCATCAGGACTTATTCCTCGCAAAGGGAATCGTCTCCTACAAGTGCTACACCGCGACGGGGGTACCGACATCAGGGGACGTCCTTTTTCCCTTACTCTAACGGATTTAGGCGTGGCTCGTTTTTCCTTTCTCTTTCACCCTCGTTTCATACCCCGCAAGACTTTGATACGGATTGCGAAATCAAGAGCTCTCCGAAAAGCCCAAAGTAGTTGATGAGGTAGGTGCGTGTAGAAGTCTTGGCTTCATCCACGCGAAACATTCGTTTTACATTTAAAAAAAAAGTCATTTGTTTCTCTCTTCGTGACAATTTTTAAAAGAAGACTGACAATGTTTGACTCTTTAATGCTCGGTATCTGTATGAGAACGGTCCACCTAAAAATGCTAGAAACGTCAGAAACGTAGATAAAAAGTAAGAGGATCCGCTTTCGAAGATTCCGCATTCGGCCAATAAAATGCGACCCATCACACACGATCGTTAGTCAAGTTCTTGAAGATAGGAAACTGGATCCTTCTGGAATGGGACGATAGGTCAACAAGTCGAAGCGACCCAAGTTCGAACGGAGAACCGAACTGAAGAGATCTTCACCTAGCCGTGGACTTCGAGAAACCTGATACGATTTGCGAGATTCCGAACGGTATCATAGACCCCAAATTTTTTTCAAGTGTGTATTTATGTGGTATTTTACGTTTCCGATAGCGAAGGAGACCAAAAGATATCAGCATTCTTACAGAAATAATATCATTAGAAAGTCGTTAGAAAATAGATGAAAAGAACCATTTTACTGAAGTATCTAAAAATTTATCTAGATACAGATCTGACAATAATTTTATTGGATTATCAAAATAATTGTGTACACTCAAGCACGATGAGCTATAAAAAGTTATTTTTAACATTCTATTTCCAGCTTAAGCGGCCTACATAATTATTTTGATCTAACAAAATTATTTACAGATCTGTGTGTGTGTCTAGTTACATTTTTAAATACTTCAGCAAAACTGTTCTTTCCGTGTAAAAAAAAAAATCCTGTAGTCACTTTAAACATTCTGTAATTATTTTAAATAAAAGGAGCTTTTCAGCAAAAGACACATATCGATACAAGACATTCTGTTTTTAATTTTCACTAAATATTGAACAAAAATAGAGAACAATTTTTATATTGATATGTCTTTTGTTGAAAAGTTCCCTTATTTATATAACCATATTTGTAATTGACTAAAAAAAATGACTATAAATTAATAATTGCAATCAATTTTATGGCAATAATAACTATTAACTATAATTATAATCAACATTTTCTTTGGAGGATTGCCAACTGTATATATTTGTTGATAGAGCAGATAGAACTATATAGTTATTATTACTAATATCATAGCAGTAATAATCATGGAAACATTAGTAATCATAGTTACAAATCCAAAATTTGTTTTCAACGTAACCATTAAAAATAAATTCTTTTTTACTGCGGCACACGACTCTTGACTCACCTTACGTGCATTTCTATTGCGAGAAATGGATTTTAAAGCCACTGAGAGCAATGGTATTGTTCAAACAGTCTATACGTAAAAAATCGCTCACTGTAACGGCGCCTACAAAAATCCGATTCGCCGGATGATCCTCACCGTTTGCTATGGGAGGGCACAATAGAGGAGATTGAGAGAGTGGTGAAAACTGAAGAGGAGAGGGCGGGAGAAAAAGGGAAAGAAGTCCCGAATTCTTATCCACAATCCTCGTTCCCTCACTTCGCGCGGAAATGAGGTGGAAAACCGCACCCTCCTGGGATCGACTCACCTTTTCTTTACGTTCCACGAGGATACTAACGTTGGATTTCGAGCACTACTGTGGTTCCCCGATATTTCAAACGTGTCCGAATCACGGAGCGGGTTCTCGAGGCAACCGAGCACGAGAAAATCATACTAAACTGCAAGTGAAAAAGAACGTTCACAGAGCCGAGATTCCGCCCGCGAGAAAAAGAAAGAACACAATAAAATAAGAATGGGAATGCTACGCTGGGCCATGTTTAAAAGAGTCATAATTCTTTTAACAAAGGATGTGCGTCTAATATTCGAAAAATTAACAATTAGATGTTCAAATCATATGTTCATAACATACATACAAATCTTTTTATGAAAAATAAAATTAAATTAAAAAAATTTAACAGGTAATTTAAATTTAAAAAATTTGAAGTCTTTTAATGACGATCTCTGAAGGAAAATTTTCAGACATATCAACGTTTATATTGGAACTTTTTGTTCAAAATGAAATTTCCTGTTTGATATCGAGCTAGTGTCCTCTCGTTTGGTTAGTACCCTGTAGAGTTTTTATCGTGGAAACGAGTGCGCGTATCGTGGGGCGCGAGAGCTCGTCGACATTTTTGAATTAATCTCATTCGACTGCTCCCTTTATACGGTGGTTCTCCCTCATATATCCCGTGGCGAGTTGTACCTAGTCGCTTCGTGGCTTCAAGGTTAATTGGAATGAAAGCGAAAAAGGAAAAAGCACGACACGAAGGAAAAAGGGGATGCTACAGGAGCGGGTCAAAAGACGGTGATGATTTCCTAAAGATCAACGAACTCTCTGCCAACTCATTTGTCAATACGTAGAACTTAAGAAATTTTTGTAAACAAAATCAACATCTGACACTGTTAGTCACAGAGAAAGCGTTAAAAACTAGGTGAACGCTCTTACGTGTCCAAATTATCGCTTGATAACATTTTTAGAGATATAGGAAGAAATTTTGTATTCACTTTTTCGATAACTATACATTTCAATAATTAATAATTTCGAAAAAAGAAACGATTAATATAAACATATTACATTAAGATTTGGGTGACATGGCAGTCATAGTGCTAAACATAAATAATAGATTAATGCCCGTTTCTATCAATGTGAATTAACTTTAATCTTTAGAACTTTTAATCCTTAGAATTAGAAAAAGATGAAGAGTAAATTGAATCGATTAATTAAAATACACTTAAAAGAAACGAGCACAAAACAGAAGGCGATTAATACTGTTGTCGGATTCAATTTGTTCTTACATGTAGTGATTATAGTATCACGACATCCATCCTATTCCCGAAGCTTTGGAATATCACGAAGAAGCGAGGGTTGCGTGAGAATAAAAGGAAGGAAATTAGGGTGCGGAACAGGTGTACCGCTGCTAGAAGCGGGATTGTCCTTTCATAGTCTCTCGGATATACGGACCATTTACCTTTATGCGGTATTACGCGCGAAGAAGCGAGAGGAAAGGCCCATTCACATAAACCTGAACGAAACGCAATCTCGGCCCCCACGAAACTATAACCTGCGGCCTTTCCTTTCGGGTAAATTATGGTAACCAGTCAATTATCAGAAACATTCGTTTCTTCGAGTCAAGTTACGGAGATGTAATTCGAGACGATGCCATGTAAGCAAAACCAATGAAGTCAACGTGACGAGAAATTGCACGCCACGATGCGACGAATTTGGCAGGATTGAATGAATTTTCTCGAATGAATTTTGACGTTTCTGAATGACATAAAGCTTTTTGCCGTTGCAGCTAAATTAAGATACAGATCTAAAAATAATTTTATTGAACTATCAAAATAATTACTTAGGATTTACTGTTTTCAAATATAACAATACTGCAAAAAATTTTGACCTCGGTTTGACATTCTAGCAATCAGTTTGAGCGTCTTGCATAAATTATTTCAATAGTTTAATAAAATTATTTTCGGATTTGTACGTAGCTAAATTTTTAGACAACAAATAGAAAATAAAGGATCTTTAAAGCTTAAATAATTCAGTGAATTTATATACTATACATTCAATTATGCAAACTGAGCGTCCAATTTAATTATCTATCTTGAAAACGCAATTCTAACAGAAGTAGAATAGTAATATCACAAATTGACAAACAATTTAATACTGATGTTCATAAGCATCTCAGAAAGATTTTAATTATCTGATGCTGATAAACATCTTAAAACCCATAAATAGTTTTAAGATATTAAAAATTTTTAACAAAACTATTTCTTCTATTATTTCAGAATCTTTACTAAGATTGTTTTAAATGAACATTCGAAAAGAAGTTCTTTGTGATTACAGAGCAAAACTATAAGAGACTTTAATTTTCAATTAGCCGCTGGAAACTGACCCTTCACGACACACAAATCGAAATCGTGTGCCGATATCGGGACGCTCTAATAGAATTTCATGCTTATCGAGAATTGGACGTGTCAGGGGAACCAAATGGAGGGGTAGATCGGGGGGGGTCTTTTCTGCCGGACGCGAAGTTCGGTCAGGCGAGGAATTGATAATCAAAGCAACCCGCCAAAGATCGATTGGAATAGTCTGTTAGATTCAAACAACATTCGACATCTCTTATTGTACACAACTAAGTTAATTATTATCTCAATTAAATAATCCAGGATAAAAAAATAAGAAATAGTGAATTATAATTTACTATTTACTAAAAATTAGTCATAGTTTTCAACAATTGCGATTTCAGAATAGATATTTAACTCCAAATAAATTGTACATGATGTTTCTAAAAAGCTATTCCACATTTTGCTTAATGCGAAAACTAGTTGTGTTTCCAATTTAATCGATATATTACACATATAAATTACATTATTTGCCTCTAATTTACGTGCAGAATTACGCGTAAGAGAATAATAAAGTATCAATTTTTAACGCCCATGGCAAGAAGTAAAAATAGAAATAGCAATTTACTTAATTAACTTTTTCAGAACATTTTCATGCACATTTTGAGACATTTTTGCTCTTCTGCTACCCATCATTGTGACCTTCGCGTGCTTTTAAGCGAAAAAAAAATGTCATCTTTGACAGAGCAGAATAGAAGTAGTCACATGTATGTTACATCCTTAAGATGACAGCAGTGCTTCCACGCTAATGAGGCGCAGCGTAATTAGTGAGACTGTCTACTGGGTGGAGTCTTCACAAGAGGGCAGATCCCTCTCGACGCCCTGAGTCGCTCACTCACCCTTCTATTCTTCACGCATCCTCGAATCGTACTGCGAAATCTTGTTGATGCAAAAAAGGGAACTCGTTACCAGTTAGCAAAAATATAAATTCGATTGTCATTCGTGATAAGAAAAGCAAAAAAGAAATTCTCGGCATTTTTTCGTTTAAAATAGATCTATTTGCAACGAAGAAATTTTCAACATTTCAATTTCGATTTCTATATATCGAACACAAATAGTTGGACAGTAACGTGTTACTTGTAATTACTTTTCATTACTTTTTTTCTATTTGTAACAGTAACGAATTCAATCGTTTTATTGTTACTTCAATTCCTGATTATTTTTATAATTTTTTTATAATAGATCATATTATTTTCAATTAAAATGGTTTAATAGAAATTTAAATATCGAAAAATTTTATACTTTATATCTTAGGCTGTATTTGTAGTTGATTTCTTTTTTCAAAAACGTTCGTACATTTTTTTGGACAGAAACAATTCACGCGCGAAAAATACAAAGAATAATTTTGCTGAAGTACCTAAAAATTTAACTTAGATAAATATCTGAAAATAACTTTGTTGGATCATCAAATAATATATATGTATGGACTATCAAATAATTATTAGAACGCTCAAGTTAGTTACCAGTATGTTGAAATTTTTTGGAGCATTGCTCATCATATTTCAGCACTCTGTAATTATTTTGTTAGTCCAATAAAATTATTTCCAGATCTCAATAGTTACATTTTTAAAAATTTAAGCAAACTGTTTAAGAAGATCAACAATGCAAGCATGCGAAATACAAGTTAGTTTTTAGTAATGCCATTCATAAATCAAAAACTTTTTGCAACATTACTCACCATATTTAAGCGTTTTACATAATTATTTTGATAGTCCAATAAAATTCTTTTGTGATCTCTATGTCTAGTTAGATTTTTAAAAATTTTTAGCAAACTGTTCTTTCTGTGTAGTTAAGAAGATCAATGGTGCAAGCGCGCGAGATGCAAGTTAGTTTTTAGTAAAGCCATTCACAGGCATAGCTATCACGCAAACAAAATAGCTGACCCCGGTTCTCAATGGACTCTGACAAATTTCACGGAACGAGGGTTCGCGTTCCCGACGGTTGCGGCGGGTGGATTTTGCAAGAGGAAGAGAGCGGGAAGGCCGATTTAGAGCACAATGCGGCTCAATGCCGAAGAAATTAGCCGCGGCGCTGCTGGTGACGCCCGTCAACCCCATACCATGGAAAACAAGCCTCATGCCTTATGTCCCGCAGAAGCACGCCGCTCCGATATTATCATCCATCGACTAATTTATATTGCGTCAAATATCGTCGCCAATAACCGATGTGCGATTGTCGAGATACGCCCCTTCTCGATATGATTTAAGCCACTTGGGTCTTTGATACAAATACACAGAATATTTTAAATGCTGTAGAGACGTTTATATTAAAATAATATGGGTTTATGTTAAAAATTATACAACTCTATTAAATAAAAAAGTAATAGAAGGAAACTTGTGTAAAATAGTAATATCAAGTTTTCTTTCTTTCTATTTTTATGCTTCTTCACTCTCGGCATTATTAGTATAAAAATAGGAAGAAGTATAAAATAGAAAATGTGAATATCTTAGGAGATATTTCGTGTTCTTTATATTAGAAGTCAAAATAAAATCAAAATAAAATATGAAATATCTTCTTTTTTTAACGTCCTAATTATTAGTAATAATTTATATAAATCAGTGATAAATTGATGAAAAATTTTGAAAATCCTCAATAAAAGTACAAGCGCGTAAATTCGCACAGAAAAATGTTTAGCTTCTAATTTTAATAAATTTAATTTACAGTAGACACAGAAAGATAAAAAGAAATGCGAATAAAAAAATAAAAATATAATCAATATTAGAAATATTCTTGAGGTAGAAATATCAAAGAGCATAAAAGTGTTTCTTGAATATTATATATGACGTAATTATGTATCTGAATTGAAGAGAATAACTGTAAGGCGAATGTCTGGTAATAAGATTGGCAGATCTCGATAATATAAGCCAAGTTTTTATTGGCCGTGAAAGCGCGTGTTATTAGTAATCGAAGTGCAAAATCCAACAGCTATCGTGAAGCGTAATTCTCGTAATTCTTTCTGTCCCTCTCTTTTTCTCTCTGAAAAACCAAGTCAATGGCGATTAAATTTCCGCCTGTCTTTTGGCGTCAAGGATTATCAAATGTTCCTCTCATCGTCTTGAAGCGAGGGTCAAAAGAGAACCGTGGACATTGACTGCCTGCCAAGAACCGAGGGATAAGTTCGTCATTGCACGCGTAGGTGAATGGAACCCGTCTTTAATGGGGATCCCATGATGCGCAGGTAGATAAACGTACCATGAATAGGCCGCGGGTTTGAATGAATGGTTAAAGAAACGGCAGAAGAGAAGACGCGCAACCTTTCGTCCTGTCTCCCTTCACAGTCGCGGCGTCTCTCCTACCTCTTCTTTAAGAATTCTTCGCGTGTACAGCACTTACGCGTTTTGCGTACCTATATCTGTTTTCCGATGAGTTAACACTGGAAGCTATACGTCGCTGTAATTAATTTTCGCATCAGCTTTAACGGTACAAAAAGACTCGTCTCGTAAAACACGCGTATCTACGAACTCTTAAGCCTAATCTACAATGTTCTTTGCTTCCTGTTTCTTGCTTTGTAAGATTAACTTTAATCTCTAATTCTCTAAAAATTAGAAAAAGATAAAGAGTAAATTGACTCGAAATTAAAGTTAATCCTCTATTAGTGAAATCAATAATTCCGAGCCTAATAATTCTTTATTTTTCGAAACAAAGATGCAGAAAGAAAGAAAATACTACTTTAGGAGAAATTTTAAAAATCAACAAAAAATCTGCAATTACATAAATATATTTATAATTTCGCTTGAAAGATCTTAGCTGATCTTAAAATGACGCTGAGAATTAACTTCAATCTAATCTAGAAGTTCATCTTCCCCAAATTCGGTGGAACTAAATTTTTAATATTCTTTGTTTTTCAAAACAAAGATACAGAGAGAAAGAAAATGCTACTTTAAGAGAAATTTAATAACGAAAAATCCGCAATTCTATAAATATAATTTCGCTTGGAAGATCATAGTTGATTGATTAAAACGCTGAAGAGCGTGCATGCGATCTCTTGTATATTGAAATACATATACACGAAAAAACAGAGAAATCTCTTATCGATGGGAGATGTCTCGATAGGAGATATAATTTTCTAGGACTTTACTGATTCGAGATGGACTGTATCACCGGCATTTCAGTCACGGTAGCCGTACAGAGACTCGTCTTATGCCCAGTCTCTACACAATTCGAGCCTCTGCTGCTGCTGCTGTTGCTGCTGCTGGCTGCTGCTGCTGCTACACGAGTGTTTGCAGTCCACTCGAAACCAGTCCCAGCGAATAGTCGCGCACGTGTGTGCGTACAAATGTGCGTGCGGAGAGAGAAAATGGACGAGAGATGAAAGTAGACGAAGATATAACACCGACAGCACCGCGAGGCCAGAAAGGTTGCTTAATTTGTCTAACGAGGGCTCCCTGCACCTGTCATCCGGACACGGAGATGGACGAGCGGACAAAGTACAGCCATCCCCCGTCGACCGAGCTCCTGTCCCTCCCAGAGAAGATACCGTTTACTTGTTTATTCGCTCGCCTACATCGTTTCGCTACTTCAACATCGTCAGATTGCGCATACCGGGTTAATAATGTACAACGCGAGCGCGTTTACGTCAAGCATACAATAGAGAAAATACGTATATATACGCATAAGGACGCATTGATGCGTAGCGATTAATAGTAATCTGTTAATCTCTATTCGGAAATAAATCTTATCAGGATTAGAAGGATGCGAATACAAGGCTACAAATTTATAAATATAAAGGAAAAATATCAATCGCAGTTTTATTAATTGTTTTTCTTTTAATTTGTTCCTGATTACTGATAATTCCCTTTGCTTGATTATACTGCATATTATACTGATATTTCGTAATATATAAATTTAAACAATGGCATCTTATAAGGAGATGTTTTTATCAAACGTTTGTTGTATTTCGAATAGGAATAGACGAAAAGAATAATTTTTCTGACATATCTAAAAATTTAGCTAGTTAATCAATCGTTAAAATAATTACATTGGATGCTCAAGCTTGTTAGAAAACTTTTTACGGCATTATCATCATATTTGAGCGTCCTGCATAATTATTTTGGTAATTTAATGATTATTTTTATGTATCTATAATAGCTACATTCTTAAAGAATTCAGCAAAATCATTCTTTATGTAAACTGTCAATATTCGAAATATCCTGTATATTCTAATTTTGAATTAATTCCTCTTAAATCTTTAGATAATACCGAGTCCATTAAAGAATTGTAGAATTTTAAGTCCGAGTAAATAAACTGTTAAAGTATAATAATGCATCTGCGAGGAAGAGAAAACTCGAGTGAACTTCTTGCGTTTTTCGCAGGAAAACCATTTCGTATCCTCGACACTTACTTTCGAGGGTTCGCTTCTATCTGCGCGTGGCATTTACTCCCCTCGGTAAATCAATCACACACGCTCATCGTACCCCATATAACGTTTTGTTTTTATGTTCACGCATAAAGACAGTCGGCGATAGAGCTAAGGCATATAATGCAGGAATACGATACAACATATAAAAAATAACGTATAAGGAATGCGTAATATAAAAATTATTATGAAAAATCAATTAGATGATAAATTTAATAAAATAAAGTAAATTGTAATGAGTGCAATGAAACAAATACTCTTGTTTTGTTCAAATTTCAAATCAAAGTAAATGCTATTAGATTTGTTCGCGTTACTTATACTTTTTGCAGTCAGCATCTTCGCTTTTTCTCTTCAAAGTTTGAATATATATTTATCTCCTTTTAAGTTATAAAAATTTTTGAGGATTTGAAACAACGCAGACATATCTATTATATGCATATATCTCTCTCTCTCTCTCTCTCTCTCTCTCTCTCTCACACATTTTTCTCAAATTTAAATAAAAATCGATATCTTTTATTTAAATCTGTTTGGACAAATTGTTTAGAGTTGCATATTATCAGAATGTTACTACTCTGCAAAATGGCTTCCCTTATACGTTATTCAAAATATTTTCATAATTCCGTCAATATTTTAGAGATAACTCAGATAAAAGTTTTTGTTAAAAAAAATCTTGTATTTATAATTGCATAGGAAAACATAAAATAAGGAGCTCTATTAGAGAGTTCCTAATCATAATATTATATCATATATATATATATATATAATTATAATAAATATAATAATTATAACAAAAAAATACCAAAAACTCTTCTCTTAATGTAAATAAATTGTTTAGCAATGAAGTGTTAATCGAAATCGTTATAAAAAACATTTTTCATGACTTCTGTGCGTATCCTGATATCACAACAGCTTTTGTACGAATGAACATATCGGGGAATGCAACAAAGACGGGAGAAGAGAACACGATGAACAGGAGGAGGCGGTGCAACGGTAGGCACGTCCGCTAATTGGATAATTACGGAGTGCGCCGCGTTTGTTTTATAATTGGGCGAAACCGGGGAACCGTCGTTGCCTCGACGTGCCAAACAACAAAACGGCCGGAGTCACGCTCTACGTGACAAACTACCCTCGGAGCTAATCCAGGAGCCGAGGGTTCGCATCCCTCCGACTCCCTAAGCCCATCCCACCCCCATCGACTCGTGCTTTCGAGCCCTCCGCGCCAGCCGACGTCAACCACTCTTCGACTCGCCGCCGATTCATCGTTTGTCCACCTACCAACGGTTCACCACCGCCCATCTTCGTGACACGACGTGGGGCAACTTGTCTCCTTTCTCTCCAATTTTTATGAAGAGATAGAATATAATTTAAATTCAGATCATTTCTTTAGGTATCATTCATTTTAAGAAGACATCTTTCTACAAAGAAAAATAAAATTTTTTTACGTTAGATGAATTTGTTATAAATCTCCTCCTTCTTTTTAGTTACGTGCAGAGATAAAGTAAAATATAATTTAGATCTAAATCATCTAAGAAAAATTTGTCTATGTTAATCAAAAGAGGACAACAACTGAAAAGTTTGTTTCTATCCAATTGTGATAAAAAAATAAGATTAACGACCATCCATAGTTCGATATAAATAATCTTATTAGCGATAATTTTTTAAACTGTAATTAACTGTAAATAAAAAGTAAAATAAGAAATGCGCCCTGAGATACGATAAGAAAAAAAATTCCTCTCAATGCCATCGAACTTGAAGAAGTCGCGTGCGGGCGCTTTAATTCGACTCTTCTAATCTTGGTATTGTCAGAAGAACAAGGCAGCAAAACAAGTAGTAGGAGAAACTGGTCCCAGTTAGAAAACGATTGACTCACTGACTGACTGATTACGAAACGCTCTTTCGTTAGGGTCGCAAGCCCTTCCCGACCCTTCAATTCAATCCCTTCCTCGCTTGGCGTTTCGATCTCAGCGTAAACACGTCTCGTGCATCACCTAGCTATGTCAAAAGTTCTAGAAATTTATGCGCAATAAGCATGAAAAAAATAATTGGCGCAGAACCGCTTCGGGAGAAAGGCATTAACGTGATGAAAAATAATCACCTCTAATATAATATAGTGGAATAACACAGTGAAATACTTGTTCATTAATTTTTACAATTTCATTCATATTTCAGAATTTTAATAATATTAACATAAATTTTATTAACATAAATTAAATATATGAGAAGCGCCAATTTGCTTCTCACATATTTAATTGATTTATTTATATAAATTATTCAATTTCTAATCTTATTCAATATAAATTTTTCCTATGCATAATTTTGTTTTTTTTCAATTTCAATAAAATCAGAGACTGGTATCAATAATTACTTTGATAAGAAAATCGCTTCGAGTACTTTCCTATTTTCAGCTTTTTTTCATCTTTAACATCATAATTCT
>Ga0157364_1004715_pt1 | contig 13688 bp, 9 predicted proteins | sample AttsexASBM2_FD_111476 | JGI IMG/M metagenome (GOLD analysis project Ga0157364, IMG submission 111476) | Fungus gardens microbial communities from leaf cutter ant in Ribeirão Preto, State of São Paulo, Brazil - Atta sexdens ASBM2 | ecosystem: Host-associated > Fungi > Mycelium > Unclassified ... | reverse complement strand
GTCTGTGATTAGTTGCATGCTAGAACAATAGTGTCAAAAACTCATAGCAAATGCATATTGTTCTTATAGTATATACATGTATATTAGGGCAGAGGTTAAGTAACTTCTAGCACAGACCATGATTGTCAAAACTGAAAGCAGTGGAGTCTAAATTAATTTCATTTCCTTTCCACTTTTCATTTTATTTTCAAACTATCTTCCTTTCTATTCTTAGAACTAGGATTAGGCTGACCAGATCACATGGTCACACATCAGTCACATCAGATCACATGGTCACAAGTCACGAGATGCATAGAAGGACATAGAAGGTTCTAGAAGAATGACATCATACAACAGATGCAAACACATGGCTGTTTAGAGTAGGCTAGAAATAGTTAGCACAGACCATGAGGCTTTAGTATATAAGGTAGACCATCCTGTACAGAGTTCTCTATCAAGTTCTCTTGTGTTAATCCAATACAAGGTTCATTTACCTGTCTAACACTAAGAACTTGAGTTTGTAACATTAGAACTCGATTCCACTTTTGAGACTGTCCAATACTAGACCCTCTCTAACACTTACTCTCTTACCATCCTCGACCAAAGGGCAACACTACTCTTTAGTCAAAAAAAAAGAATTGCTGGACTCTAGACATAAAGGGGTATATTAGTTAGATAGGAGAAGCCTAGCTATTTGATTACATCAAAGCTCACTGGTGCATCTCAGATGTATTACCTTGTGTGGATGTATTCTATACCTTTTTCAAATATCAGCCTTATGCTACAAGTCCTCTTGTGACTTGTCTATGCAAAGGAATGGTAGCTGTTCTTAAAACACTGCTTAGAGTAGAATGTTCTTCTTAGGACAAAATTGTATAGAATATTTTAGGGCAGTAGTAGAAGTAGAACATGTAGACAGGACAAGAAGAAGACCTGCTATCACATACCGAGATTTTTTCTTCAGAATACAAATCAGAAAGTGAAACTAGTATAGGTTCCGCTCTTCCCCTATATACATTATCACCACCAATACTACCACCATCATCACCATCATCACTATCACTGTCAAGAATGAAAGAAGTAGACTTAGTATTTTTCTATTTCCCTTTCTCATTTTTATTTTTATTTTCGATTTATTTTCCATTATTCTATTTTTAGAACTAGAGTTAGGGTTAGAGTGACAAGATCACACTGTCACACAGCAGGTCACATCAGATAACACAATCACAAGTCACATGACATATGGAAGGAGGTAGAAGGTTCTGGAAGGATAACATCATACAATGTGTAAAATACATGTTGACCTTAAGGCATATACATGGTCATTTAGGGTAGGTTAGAAATAGCTCGCACAGACCATTAGGTATTTGTATATAAGGTAGACCATCTTATGCAGAATTCTCTATCAAGTTCTCTTGTATTAATCTAATACAAGGTTCTTTCACTTGTCTAACTCTAAGGGCTTGTATTTGTAACAATCACCATCATCAATCACCCCTCCCTTACGAAATGAGTCAACCTGACTATCCTGTCATTATAAGGCAGCTCTAAGAACAGATTGCAGCACTAACAGTGCAAGTAGAAGAAAGTATGGGTAGAGTGGTAGCAGGCATGAAGGTGGCAAGGCCACCAACATTTGATAGGACCTTGTCAAAGGTCTCAGGATTTGTAACAGCATGCAAACTACACATAAAGATGAAGATGAGGGAGGTGGCAGTAGAAGAGCAAATCCAGTGGGTGTTATCATATATACAGGAAGGATTAGCAGATGTTTGGAAGGAGAATGTCTTGGAGGAGTTAAAAGAAGGAGAATTGGAATATAAATCTGTAGGGGAGTTTTTGGCAGCCATTAAGAAAAAGTTCGGAGGAGGAGAGGAGTCGGTAGAGGTAGCAAAATTAAAAAGAATAGAGCAGGAAGGAAGGACAATGGAGGAGTTCATTCAAGATTTCAGAAGAGCAGCAAGAGGAAGCAGATATAAAGAAAGGCCATTAGTAGAGGAGTTCAAGAGGAGAATGAAGGGAATGATTAGAAAGAAGCTAATAGAAGCAGAAAGGCCTCCCACAAGCATAGAACAGTGGTACAAGCATGCCACTAACTTAGACAGGTATTAGAAAAAAAGCAAGAGAGAAGAGGAAAGACTAAAAGAATGGCAAGAACAGGTGGGATTAGCCCCTAGGTAGCAGGAGCAGTGACAAGTAATGCCATAACCACAAGTATAGCAGAGGAGGCAGAAAATACCATCTCAGTGGATAACAACAGGACCTGCTCCAATAAAGGAAGTAGAAAGAACAGATGTAGTAATGTATGCCCTTAGCAGAGGGTAGGGGGTATACAAAGGAGCCCCTATGCTATGGACATGGATAGGAGGGAGAATAGGAATTGTTACAGTTGTAGAGGTTTTGGCCATCTAACATGGAATTGTAGGAGATGAATTATAGGTCAAGGAAGGAGGATAGAATATGAGAACACTCGTAATAATGGACAGAATAATTTAAATGGGGAAGGAGATCTAATAGTCCTCAATTAGATCTTGACAATAACAGATTTGCAGTACTCTCTAGAATAGTGAATAATACATCTACATATAATCTGGACAAAGGGGACCTTCTAAGAGAAGTGATAGTAAAAATTGGGCTAGAAAGAGTTGATACACAAGAAGGAATGATGGTGGAAGCATTGTTGGATAGTGGAGCAACAGTGTTGATGATGAGTTTGGAGTTCACAAGAAAACAAGGATTTAAGTTGAAGAAAATTAATAGGCCCATATATATTAGAAATGTAGATGGTTCTTTTAACAAGGAAGAACCAATTGAATATACAGTAGAAGCTAACATTTATTATCAAGGGCATAGAGAGAGAACAGAGATAGATGTGATCAGGGGACAGAAGTGGAAAGTGATTCTGGAAATGCCATGATTAGCTCACCACAATCCTGAGATTAATTGGAAGACTGGAGAAGTGAAAATAATGAGGTATCTGGAAGAGTGTGAAAGGCACTGGAGACCAAAGCAGAGAAAGTCAGAATGGCAGAAACAGAAAGAAGAAGAGACAGAAGAGGAAGCAGAAAAGAAGTGAGAAGAAAAGGAAAAAGAGAAGAAGCAAACACAGAAAAAGCAGAAGAGGAAAAGGGCGATAGAAGTGAAGAGGGTAGCTGAAGAATGGGAGATTTGGGATGAAGAAGAGGAGGCTGCAAGATCAGAAGAGGAAGTAAAGAAGTTGGTTCTAGAGAAATTCCATGAGTGGATAAAATTCTTTGGCAAGAAGCAGTTAGAGCGAATATCTACAAGGAAGATTTGGGATTATGCTATTGAAATGAAAAAGAGGTTTGTGTTAAGAAAGAGAAAGGTGTATCTACTGTTGAGAGAAGAAAAAAAGGAAGTGTGTGAGTTCATCAAGGAATAGTTGAGAAAAGAGTACATCAGACTCTCGAAGTCACCTCAAACGGCACCAGTATTCTTTGTAGAAAAGAAGGATGGGAACAAGAGAATTGTACAGAACTACCAGTACCTCAATAAGTGGACAGTGAAGAATAATTACCCATTGCCACTTATTTCAGATGTCATTGAAAATATGGATACCAAGAAGATGTTTATAAAGATAGATTTGAGATGGGGCTATAACAACATAAGGATCAAAGAGAGAAATGAGTGGAAGGTAGCATTCACAATATCTGAGAGGTTATTCAAACCCATGGTTATGTTCTTTGGGCTAACAAATTCACCAGCAACTTTCCAGGCCATGATAAATGAGCTGCTTAGAGATTTGATTAACATGGGAAAAGTAGCAGTATTCATAGATGACGTAATAGTAGGAACAGAAGAAGAAGAGGAACATGACGAGTTAGTAGTGAAAGTAATAAAAAGACTAGAGGAAAATAACCTGTATGTAAAATCTGAAAAATGCAAGTGGAAAGTAAGGGAGGTAGGATTTTTAGGAGTAGTAATTGGACTAGAGGGTATAAAGATGGAGGAGGAGAAGGTGAAAGATGTTTTGGACTGGCCAACACCAAAGTGTATCAAGGACATTTAAAAGTTCTTGGGATTGGTGAACTATTATCGTCGATTCATTCAGTGCTTTGTATCTATAGCAAGACCATTATATGACATGGTGAGAAAGGATCAGAAATGGGAATGAACAGAAAAGCAAGAAGAAGCATTTAAAGAATTGAAGGAAAAATTTACAAAGAAACTGGTGTTGGCAGCACCAGACCTAGATAAAAAAATAAGAATAGAAGTAGATGTATTGGACTACACAACAGGTGGAGTATTATCTATAGAGGGTGAAGATGGTAGATGGAAGCCAGTAGTGTTTCTCTTAAAGTCCTTGAATACAACTGAGAAGAATTACAAAATTCATAATAAGGAAATGTTGGCAGTAATAAGAGGGTTGGAAAACTGGAGGCATCTATTAGAGGGCGTGAAGTTCAAGTTCGAGGTCTGGATGGACCATAAAAACTTAAAATACTTCATGAAAGTGCAAAAGTTGAATCAGAGACAAGCTTGATGGGCATTATACCTGTCTAGATTTGATTTTACCATGAAACATGTTTCAAGAACAAAAATGGGAAAAGCAAATAAACTTAGCAGGAGACCAGACTGGAAAGTAGGAGTAGAAAATGATAATAACAATCAGATATTAATTAAGGACAACTGGATTCATAGCTTAGAAGAAGTAGTAATAGAAGAACTAGAGATAGATATAGTAGAAAAGATAAAAAAGGCTAGGAGTAAGGATGAGGAGATAATTAGAGTAGTAGAGGAGATGAAAAAAGTGAATGTAAAAATATTATGAGGGAAAGAGTGGCAGATAGAGGGAGATTTGGTATTGAAAGAGAGAAAAGTATATGTGCCAAAGAATGAGGAGTTGAGAGCAGAGATAATCTGACTGCATCATGATATGCCAGTGGTAGAACATAGAGGAAGATAGAAGACAATGGAGTTGGTCACTAGGAATTATTGGTGGCCAGGAGTGACAAGAGATGTAGGAAGATATGTAGAGAGGTGCAATATATGTCAGAGGATGAAGAATAGAATGGAAGAAGTAGCTGGAAAGTTGAAACTGAGCAAGGTGCCAAAGAAACCATGGACACACCTAATGGTAGACTTCATCACGAAGTTGCTATTAGTAACTGGGAAGGATGCAATCCTGGTAGTTTGTGACAGGTTGTCTAAAATGATGCACTTTGTAGCAACAACAGAAGGGATGTCAGTAGAAGGATTGGTGAGGTTGTTCAGGATATGGAAGTTACACAAGTTACTGGAGAGTGTGGTGCTGGATAGGAGATCACAGTTTGCAGTAGAGTTAACAAAAGAGCTGAATAGAATGTTGAGTATTGAGACAAAGTTGTTGACTGCTTTCTATTTACAAACAGATGGACAAACTGAGCAAATGAATCAGAAGTTGGAACAATACCTCTGGTTCTTCATAAATCATAGGCAGAAGGACTGGCCAGAATGGCTAGCATCAGCAGAATTCACAATAAATAACAAAGTACATTCTGTGATGAAAATTTCTCCATTTAGGGTGAATTATAGAAGAGAGTTGAGGAAGGGAGCTGATATCAGGAAAAAAGGAAAAGTAGAGAAGGCAACAGAGTTTGTGGAGAGAATGAAGAGAATATAAGAGGAAGTAGCAGTGGCATTAAAGAAGACACAGGAGGATATGAAGAGGCAGGCTGACAAGGGGAGAAAAGAGACAGAGGAATAAAAAAAGGGAGATAGAGTAATGTTGAGTATGAAAGACTTGGTATTTAAAGAAAGACCAGCAAGGAAGCTAGTGGACCGATACATAGGTCCATATATTATTGAGGAAGTGGTATCCACCAATGTGGTCAAGTTATGACTGCCAACCTCAATAAGGATCCATCCAGTTGTAAATATCAGTTGGATAGTACATTATAAAAAGCAAGTGGAGGGATAGAAAAAGGAGAAAGTAAAACCAATTAAAATCGAAGGAGTTGAAGAGTGGGAAGTGGAAAAAATATTAAATAAAAGAAAAATAAAAGAAGTAGAAAGATACTCAGTCAGATGGAAAGAGTTTACAGCAGAAAGTGATACATGGAAGAGGAAGAAGGATTTGGAAAATGCAAAGGAGTTGGTAGATGAGTTTGAAGAAAGATTAGAGGTAGAAGTAAGAAGACAGGAGAGAATAGAAGAAAGATGGAAAGTGAAGTTGAATCCAAGGGCAGATGAGTTTAAGAAGAGTAAACTACTAGTGAAGTATATAGTAAGGTTGCTGTTTGGTTGGGATGATAGGAAATTTGAAAATGAATACTTAGAGAAGTTGGAGAGAAACTGACAAAGGTGGAAGTAAGTTTCTCTAGAGAAGAAACCTTGAAGGGAGGGTAATGTTAAAACTGAAAGCAATAGTGTCAAGATCGTTGACGATGGACTTTATTTTTATTTTTTCTTTTCACTTTATTTTTATTTTTATTTTTATTTTATTTTCTATTTTTAGAACAACTCGGGTTAGAGTTTATCAGTTATGCTGTCATATCAGTCACAAGTTGATGGCAAAGTCACAAGACTGATCACAAGACTTGGAAGAATGGAGTAGAAGGTTCTGGAATGAAGTGACCTCATACAGCATGGACAACACATGTTGACCTCATATCATACACATGGTCATTAGGGTAGGATGCACAGTAGTGAGCACGGACCATGAGTAGGGGTATATAAGGTAGACTACTTTGTACTAGGAACTCTATTGAGTTTTCTTGTGTTTCTCTAATACAAGAGTTGTTCTTACTTCTAACTCTAAGAAATAAGTTTATAACAAATAGAGTCTAAATTAATTTCATTTCCTTTCCACTTTTCATTTTATTTTCAAACTATCTTCCTTTCTATTCTTAGAACTAGGATTAGGCTGACCAGATTACATGGTCACACATCAGTCACATCAGATAACATAGTCACAAGTCATGAGATGCATAGAAGGTTCTGGAAGGATGATATTATACAATAGGTACAAATATCTGTTAACCTTAGGGCAAACACATGGCTGTTTAGAGTAGGCCAGAAATAGTTAGCACAGACCATGAGACTTTAGTATATAAGGTAGACCATCCTGTACAGAGTTCTCTATCAAGTTTTCTTGTGTTAATCTAATATAAGGTTCATTCACCTGTTTAACACTAAGAACTTGAGTTTGTAATAATGATATACTTGTATAAATAACAGATGAAGCTCTTTGTCAAGTTCCTCTTGTAAAACCCCAGTACAAAACTGGACTACCAAGTCTACTACTAAGTATACATTATACTGCTTCAGTATTAGTTATTATAACAAGAATAGATTAGAATTACCCAAATACAGATTAAGCATTGATGCTTATCTATAAAGATATGACTAAGCACAGACAACAACCTTGGCTTTAACTTATGTATTGTGTATTAAATCTGAAATCAAAGGTAAAGGATAATTATTTGTAATTGTTTATGAATTAATATATCTATAGTCCTAAACTATTTGCTTCTAAACAATATATAAGCTGCACTAATACAAATTATTAGAGTTGAAAACAGTAGACTTTATTTATTTTCTTTTCTTTTCCATTTATTTTCTTATTTTTGGACTTAGAGTTAGGTATTAGTATGATATCACATATCCATCACATATCACACAGAAGAACATAAAAGGTTCTAGAACAATAATATTATATAATATATTTATCATATATTGACTTTATAAACTACATATAGTTTTTAGGATAGCTTGGATAAGATTTCATATAAACTAACTAGCTAGTGTATATAAGGTAGACACTTTGTACTTGAAACTCTATTGAGTTCTCTTATGTAAATCTTATATAAGGTTTCTTTCCTAACTTAACTCTGAGTTTTTTTATTTAAAAAAAACCAACAATTTATCATATAGAATGTGATGGTAAACTATAGTAGTTACAATGTACTTACTTAAATAGAATGAAAAGAGAATGAAAATGAAAAGGAGAAAGAAAAATAAGAGAAAATGAAAATATAAACAATACTAATATTTATAAAAAGAGGTTTCTCCTCATGTAGTACCATCTTAGAAACAGAAGACTCCAGAATTGAATTTGAGAAAAGTTAGAACATCTTTTAGAAATTCTCTCTTTGGATTTCAAGACTTGTTATACCACAAACAATCATAAAGAATGTGTCTTCTTATTTCTATAGGATATTTGCCCCATAGACATGCTATAGATTCCTTAGGAAAGAATTTGAGCCTGCATTCACCTATTGGTGTATGATTTGTTATCAGCCTAGTAATACATACACATAAAGAATTTAAAGTGCTATAGAATTTCATCTATACTCCACCTTTGGAATAAGTCAGACAAATTAGGTTATAATCATTACTATTAAGTTCAAGAAAGTTTCTCCCTTTGAATTCCAATGCTTGAAATATCATCTGCTATTTGTGTATGATGAAATCACACTCTTTTTCAATCAACTTCCCCATGACAATTTGCTAGGGAATATGGAATCAATTTTAAAATATTTTGTATCTCTGTTAACTAATAACTGTGATGACCACTTGATAGAGTCAGGACAATCCCAAAACTCAATTGTATTGTTGAAAAAACTTTTGAAGTCTTTTGATATCATGATGGAATGTAATTAATATAGATGAGTGGATGTATCAAACATTCATTGGCTACAAGAATAGTATCTGTGATAATGATAATGAGACTAATATCTTGTAGTTGTATAGCATAGTTAATCCCACATCTGATAGCAAATATTTTTAACTTCCATGGAATTGACATTAGATGCATAATGAACTAATTTGGTAATAATTTCTTATCCTCTTCAAATGTGAGAGACTAAGGTTGCAACATTGTTTTTGATGCTCATATCTGTTATGATAAGCACAGTATCTTGTTTTATGAGAGATTCTTCATAAATGTTGTCTAACTTGTTACATTAAGAGGTAAGTAAAACAGGATCTGTTTGTTTTACTGGAAAAAAAAAAGAATAATAAGGGAAGATGTTGACTAATTAGAAGTCTGGTGAGAGTTTCTTGTTTAGACTGTTAAAAGAAGAGAAGATTCCATTTAATCAATTATTAGTGTTGACTATAGGACTCTTGATTTTAGATCATTGTTTAGTTGTAAGTCGAGAAGTAGTCATACAATGAGAAGTGAGTTGTTTGGAATGTTGTTCATTCAAAAAGGGATAGGATGATGTGTTGTTTAGGAAGTGATGATATATGAAGGTGATACTGACCACTGATCTTATTTAAATGAAATTGAATGGGTATGAGTCTAGTAATAGCTTTGACTCCCCATAATAGCAATGTTCAAAAAACACCTATGATCTATAGAGCTGCTTATCTCTGCATTTTCTTCAGTTCTTTTAAGGAATGAAAAACCGGAGCACTCTTGAAGTATCACAGCTGAAAACCATATAGGGTGATAGGAAGAATGTACATTTTATACAATAGTTGTTTGTGTTTAGGAGAAAAACATTTCATTAAGTTCTCTAGTATCTTTATACTTTTGATAGTTGATAGCACTTTATTAGTGTAATGATGTGTGTGATGTTGAAATAAGAGTTTTATGTCAAAGAAGAACCCCAAGTATTATCAGTTTTTCTTTTGTCTCAGAACTGTGCTTCTTAATGGCCTCAAGTCTAGAGAGAAAGGGTTAAAGTTTTTGATGGCTCAAGAGAAGTGAAAAACTTCAGACTTATCATGTTTGATGACAAGCCCAAATCATATAAAAAGAGAAGAAATAATACTATAGCTACAAAAAATATTTGTATTTGATTTTTTGCAATTTTTTTCCTAAGAAATATGAAGACTATTATTAACAGAAGACAAAATAGAAATAGAAATAGAAATGGAGAGATTTTTTGTTCTTTTTTCCAAAATATGAAAAATAGAGGCAATATAGAGAGCTGAAAGAATAAGTGAAAGGGCTGATCCTTGTCCTACACCAACATCTGCTCTAAAGAAAGAGGAAGTGAAAAAATCCCAAATGTATTGAGTCTGTCTGTTAATTAAATAATCAGAAAAGAAATTGAAGATTTTAAAACCAAAGCTCACTTTAGTCAGAATCATTAGAAGAAGTTAGTGATTCAAGAATGAAAAGAACTGTGCTATGTCAAATGCAAGGGTACTTGTATAAAGGCCTTTTACCTATCCTGTATGGATGATATAAGTTAAGAAAATACTGATATCAATGGTTGAGCATTATTTGATACCTCCCAATTGACTAGGGTGAATGAAGTTGGTAGCAACAGAGTGTACTTGAAGCCTATTGCTTATTGCTTTTTCAATTAATTTTAAGGAGGACAATAGGATGAAAGGCTTTTAGGATGTTATAAGATGACTTATTCAGCTTGGGAATAATAATAGACATGAATTTCTTGGAATATGTTGGCTAGTAGATTAGATTAATGCATACATTTGCAATATTGATAATGTTAGAGTAATATTTGGTATCTACCAGAGTTGTGAACTATAGACTCTATTTTATTCTTTTATTTTATTTTTTATTTTAATTTCTTTTCCATTCTATTTTATTTTTGACTTAGGATTAGGGTTTCAGTGTGACATCATGGTTACAACTATCACACAAACATATGATACAGAGAAGGTTATAGAAGATTCTGGAACAAATGATGTTATACAGTATAGTAACAATATGTTAGCCTTATAAAAAGCATATATACTTTAGAGTAGGCTAATTATAGTGTGTGCACAGACTACAGTCTGTGGTATATAAGGTAAACTAGTTTATACTTAGAACTCTATTAAGTTCTTTTGTGTTACTCAATACAAAAGTTGTCTTTTGCTCTTATACAAAGTCTTAAGTCATAATAGTATTGTCTAGTACTATCTTGAGATGGTTTTACAAGATATAATCTGGACCTGGTATAGAAGAACTACTACACTTGATGATCACATTCTTAAACTCAGTAATAAAGAATAGAGGCCATTCTGCTTGTCAACAGTGTATTAATAAGTCTGTTTTGAGCAGAGTTATATGATTGATATAGAGCTTGCCATAGATTGCCTAATTTATTACATAGACAACTATTAAACTTAATAGCCTCTATAGCTGGTAGCTTTTGTTTTTTAACCCAATTCATCAGGTCCCATGGTCTCTTGTTAGACAATGCAATTTCTTGAATTCTATTATTGTTTTTTTAGCTGACTTGACTGTTTTCTTGTACTTAGCCTAGTCAGTTCTACTTCTTGAAATGTGATATGTGATTAGATCTCTGTTGCATTCTTCTGTTCACCACACTTTAGATCTTTTAATAATATTGACTAATTTTGAAAATTTATTCCAAAGATCTTTAGCTATAAGTATGAATTCTTGAGTTATATGTTCAAGTGTTTCATGACTAGTGATATTGGATGTCTACACAGAGCTTAGCCTATATCTGAGTTCATTAATGAATTCTTTTTCTTTGTCACTGTTCTTAACAAGATATTTTTTCTTTTCTTGAATAAATTCTTCTTCTAGAGTAATAAATACTAATAAAAGAGCATGATCCAATAAGCTTCAAAGATCAGGTGATATGATGTGATTTTTAAACTCTTCCAATCCTATTCTAAGAGACATAAGGTTCAGAATAAAGTTCAATCCTTAGGAATCATTTATGTATTATATAGAAACTAAATTAATAGACATTGATAATTCTAGGCCAAAACTATATGCAACTTCTTGAAGTGTGTCAGTATATAACAAATAGTAAGGATAAGAAGGGTCCCAGTTATTATCTCTAATATTAAAGTCTCCTATCATAATAAGAACATTATTTAGATTTATTCCAGTATCTTTTAGATACTTAAAGGTGTTCTGATGATTGTCTGAGTAGATATTTAGGATAGAACATATAATACCATGATTGAAAAAGGAAATAAGATTGATATCACAATAATTTAAAATATATTTCCTTAATAAAAACCTTAAACTAATCAGTTTGACATTGATATATATAATAACCCTTGTATGTTTGCTATTATCTGAAATCAATCATACAAATGTTATCCATAATGAATAGTGAGGAGTACCAATAATGTTTTCTCCTTCTTCATTCAAAGAGCTCAGTACTTGTTAAATAATAGACCAGGGAGGTTCTTGAATAAATAAGATGTCAAATTTTTTATTATTTTTTAAAATGGTATTAGTAAGAAGGTCTATTCATTTCAAAGATACTTTCCCACAGTGGTAATGTCATTCTAACAATCTGACACAAGCTCATCTTTTATAATGACCATTCTTTCTACAATATAATCTTATAGCAGTGATGTAACAATTTGGATATTTAGTCTTCTATGATAGAATAACTCTTATTGAACTTAGTCTTTTATGACAGAGTTCTCTTATCTGACTTCTTTCAGTGTTTTACCACTAAAACCTTTAAGCATCTCCTATATCTGACTTGTATATAAGACTAGTAGTTACACTGTAGTTTACTAGTCTAATAATCAATAAAGATAATTTTATTGAACTTGATCCCTAGTGTTCAAAGGCAATATACCAACATCAGTACTTACTCCTATCTTAGACCTCATCTATTCATCTGAAATTACAACCATGTGGTAGACAGATAGTATAGCATATAAGCTGAAGCTAAGGTCATTCTAACAAGTCCACATTACCAAGCTCATCACATGGAGTTTTTATACTCTATGCATTTCTGAGCTAACCCCATGGGCTTTTACCTCCTAGTGTAAACTATGCTTGACATTATACTCTATTCCAATCATATATTAGCCTGAGGATAAAAACTTCTCTATTCTGTTGAAGCCAAGTCATTTATTCATATAGTACTACTTCTAAGTTCATTTTTGCCTCTATATCTGCTAGGTTGCATTATTTGTTTTAATTTTCTATAATTCATGAATATTCTAGTGAGTATAAACCACTTCTAACATATAGTTAAATTAAAATTACTAACTTTAATGAGGGTTCACTTGGTTATATAAATGTCAGTTGAGTAGTGAGATATAAAGAACTAGTAAAATAATAAAAAGTAGAAAAGAAAAAACTAATAAAAGTGGAAAAAGTCAAAGAATAGGAGGTAGAGAAAATATTAAATAAAAAATAGAGGATAGTCAAGTACTTAGTATGCTAGAAAAGATTTACAGCAGAGAATGATATATGAGAGAAGGTAAAATATTTAGAAAATGTAAAAAAAAGTAATAACTAAGTTTAAAGAGAAGATGAACATAAAAGTAAGAAAGTAAGAGAAGTTAAATATAGCAGAGAATAGAGATTTTAGGAGGGGAGTATTGTGAAGCACTTTGCTTAGTAAGCACATAATTTTAATTAGATAGTCAATAGAGAAAACTTACATAGTTGTTGTAGCAACCACTCGCCAGAACGGCACTCATAGTATGCTGACTTCAGCAAAGCTCTCAACTAACTATTTCATAGTGGGAATTACAAGAGAACTCGACAAGGAGCCCTCACTATATTATCCACTATATATATACATGGCTCCTGGTCCATGCTACAACAATATCTATCTAGCCCTTAAGTCCATGTGTCTTCCTCATGTCCTATTACTCATCCATATGTGTTTTCCATAAGGCCACCATGCTTCCTACATGTGCCCTGACATCATACCTTTAATCTCCGCTGTACATGTACACACCATGAGGAACCATTGTCCCTTGATGTCACTCCTAACCCTAACTCCTTCTCTAGACTCTTCCCGATTCTTCTAGACCGTTCTAGCCTCTGTCACATGACTTCCAGGTCATGT
>Ga0157364_1004714_pt1 | contig 13688 bp, 9 predicted proteins | sample AttsexASBM2_FD_111476 | JGI IMG/M metagenome (GOLD analysis project Ga0157364, IMG submission 111476) | Fungus gardens microbial communities from leaf cutter ant in Ribeirão Preto, State of São Paulo, Brazil - Atta sexdens ASBM2 | ecosystem: Host-associated > Fungi > Mycelium > Unclassified ... | reverse complement strand
ATATGTGAATATGAAAATATAATAACAATATATTTTTATATTATATTTTTATATTATATTTTTAAATTTTTAAAAAATGATTTATGTAAAAACATAATTTTTCATTAATGATAAATTTAATCTATAATTAAAAAAATCAATCCATTTATTTATAATAACTGATTTAATAAAATTTAATATTTAGAGCGTAATGTAAATTGATTCCGCATTTAGATATCGTTACCGAATATCTAATAACAGAAATTGATATTGGATATGAGCACATGTCGATTAGTCAAATGACGGCAATGCATTGACTTTGAACGGATTCATTGCGTTCAAGTATCACATGTCTTGACCAGAAGCCATAGTTTACAAGTCTCTCCGCTTCCTCCCCCGCTATATTAATTGCGGACAGATTCCCCCGGTGTGTGGGCGCACGAAGCGGATCGCGACATTACACGGGGCAATAATCAATGATCAGGCTAATTGAGTGGGATTGATCGCATCGATGATAACGATACGAGCGCGGTAGGTTGCATCGTACGCCAGATATACGCGCATTAGTATCGGATCATGATGCATGCCCCTTTAGTCCGCACGTCATTTGGCAAAGTTATTACTGCCTCCTCGATGACACGATCTGTTTCGCAGAACTATGGCTATGCCTTGTTGGTGGCCATTGTCCGCTATCAAATTTCATTAATTTTACAAAAGAAATATCAGATCAAGTGCTATAAACAATCAGGTACAATTTTTATTTGATTCTAAATATAAGAAAAATTGAAGAAAAGGATATTTAAAATTTTTTGCACTTCATTTTTTTCATAATATTATAAATTGATGAAAAGTTTAATTAATTTTTTCATTTTATCACTAAACACAATTTTATTTGATAAAAAATTTAAATTTAGAAATTTTTCTATCGAAAAATTGCTTTCCTAGTCGTCACATAGCTTCAATATAAAAAAAGAAATTTTATAAAAATAATTCTAATGTAAAAAATTTATATTAAAGAGATATAAGAGTAACAGTGCAGAACAAGCATAGTTGTTGCGTAAGGATCGACGAGCATTGTTCTGTAGGAATTCAAGACCATACCCGGAAGGAGCGGGAGACGAAATTGACGTCACTCGAACACTTTATTCTCCGGCGAAAGACGAGCTGTCAGGCACTTACAAAGGAGATCGGTAGCGAAGGTATTCGGATCTCGTCAGGTCGCCATGACTGAACGCGTAACGACCGCGCACAATCAAAGGTAAAACAATACTGCGTGACAGCAGTAGGAAATCTCGAAATGCGCGTATATGTGCGCGCATAAAGATCGCCGGTAACCGATATCTACTTACCGCACAGGTGATTCAGCTGTCGCGGAATTACGGACTGCCAGACTCGTATTTTCCTTCACCGTTGCCTCGCGCGCGATTTCTTATTCTTGCCTTACCGGATCTCGCTTTACTATACGTCACGTCCTGAGGACTCATATTGCACTCGAGACCGATTTCCGATACGACTACGGGAATCGCGCTTGGTTGCTCCTTATCCTGTCACTTATTGGTTCATACATTACAAGATTATATAGTGTAGAGATGAAAGATATATTATACTATACTTTTCATATTAATAAAATATATTGAGAATATTTAACATTTTATTTTGATGTAAAATAATAGACTTTGTTCATGCACATTAATATATATATTTATCTTGGAATAAATAAATTTCAACAATAGTGTTATTAATTGCGTAATTAATTACTGATTTTATACAAATTTTACTCATTTTATATATTCTCGATTTCTACACTTTTTGCTATGATTTTATGACAATTTAATGACAATTGATTTATAGTGATTTGTTAATAATTTAGTATTTTGATCACGCAGGATTGATTCATCTCGTTATATGTACAAATGACGGATCATTATTGGTACCACGCATAGGTTTCCGATGTCTAATCGATCGATAGCTACTGTCACCGGTTACCGCGGCGATTAATGTTCGGTCAGTTGTGCGCGAACGAATAATGTTCGTGAAAACAATTCTTCATTTAATCATTGATCAAGAGGAAAACGCGCTCGCGAGATTATCATTATTTTTAAACAGTATAGTAGTTTTACAATCGATAGACGCACAATAAATGTTCAAAATTATTATATGATATAAATAAGAATAATAATATTAAGTTCATATATAGATTTCTTATTCTTATTTCTTGTTTTCTAAATTTATATATTTAGATTTAATTATTGTACAACAAACTGGTTACAAGATTTACTTTTTCTAAGATATTAAATGAGAACGTAATAAAAATTTGACATCGTGCACAATAATCGCATATCGAATTATATTAAAATGAAGAAGTATGGATTATTTCTTCCTGATTGTGTGTTCACGTAATGTCGAGCGATAAATCCATTAGAGAACTAATCGCGACGTTCACGGGTGGGCACCGTCGACGCATCCTCGAAGGACCTCAGGATGCAATCCGATGCACCCTGACACAAATACAGGCCGGCGGGGCCGCGCACTAAAGTCGGAGTCGGAGGTCCGCGCGTGCACGAGAGCGGTAGCCGGCAGATAATGACGCGATATTATGCATAGGATATTCGGCGCACATCCGCGGGCGTATTCTCCGCGTTGATTTATCGTTGTCTTCATTATTAGGAATGCACGTACGCCGCTCGGCCATTATGCAAGCGGGGTCCCCGGTCCGAGAGAGACCTGACGGACGATCCAGCCTCGGACTCGGCTACAATACAATGTCCGCATATACGGGCTGCATATACGAGAGGGAGCATTGAGACACACACCTACGTCGGGCCAGATATAGATAGACAATTAGCTACCGTCACCGTCTATAATTCTGGTAGATTAGTAGCCTCGGCGTCCTGCAGGAATACAGTCCTCCGCGCCGCGATCCTCTCGTCGTCCACGTCTCGTTGTCCTCGTGAAGCCTAGGTTATACGCCGTAGATTGGAATCTTGATGCATGTTGATCCCGTGGCCAGCAGATCCGGATGCTGCCCGTATAATGGTGGAACTAAAAGAAAAAAGCAAGAAAGAATCGTGCCGATTTGAGGAAGGGCTCGAGTGAAATCCAGCTCGTTGCGTTTCATCGGTACGGATGATTAATTTATGATGACTGATAACGTGTTACGGTCAGTAATCATCCTTCTTGTGACGTTATCTTGTATGCGAATGCAAGGCGCGCTTGCAAGGAATATCGCTGCAATGTCCTATATGGAAATTTAAATAAATTTATGGCTTATGTGTTTGATAATGACGCAATTTCTATTAAATTTAAAAAAGTCTCAGATTTATTAATTATCGTTGCTCCTTAAGAATTTTGTTAAAAGAATTATAAAAAAATTGTTAAGGAAGAAGATTTCTAGTTTTTGCTGTCTCCCTAGATCTTAGGAAGTATACGACAGCGCAAAATCGAACTACGTCCCTTCCATTTTCTGTCTCATTCCATGTCCCCCATTGTTCCGGCGGGAGAAGGAAAGAAGGGACGTAGCATCCGTTAGGGAGCTGCGGGAACGTGGACAGTGATAAAATATTCAGGAACGCACGGCGGTAATATTTCACGTAGGAAATCGGTCGGTTGATTTTTATAATACTGGTCAAATATAGCCAGGGGAGAGAACGCCGGTCGAGTACGTCGAGGGATCACTCGGCGCCCCTTACGCCCCCGCGCATCTACCGTCGCACAAAGGACCGCGGCATAACAAATAGATGTATAAAGGGTCAATAAAGGCCGATGTAAAAGGAGGACGGAGAGCGAAGGAGGTGGTGGACGAAGTGGAGAGTCTCCCGAGGCACCGGCGGGGAATAAATCTGAGCCCGTTTTCGCCCTTGGCCGCGCAGTGGGACGCTAAAAATCAAGGGTTGACACGACGTAGAGAGGGCTCAGTAAAAGTCATCCCCTCGGCAACGAGTTGTTTGTCGATAGTCGAAACAAGATCTGCGCAAATTGTTTTGTCTTTGCAGTTATTGATGTGTTAATGATAAATTAAATATACATGTATATCTTTTGGATAAAATTTAATTTCGCTCTGAATTAAGTCGATGTTTTTTAGTCACTTCACTCAATTCTTATTTTATTATATTTTTCATTTTTATTTTTTTATTTTTCGTACAATATCAGTAAAATTTTCTTTTTGTACAAGCAGTAGAATTTGGCTCTGAATAAAAAATTTTTTTTATTCTTTAAAAAAAAAATAATTAAAAGATATCATAGATGTTTAGATATACACAAACTATTTTATAGATATATTACACAACAACACGTTGCTATTATTATTTTATAAAATATATGCTGCAAATATAATCCTGGGAGACGGCATTAGAGTTAAAATTTTCTCTATTTATCTTTTATACCAATAGTTGCACGAAAAATAATTCGCAACTCAGTTGTGATCTCTATTCAACATTCATGCAAAAATCTTTATTTAGATTCACGATATTCTCTCTTAAAAGGTAACTACGTTCTGTATCTGTATATTTTTTTTTAATCGCATTGGTTTTCCAGGTCGCATGAGCAAAGAAATATCCATGCGGCTATCTATCTAGCCAGTACCTATCTATTCATCCATCTTTGTTTGTTACTACGCGGACCGTGTAAAGTCTGGAACGTCACCCCTCGCGAGTCGAGTCCTCTGGGACTGTTACACCCTTCACGTCTCTCCCCGCCATCCAATCTCGATGCCAGGACAAAATCTGCGGGCGTACATCACGTTTATGGACCGCCAGAGGTGCCGCGTCCCGACGTGTCTATAAAGCCCGCCACCTCCGGGTCATTTTACGTCCTTTAAAGTGGAGTTTCCATATTTCTCGTAGTCGTATCCGTATCGCGAAATTGGTCTTCCGGGGTCTCCGAACGGGCGGGGGTGACCCTTCGCCACCCAACCGCTCGTCCCTGAGTTCTCAACACCCCCGTGTGACCGGAGAGGAGGAGACTCTCGCCCTTGTGTAAAAAAGCAAAAAGTCGACACGGAAATGCGTCCCCTCTTTCTCGTTCCGTTCGACCCTTCTCCAATAAAACCATCCGACGATAGCGCATTGACTCGATAAAAAGGCACTTCGTGGCTATCGCTGCCGACGGCTAACCCGCCCGGAGATGGAAAAATATACGTCTTGTTAGGTCTGACCTACTGAGACGCATAAAGCGTTTTGATTTCGTTATTACGACCAATACAAGATTTGTTCGAAGCGAGAGGATTTTAGTAGAGCACATTTTGGTTTAGTGTATCCTTTGATAATACGCAAGATGTTCGCGCGCGACGAGCTTCGCAGACCATATAAAACACATTTTCCCTCTTGGGTTATGATGTTTTCGTAATAAGTATATAAAGTTATAATATTATACATATAATACTTTAATTTATATTACTTTACATAATCGTAAAGAAGTATCTTAAGAAATTGCAAATGTTAAGTTAGAGAGAGCTAAAATAGGTATTGAAGAAAATTTCAAGGTATCGAAAGCTTTTTCATTGAAAGACCTTAAGACTATTAAATAAAATCTACGAAATTATAAACGAAATACCTGCTTCTTCTTAAAATGTATCTCAAGAGAATTTACATCCATTCTAACGATTGGAACTTTGGCAATGTTCGTGACTCGTTGGATTATCGGCGCTCGTAAAGCTGCGAGACGCCCAGAACCCCGCGAGCGTCGATTTAACATTTATAAACGGCCGTTAGGTGGGGTCCTGCAGGATATCCGCGTGTATTCTCGGAGGCAGTCGGCGAGGCCGCGGTTGGTACCGAAGGGCGCGATGCGAACGAGCGGGCGAACGGGGCCGGGTCCACTTCAGCCTCGAACTCCACCCCGAAATCTCATCGGCCCAAATGGCGCATCAACATCTATTATTAACCGGGTTCAGAATATTAACGATACAGTTACCGTATTCCAGAAGCTAAATTAGCGGAGATTATTACGAGTGGGCTCTCGCGGTACCTCCCTCCCCCTCTTTTCCACCCTATTCCGCTTCGTCTCTCTCTCTCTCTCTCTCTCTCTCTCTCTCTCTCTGCCTCTCTCTCTCTCGCTCTCTCTCGTACTTTCTCTTTGCCAATTTGTTGTCTTCGTCTGCGCACCGAGTGCGGATCGCGTGCGTACCCGACGGGACACACCCGCGTTCACCCCTTCCCCCTCTCACCTCTGGTGTTTTTACGAAGACCGCACCATTAATTTTAATATTATTGCATATTGCTCTTCAAATTGCCGGAAAGCGCGTGTGACGGCCGCGGCGCCGCTGATCGTGTGACGCATTGCCCGCCGCGGCGCCCAATTCATCTTGATTTTTCATCATGCTAGTATCTATTCGTAAACGCGTCATCGATTCCCTCTGTAACGTTAACAATAACGCGGCTTAAGCTGCACCTGTACTGAAATTAACACGATAATTCTGCCAGAGAATGCTTCCAGCTGTTCTTCCAAACTGCTGATGTGTATCTATATTTATTTTGCAATATTTATTTAAATTATAGAATTTTTCTTCGAAAAGCTTTATATTATAATTTTTTATTTGTATTCTATTATTTATTGATGCTACTTATTTTTAAATTTTATTGATTATATTAAAGCAACTTTTTAGATAAGAAAATTTGTTAATAATATTATTTTGAAGAAATTATTTTGAAGAATTGCTTTAGTGCATAAAGAAACTTGCGAGAATATGAAATCATAATTCTTTCTTTTTCGAACACTAAATTACTCCACGTCGTACTTTGACGTTATTACGTCACATCCCAGAGGAGATCGTGGCGCAAAGTATGGAGAAGGATTAGATCGAATGTGTGTATGTAAAAACGGGATGTGAAAGGAAAAAGGCACCATGAAGTCAGGGATAAAAAAACGTAGGATTGGAAATGAAGCTTTTTGATTGACTGTTTGAACGATTTGTGCTCGACCGACTACGCCGTCAGGTTGGCATTGATTATTGCTTATTGAATTTGTATGCCGGGGAGAGATGCTCTGTTAGGGGTTGTCAAAGTCATGAAGTCGTAAGGGGTGAGTGCGTGTGAAGCGTTTTCGTTTTTTCATAGGCGTTATTTATAGTATATAGAAAGGCATGGTTTAGAGAGAGTTTCCCTTTATTAACCAACAATCAAAAGATTTAATTGTTTGTCAATTTTTTATGGAATGAAATAAAAAATGGATATAAAAAATAGAAATGGATATCTAAATGAAAATAAAAATTATTATACTTTTTAAAGCTGGATGATATTCTATTTGCCTAAGAAATAGAATATTTTCTCAAGTTTTTGTGTAAGTATTTTTCATTCATAAAATGCTTTATCTTATCATCTGTGATCTATTTAATTAGAAAAGATATGTACGCGAGACATACATTATGAAAATTTTAATTTCGCCGAAATCTTTCTCGGATAAGTTTCTCTGTCCATAATAGTAATTACAACTGTCACGTTTACTTATATCGTAGCTACGAACGTCATCATTCGCTGGTTGAATTTCGCATAGATATAATTCGACTGGCACTCTCGAGAGATTCAACATAGCGCGCAACGAGAAATATTTTGTCAGACTAAAGAGGTAACGGATGGTTTCATCTCCTCTCCCTTTCTTTCACCTCTCGCCGTTCGCCCAATCTCTCTTTCTCTTTGCCGTCGCACTTCCCAGCTCGTTTATGCTTACGCGCATCGTCCGGCGAGCACAACACGTCGACCCGCGACGTAGCCCTGAATTATTGAACGACATGGGGATCAACCGCGGATCTCCGAACGGGTCTCCGCATCGTGAGCCGTCTCTCGAGCTTTAACCGGGCGAAATACCAGAATCGAAGAGGTTTTGCGGCCGCGAATAACGTCACTCGCGCGAACGAGCGGTAATCCGGGACACGCGCGCTTTTTTGGCTCCCCTGGAGGCGGCCGAGCATCATTAAACCGTAATTACGGCAACCACAGAATTGGTCGTAGTCGCTCGTGACATGTAAATAAAACAAACGTTACACGCATTTAATCGATAAAAATTCATGTTTAACGATAACGGTAAGGAATATTCAAATCATATTTTTCAAATCGAAACGAAATATCGCAATAAATTTCACTACTTTTCGTTCAATTAATTGATACAATTAATTCATACAATTGTTTTTTTAAGTACAATTAGAGTACCTTACATATACCGATTCATATGTGAAAGTGGCGAAGCTCACACACGATAGGAACGGTCGCTTACGCTCACCGTTGGCGTCGCTTTCTTTATCAACGTGATTTCTCGCCGACGAGAAAGAACCGCGACGCGGTCGCCGTTAAAATCCAAGTGTGCACACGTCTGAGGACCTCCTCCGGGGTCCGGTAATAGAGAGAGACATACGGGTCGTGCGCAAATTAACCCGGGTAATGAAAACACAATGAAATTATAATAAACCAATTGCCAGGTTGATTCGCAGTCCGGGAAGGAGGCCATTCAATAATAAAACACGTACCAGCCCACCGCGCCCGTGCTCGCGCGAGCGCACCAGAGTGGGTTCTTCTTGTGCGGAAAAGGGGGTGGGAGGGTGGCAGGCGAGAGGACGCAGGGAGGGCGGCGGACGGCGCCGCGCCGTTCGTGTGGGCATCGCCGTCCGGCCGCGCGTGTACGTACCTGCAAGAGAATTAATTTCTCGAGAGCCTTTATGCTCGCTGACTGACCAAACTACTACGGGGCACTACGTTCCCTCCACGCATGTGGGAAATATATGTGTGCGTCTCGGTCATTCGCGCGGACGCATTAAGGCGTATCTACACGGTATATCTTTTCACCATCACCAAGTCGATGTCTCATCTCAATTACAAAAGAAAAAAAAAACAGATTTGTGAAACATATTTTTACAAAAGAAATATACGTTAGAAGTACTTTTTTTTTTTACTTTCCTGCGCTTTGTTATATAATTTGATTCTAAATTTCTTAGGACCTATATATATATATATATAGATGGAAATTTTATTAATATTATAAATTTTTATTTTTGCAATGAGACATTAATAATACAATAGTATTGATTATCTACTGACTGAATTATCCACAGTGTAGATGCGCCTTTACACGCACTCACACCTCGCGAGGAAACGTTCACGGCGGTGCGGTGTTGCGAAAATACTGACGTCGACCAGATATAGAACATACATACCACCACCAACGGCAGATTATTACAACGAGCGAAATTTCAAAATACACTTATGGCAAGTGTGCGCCAGGGGAACCGTATAACACAATGATCAAACACGACCGGCCGTAGAGGGCTGCCCGGTACGCTCAACATTGGACAGGCACTCGCGCGCTTCGTCGGCATTGCATCGAAATACATTAATATCACGACGTTCGTTAATATTAATTTCTTTGTTAGTGCCGTGGCTTGATGCGCAGCCTGGCGATTTTGAAGAGGAGTTCCGCATCGCGAGAGAGGAATACGAAATTCGCCTACACAGCGAGACGCAACGATTGACTCACCGTAACTGGACGCGGGATGTTGATTGTTTGAAATGGAAAAATGCAATCTTCATTTTTGTTTGGAAAAAGACAAAATGTCGGAGGCATATCTTCGTGTATCTAAATTTCTAATTTAACAAAGGGTCGAATAATCCGATTATAAACCGTAAAGAGGAGTTAAATACTGTTAGTATTCTGACCATCAACTTCGTCCATAGTACAATATTCACTTTGGGAACAATACTCTTGGTGTGGTCAGTAAAGTTATGCAATGACCATTTGGGGTAGGCCGTCTACATTTTTTACGTTCACGATTATTTTTATTCCCGACAATCCTTTGCTCATTTCAAAGATCGTTAGCCGGTGATTCTTGCGTAGGGGCGTCGTGACCCACACAGTACGCACACATCAGCCTTTTTAGCTGAAGTAAGTATAGTTAGGTTAGGGTAGGTAGGTAGGTCATGGGGATGAGTCTCGCATTGCCAATGTCGGAATTTCTCTATGGCGCGGTTTGCATATACACTAACAGGAAAGAAGATGCATACGAGGGGTGGGTCGCGGAAAGGTCGAGCAAGGAGATCTTTGTTGCGGTCAGATGTGGTCAGAAACGTAGATGCGAGGATGGGGGAATATGTTTTCGTAAATGTAGGTGCGGTTCTCAAGCTACCCCTTATGAAATTATTTCGATTCTCCGACGGGGATGGGGTGTAGGATAGCGAGGTCAAGCGAGGTTGACGGTGGAAGGCGAGCGGTGAACACGTTGGGAAAATAGCAGTGCGGCTGCAAGAATTATTAGAAAAATTAATTATTTTCCGAGTCTCTTAATTAATTTTACAATTGCTCTTCCCTCTTTCTCTCTACCCCCTCCCTATCCTTTTTCTGTCGGATGTTGGTCGAAAAAGAAGCAAGGAAGACAGAGAGAGAGAGAGAGAGAGAGAGAGAGAGAGAGAGAGAGAGAGAAAGAGAGTATAAAAAGAAAGAATTAGGAATAAGAGTTTTCTCAGCTATCTTGGATTGTTTCTCATATCTGTATTCATAAGTTTGAATATTTAAGGAGCTCTCGAGTCAAGTTTTCGAATTATCTAATAACCGCGAAATTATTTTATGGAAATATTTTGCGTATCAAATTTCTGATATTTTGTTTTTTAAAAGTTTTTTCTTTTGAACTGTGTGCTTCTTTAAAGCCTTCGTAGTTTCGCACAATATATCAGAAGATAAAAATTAAGCGTGCTGCACGTGAACATACGCAAGGATACGCGTAATGTATCCTTGGAAATCTCGACTTCCGCTCGAACGAGAGGAAAAGGGTACTCCGCGAGACAGCGCATCCTTTTCCCTTCTTCCCCCTTTACCTACCTTCCTCCGCTGTTCCCTCTCGCTTTCTGGATTTTTTGCCGGTCTGGCCACGTCTCAATTATAGAAAGCCTTGCTTCGGCTGCCACGGACGAATTCCAATTAGTCGCCGGGTGGCCCGTGTCGCGGGGACCCCGTATGGGGTTTCCCGGATTCTATACGAGTTCCTTTCATGGAACGACTCGTTCATTTGCCTTTCGTCCATACCTTCTCTACCTCTTGCTCCTGTTCCACCTCTCGCTCGTCCATCTCTCGCCCTTTCTCCGCCACCGCCATCCGCCACCCGCCATCGCCTCGCCAAGCCCCGCCGAAAGTCTCTCTATCCCTATTTGCCTCTCTTTTCATCTGACCGAATCCTAAACCTGGAGAGCCTTCTGTCGGAGACCGGACGGCTGGATTAGCAGGGCGTCAAAGCCAGCTACGAGTTAGCTCAAAGTGGGTGCGAGAACTAAATACACTCCTCCTGTCGTCCGGCTCGAATACATATATAAACCGCACTCCTTTTCTCACTGCTCTGAAGATACGGCGATGTGGAATAGTTCTGTATCCGCGAATTCTTTCGAAATTGCTTCGAGGGCTGACGCCGGTTTTATATCCCGTACGTTCCACTGCGGCATTAAAGGGTGTGAGAAGGGGGGAGGGGAAACTGTGGGTATTGTTCCGTCTGATATGGCGTTATTAAATTTTTCTTTAAGCGGGAAACGGTCTCGCATAAATGCGATGGACTAATGCACTTGGCTCCCGTATTCAATGAAGGGACTAGGTAGTCATGAATCCTCTGTGAAACGGCTTTATATTGCGTTTTATTTTTAAAAGTCATGGACAATAGAAATTTATATATGATATTGCGCATTCTCAATTTATTAAATTTCAAAGAATTATCTTTGTCAATCTCTGAAAATGTTGATTGATAACATTATTTTCAAAAACCAGTTATTATCTATTGGTATTTTATATCTGAAATCCAGTTGCGATTTGTGGCATTGCATTTGATAAACTATTTTTATTGACGTATAATAATGAATATGTATAATAAATGTTTTATTTATTTACAAAGATATTATGATATTATCGTAATATTATGAGAATTTATGAAGGATCGGTAAAAGAAGGACCGTTACGCTAGGCTCTCTCGGTATACTATAAGCAGCATCGATTTCGTTTGCTTAGTTCGTAACCAGACCCGGACCTTATCTATCGTTTATGGGGGTGATTCAGTCCGGATTCTGCCTTCCATGCGCACTCGCCGTAGGGGACGATAGTTCGCGGAGCGCTTCACGGGTGGATGAGTCGACCTTTAATATGCCGTTTGAATCGGAGCTTTATACAACGTTACGACGGGAGATAGCTCCCGGCCTGACATGTTTGCATTTGAGCGAGCCAGAGAGTATTGGATGCATATGTTAATCAGCAATATGGCGCGGGATAGATATTACCCGGTGCCATCGTGGAAGGCCATCCCGGGGTAAAGCGCCCACACTAACCCTCCCCTTCAACTCTCCTCCCTGACAACTCTCGTGACGACTGTATCCTAGAATTCACGTAATCCATCGGCGGTACCATCGCTCCTCTACGTTTCTAGGATTTCTAATTTTGAAACCGTGATACAGTTCGCGGAACTATTGCTGGATTCATACTGGAAATTCGCTGGGTTATCATCGTGATTAAATTTGGTCCGACACTCTCCGTCAGAATAGTCGGCGAAAGTGCGAATATTGATACAGACAGAATTCTTGATACAAGAATATTTGGCGTAGTAGAGCTTGACAATCTTCTGTTGTTGTTTTTTAAATTTGCATATTATGCGCATATTATAAAATGATATATTACCGATTTTGAAAGAAAATTGAAACGCAGAAGATTTAAATTTTATTAGTATACATTTATTAAATTTAAATCTTTTGCGGCACGAACTTTCCGGACAACCCAATACTTACAAAAATGGTTCCTTTATTATAAAAATTTTCTAGAACAGTGTAAGAAAAAGAAAATTTATTATGATCACATATTTACAAAATTAAAATATACAGAAACACGTTAGTTAATATATTGAATATAATATCTCACGCAACGTTTACATTTCTTATTCGTATTGTCTTTCTACATAATTTCATTTAGAGTTTTCTAAGAAAACAATTTTTATTTTATCCAAATTTAAAATTCGTTTATATCGAGATTTTCACAGAATTTCCAACGATAACAGAACGATTATGCAGTAAGTAACACGAAATAAAAAATACGAGACAGGATGAGTCGCGAATCTGCGGCCAAGGATTATCCCGGAGTCTGTCGTCTGTCGGCACTTATTCCGACCTAAAAGGCCAGGTAATCCTTTGCCGTCTGACGAATTTATCGGAAACCTCGGAAAGGAATGAGAGACGCCAAAGATTTGCTTTTCCGATTGAACCTTACCGCGTACGCGAGGAAGCGGAGAGTAAAATTGTGTGGCAAGGGTAGAGCGACTTTTAACGCTCGAGCGATCAAAGTCGAAGACGTTCGTAATCAGCAAAGGACGTTCCCTTATGGATTTCTTGTTCGATTGAATTTAAAGTCATCAGTCGTCTGCGTAACTCGCAATAGCATGACAAGGATGCACCCTAACAAAATTGGCATTATCATTTTATTGCAAGTGTAAATTTAGTTTTATAATCTATAATTAACACTAATTTTTCCTTTAATAAAGATAGGTATTAAATATATTCAATATTTACATTAGTTTGTATTGGGTTGTCCGAAAAGTTCGTGCTGATTTTGAAGAAAAATTGAAACGCAGAAGATTTAAATTTTAGTAAACATTTATTAAATTATATAAGTTAATCGGCACGAACTTTCCGGACAACTCAATATCTTAATATGAACGCATTCTATACGTTAAAAAATTATGTTTCTATTATTTAAAAAATTTATATTTATACTTT
>Ga0157364_1004713_pt1 | contig 13689 bp, 22 predicted proteins | sample AttsexASBM2_FD_111476 | JGI IMG/M metagenome (GOLD analysis project Ga0157364, IMG submission 111476) | Fungus gardens microbial communities from leaf cutter ant in Ribeirão Preto, State of São Paulo, Brazil - Atta sexdens ASBM2 | ecosystem: Host-associated > Fungi > Mycelium > Unclassified ... | reverse complement strand
GATTTTATTCCCATTCATTTTTACCTTGACAAAATTAGTATATAATATTATTTATGAATGGCAATGCTCTCCAAGCAACATGTGATTAGTTCATTACTAGATAAATGTCACTCAAAGAAGGCTAAGCTATATCGTATGTGTCAAGATTACAGAAAGTGGACTTTGTTTCTTTTTATCTTTCTTCTCATTTTTATTTTATTTTCAATTTATTTTTCATCTTTTCTATTTTGAAAACTCTGGGGTTAGGGTTAGAAGTGATTGCTCACATCAGTCACATCTGATGATGTGGTCACAACATTGATCACAGAACTTGAGAGAAGAAAGTAGAAGGTTCTAGAACAAAATAATGTTATACAACATGGATACCACATGTTGGCCTTATGCTTTACACATGGTCATTTAGGGTAGGATGCACAGTAGCTAGCACAGACAATCTGTAGGAGTATATAAGGTAGACTATTTTGTAAAGAGCTCTTTATTGAGTTCTCTTATGTCTTCTTAATACAAGAGTTTGACCTCTGAATCCACTCTAAGGTTCTAAGGTTATAACATTAGAACTCGATTACTCTTTTCTGAGACCGCTCAACACCAAGCCCTCTCTACTTTTAAACTCTCATTATCCTCAACCAAAGGGCAATACAGTCTTTTAGTTAAGAAGAAACTAGCCGGAACCTAGGCTCAAGGGATATACCAACTAGGAGGGCAAATCCTAGTCATTTATTTTGTGTCAAAGCCCACTGGCACTTAGTAGATGTATCACACTGTGTGGACGTGTTACATACTTTTTTTTTGTTTATCAGCCTTGTACTACAGACTCCCTTGTAGTCTGTCTATACAGAGGAACAGCAGATCATTCTTAAAACACTGTTTAGAGTAGAAAGTCCTTCTTAGGACAAAATTGTATACCTTTCCATTAGGGCAGTAGTAGAAAAGTAGTCAGTAGATGGTGTAGGCAGAACAAGAAGAGTGCCTGCTATCACCTACCAAGATTTTATCGTCTTCAGAATATGAGTTGGAAGCAGAGACCAGCACAGGTTCTGTGCTTCTATTATACACCTCATCACCCCCATCATCACCTTCACCAATTGATTCTCCCCCATCTTACCATACCATGAGTTAGTACAACTTACACACTATTATCAGGCAGCAGCAGGAGCAGTTGGTAGTGATGCAAGCACAGATATAAGCCCTGATAATAGGAGGAGTAGAAGAAGAAGGAGCAGAAAGAAGAGTAACAGGGTCTAACATGAGACCTCAGATAGAGGTGGCCAAGCTATCAGTTTTTAATGGAAAAGCAGGAAAAGTAGGAGGATTCATTACAGCATGCAGATTATATTTGAGGATGAAGATGAGAGAAGCAACAGTGAAGGAACAAGTTCAATGGATTCTCTCATATGTACAAGGAGGATCAGCAGATGTGTGGAAGGAGAATATACTGGAAGATCTGGAGGCAGATGAAGTAGAATACAAATCAGCTGGGGAATTTTTGGCAGAATTAAAGAAAGAGTTTGGGGCAGAAGAGGAAGAATTAGTGAAAGCAGCAAAATTAAGAAAGTTGGAGCAAGGAGGGAGAATGATGGAGGAGTTCATGCAGGAGTTCAAGAGAGCAGCAAGGGAAAGTGGGTATGAGGGGCAACCCTTGGTGGAAGAGTTTAAGGAAGAAATGAATGGGGTGATAAGGAGAAAGCTAATAGAAGCAGAAAACCAACCTAGCTCAATTGAGCAGTGGTTCAGGAGGGCAACGGCTCTTGATAGAAATTGGAGGGAGAGCAGGAGAGAAAAAGAACGCTTGAGGAGAAAGAAGGAACAAAAGGGAGGAGCTCCGAAACAGGAGTAAAGACAGAATTTGCCATGACCTTTAGTGTGGCAGAGGAGGCAAACACCTTCTCAGCAGGCAACAATGGGACCTGCTCTGATGAAAGGAGTAGAGAGGACAAATATAGTGGTAGTAAGGGGGTTAGGACAGAGAATGGGGGCATCTCCAAGAAGAGACCCCTATGCTATGGAAGTTAATTGAGTAAAGAATTGTTATACCTGTGGGGGTTTCAGGCACATAGCCCATCATTGTAGGAACAGAGAAAGAGAAAGAGCGGTGGAAGAGAGAAGAGTGGAATATGGAGGAGGAAGGTTTAAGGGCAATATCAAACAGATTGGACATTTAAAAGAGGTGGAGAACTTAGAAGCCCTTGACCAAGTTCTAATAACAAATTTAATGTATTAGATACAGAAATAAATACTGGTATATTGAAATCAGAGAGAACTGAGAAGAAGATGAAAGTAAGGAAGGTGGAGGGAAAGACATTAAGAAAGGTTATGGTAAAGATTGGACTGGAAAGGATAAATACACAGGAGGGGATAACAGTAGAGGTGTTGTTAGACAGTGGAGCAACTGGGCTGGTTATGAGCTCAGAGTTTGCAAAAAAACAAGGTTTTAAGTTAAAGAAGTTGGAGAGGCCAATAAATGTAAGAAATGTAGATGGGTTGTTCAACAAAGAGAGACCAATAGAAAATACAGTAGAGGTGAATATATATTATCTGGGACACAGAGAGAGGACAGAGATCAATGTGATAGGAGGACAGAAGTGGACAGTGATTTTGGGAATGCCATGGCTAGCACACCACAATCCAGAAATAGATTGGAGAACAGGAGAAGTGAAGATGACGAGATGTCTAGAGGAATGGGGAAAGCAATGGAGGCCAGTTCAGGGGAAGTCAGGTTGGGAAAAATAGAAGGAGGAAGAAGTGATGGAGAAAGCAGGAAAGAAACAAGAAGAAAAAGAGAAGAAAAAGAAGCAGAAGAAAGGAAAAACAGTAAAAGTTAATAAAGTAGCAGAGGAATGGGAGATTTGGGATGAAGAAGAGGAGGCAGCAAGATTGGAGGTGAAAGCAAGAAAGTTGGTGCCAGGAAAGTTTCACCAATGGATAAAAGTCTTTGGAAAAAAACAATCTGAGAGAATGCTGATGAGGAAGGTATGGGATCATGTGATAGAGGTGAAGGAAGGATTTGTACTGAGAAAGGGGAAGGTGTACCCATTGTCAAGAGAGAAAAGAGAGGAGGTCAGAGAGTTTATAAAAACACAGCTGAGGAAGGAATATATCCAACTATCAAAGTCACCACAAACAGCACCGGTATTCTTTGTGGGAAAGAAGGATGGAAAGAAATGGATGGTGCAAGACTACAGGTATTTAAATAAGTGGATGATAAAAAACAATTATCTGCTCCCTCTAATATCAGATGTCTTGGAGAACATTGGGATGAAGAAGGTCTTCACAAAGATGGACCTTAGATGGGGATACAATAACATAAGGATAAAGGAGGGAGATGAGTAGAAGGTGGCGTTCACCATACCAGAGGGGTCCTTTAAACCAACAGTGATGTTTTTTGGGTTGACCAACTCACCAGTGACATTTCAGGCAATGATAAACGAGTTTCTGAGAGATCTTATCAATACAGGAAAGGTAGCGACATTTATAGATAATGTTATAATAGGAACGGAGATAGAAGAGGGACATGACAAGATAGTAGCAGAAGTAATTAGGAGGTTGGAGGAGAATGACCTGTATGTAAAGCTGGAGAAATGCAAGTAGAAGGTGTGGGAGATAGAATTTTTGGGAATTGTAATAGAACCAAAAGGAATTCAGATAGAGAAAGAAAAGGTGAAGAGAGTATTGGAGTGGCCAACACCCAAGTATATCAAAGATGTTCAAAAGTTCTTAGGATTGGCAAATTACTACCGTTGATTTATACAAGGCTTTGCATCAATAGCAAGACCGTTATATGATACAGTGAAGAAAGATAAGAAGTGGAAGTGGACAGAAAAGCAAGAGAAGGCATTCAAAGAATTGAAGAGAAAATTTACACAAGAACCAGTACTAGCAGTGTCAGATCTAAACAAAAAAATGAGGATGGAAGTAGATGCTTCAGACTACGCAACAGGAGGAGTACTGTTGATGGAAGAAGAAGATGGAAAGTGGAAACTGGTTGCCTTTCTCTCTAAGTTCTTAAATGAGACAAAGGAATTACAAAATACATGACAAGGAGATATTGGTGATCATTGTTATGATCAATGTCTCCAGGATGCAGCATAGAGAAGGGCAAAGGGTATGACAATATGATTGGCTGTGCTGAAGTAGTCTCAGTCAGTGCCTCATATAATAGGTGTTACAACCTTGCTTTATCCTGACAATCTCCTCATTACATATGCCTCATGTACTGTATATTGTTTCCTTGTTTATTCTTTTGCTTAGTATATATAGCATAGATACTCTTCTGTATCCTTACGCTTTACCACTTGAATCCTATTCCTTAATCTCTTCTCAAGCCTTTGCCTAAGTGCAACCTAAGCTCTAGCTTAAGGTCGTAATATTTGGTAAAGCATCAACAAGCTCACCTTGCAAGAAAGATGTATATGGATGATACTAGACAGAGTTACCTGTCAGGAACGAAATATATGTAGTGTAAACTACAAAGAGAAACAAAGATGATTTCCAGAAGAACAAACAATATTGAGGCGTTGTCAGAATAACTAGGATCCTTGCAGATCACAGAAGAAGCCTCAGAATACGAACAAATGGACACAGAAATGTCAACAGCACCAGCACCAGCAGCTGTAGAAATCAGCGAGAACGTATAGGCAGAAATGCCAAAGAACATGGTACTGGACCCAGGATGGTTTGACAGTGACCAAACAAAATTTGAAGACTGGTGGAGAGGGATAAGACTATTCCTCAAAAGTAACAGGGTCATAGAGACTGATGACAGGATCACAGTGATCCTAGCTCGCCTCAGAAGAGGTGTAGTAGGCATTTATGCACAGAGAAAGCTCAATGAGCTAGACAAAGAAACCAGAACCCAGAATTGGGAAGATTTTGTTTGAGAAATCAAGACCACATTCAGTGACAAGATGAAGGCAGCAGATGCTGAATGGAAGATAGAGACTTTCAAACAAGGAAAGAAGAACACAGTGGACTTTATGATCAAGTTTGACGTATTAGCCATGAAGGCTGACACAGATGAGCTACATGCCATCTTTCTGTTGAAGAAGAACACACAACAGGATATTATCAAAACGATATTGGGATACCTGCTGATAGCAATGCCAGAGTCACTCAAAGAATGGAAAGTGGCGATAACATCAGTGGGACAGGGATATGAGTCTACAGAAGGACATCATGACTACAAGACTGGCACTGGAATGACTTACGGAGGATGAGGACAACCAATGAATATTGAAAAGTCCAATGATAATTTCAAAGATGGGAAGTCTAAGTGCTTCAATTGCAACAAATACGGACACATGGTAAAGGAATGCTGAGCAAAGAAAAAAGAATGAGAGACCAGGACATGCTTCAAATGTAACAAGAAAGGACACATTGCTAGAGACTGCAAAGAAAAGCAAATGATGAAAAAGAGAAAGGTCCAGGAAGGATCAGACAATAAGGACAAGAAGAAAAAAGAGGGTTTTGGTGAAGATCTCGAGTAGGCACAGTACAAGAGATCTCCCATGTAAATTTCCAGAATAAATATATTATTCCAAATCGCTGAAGCAGCAAGGGTAAACAGGAATTGAACATACAAGCAGACATGAAGATAAAGAATGGCAAGAAACTAAAAGTCAAGGCACTAGTGGATTCTGGGTGTACACACATAGAAATTGATGAACAACTGGTCAAGAACAAAAAAATTCAAATGAAGCCAATAAACTTCTCATTTGAAGTTTTCAACACAGATGGAACAAAGAATAGAGAGGTGACTAGGGTAACACCTCTGGAAATTGAAATCAATGGCCACAAGAAACAGCTAGAAGCAGTTGTAACGGACTTAGATGAGATGGACATGTTTTTAGGTCATGACTGGCTAGTCAAACACAACTCAGAAGTCAATTGGAAAAATGGCACAATCAGGTTTACAAGATGTCCAGGACAATGTACAATGAAACACAAGGATATTAGGTTCAAAACTAGGAGGACAAAGGCCATGAATAATATGGAACAGGACAATGGTGAAATTGGCAAAGAACTAGACAGAACAAACCCAGAAGATCTACCAGATTATATTCGACCTTTCACACATCTATTCAACAAAAAGAAATTTGAAAAGCTACCAGAAAGACATGAATGAGATTATGAAATAAATCTAACGGAAGAAGTACCGAAGGAGTTAAACGCCAAAGCCTACACAATGACATTGAAAGAAGAAGAGGCTTTAAACTAATGGTTGGATGAACAACTCAAAGCAAGATTAATTGTAGAATCAAAGTCAAGATATGTGGCACTCTGCTTTTATATTCCAAAGAAAGATGGTTCATTATGGCTAGTTCAGGACTACAGAAAACTCAATCAGGTCACAATAAAGGACAAGATGCCATTACCTCTAATCAGAGAAGTAATCGATAAACTCAAGAAAGTAAGATATTTTAACAAATTGGACCTAATCTGGGGATATAACAATGTACGAATCAAGGAAGGAGATGAATGGAAAGCCGCGTTTTTGACCAACAAAGGACTATTTGAACCTTAAGTCATGTACTTCAGATTATGCAACTTACCAGGGACATTTCAAAGGATGATAAACAGTATTTTCCGGGAATTACTTCATGAAGGCGTATTGGCAAATTATATGGATGATTTCATGATACTAGCAAAGACAATGGAAGAACTGGAAGAAAGAATGATCAGGTTTCTGAAAATAGTGGAAAAATACAACCTATATTTCAAACAATCAAAATACGATTTCAATATGGAGGAAATTCCTATCCTAGAAGTAATAGTGGGAAAGGGACAAGTCAAGATGAAACAAGAGAAGATAAAGGCAGTGAAAGAATAGAAAACACCAACAAGAGTCAAAGATGTCAAGAGTTTCCTTGGATTCGCCAATTTCTACAGATGATTCATTCACAACTTCAGTCACACAGCAAAGCTATTAAACGAGTTAAAGGGCAAGAAGGAATGGAAATGGGAGGAGGAATATCAAAAGGTGTTTGAAGAACTCAAAGAAAAGATAACAAGTCAACCAGTCCTTTCTTTACCAAAAAGAAAGAGAAAATTCAGGGTGGAAACGGATGTATCAGAACATGCTATAGGGGGAGTACTATCCCAAGAACAAGATGGAAAATGGAAACTGATAGCATTTCTATCAAGGACAATGTAACCAGCAGAAAAAAACTACAAGATTTATGACAAGGAGCTATTGGCAATAGTAGAGGCTCTATCCAAGTGGAGACAATACTTGTTGGACACAATGGAACCTTTCAAAATCTGGATGGACCACAAAAACTTGAAATACTTCTGAGAACCTCACAAGTTAAATGGACGACAAGCTTGGTGGTATTTAAAGTTATAGAACTACGACTTTACGCTGAAACATATACTGGGAAAAATGAATACAAAGATAGACATTCTTTCAAGGAAAGAACAAGTGAATACCAAAGAGGACAACAAGGATGTTCAACTTCTGAAGAAAGAATTATAGCAATGAAGGACAACAGCAGAGATTACAATGATAAAAAGGAAGACAACAGTAGAAGAAAGCAATATACTCAAGGAGATTAGGAAAAATGCTACAAGAGAGAAGGAAGTAATTCAAGCATTGAAAAAAGAAGATAGTCTAACTTGGGAAGAAGATGGAGTGATTTATATGGAAGGAAGGATATATGTTCCAAATAACAAGAAGATATGAGAAGAAATTTTAAAGGAAAACTATGACTCAGTGGATGTAGGACATCCAGGACAACACAGGATGCTAGAACTTCTCAAAAGGACTTACTGGTGGCCAGAACTAGAAGAGGATGTCAAGAAATACGTACAGAGATATTTCAAATGCTAACAGAATAAAGTTCAACACCAAAAGAAGGCAAGAGAACTATACCCATTGGAAATACCTTAAGGACCATGGCAAGAGATCAGCATAGATATCATCAGACCTTTACCAAAGTTGAATGGGATGGACGCTATAGTGGTCATTGTCGACTGATTTATGAAAATGATTTGTCTGAGGGCAACAACAATGAATATCTCATTGGAAAAAATAGCAAAGATCTATAGGGATGACATCTGGAAGTTACATAGAGTACCTAGGAAGATTCTAAGCAACAGAGAACCACAATTCACATCAAAATTCATGGAAGAATTCACGAAAGCACTGGGGACAAAGAGACAACTATCAACGGCTTATCATCCTCAAACAGATAGTCAAACAGAAAGGATCAACCAGGAGATAGGAATGTTCTTATGACACTATGTGAATTATCAACAGGATAACTGGACAGATTGGCTGGCTACTATGGAATTCCAGTACAATGACAAAAGACATGCAGCGACGGGAAGGACTCCATTCAAATTAAACTTTGGAAGGCATCCTTGGAAAGGAGACCTTATGGTTCAAATGGAAATTCCACAAGTAGAGGAATTTCTTATCAGATTACAGAAGAGTTGGGAACAAGCAACCAAGGTCATGAAAGAAGCACAAAAAATGATGAAAAGACAATTTGACAAGAGAAGGAGGAATCCTCAAGGATTGGAGGTTGGCGACAATATATGGCTGGAAAACAAGAACATTCATTCAAATAGACTCTCAAAGAAGCTAGATAATAAAAGATATAGGCCTTTTAGGATTTCAAAGGACATTGGCTCAGGTGTTATGGAACGCTTTGGACACTAACTTTTTCTTTTTCTTTTTTTCTTTTATCTATTTTTCTTGATTTTATATTTCTTTTCTTTTGAATTTATTTTTCTCTTTAGTGACGATGAAGAGGCACATGACATGTCACATGATGTGACATTATAGGCCTAGAATGTAGTAGAAGTATCTGGAAGATGATATTAGGACACATATATGCAATATGGTGGCCTTGAGTAAGAAATAAGGCGGATATGAGGATGTAGCATAGACTATGTGTATTCTGTATATATAGGACTCTAATTTAGCAGAGACTCCTTGTCGAGTTCTCTTGTGAACTACCCACATTATATCCGCTTTTGAGATTTACTCACTTGTGTGATTATTTGTCATTGTGGTAAGTGGTTGCCACAACATCGGGAGCATTTCAACTGGAGCATCCAGAAGGATGGATGATTCATAACGTTTTCAATGAGGACTTGCTGACACGATGTGTGGAGCCAAAGTTCAAAGGACAACATGAGGAACCAGCACCTCCACCGACAATTATTAATAAAGAAGAGAAATATAAGGTAGAAGAAGTTAGGAAGCATAGGAAATATGGAAGGGGAACACAATACCTGGTACATTGGAAGGGTTATGGAAATGAACATGACCAATGGATAGCTGAAATGGGGTTGCCTCATGCAAAGAAGGCGATAGAAGACTACTGGACAAGGTGTTTAAGTCGAAACCTATAAAGAAGGGGGGGTAAAATCCCATTTTGACAGCAAAGCAGTCACTTGAACTACTACAGCAAACTTACAACAAACATGTCTTCTCAACTTTCCAACAACAACAACTACGCAACAGCTTCCACTTCCTCCAATCCTTATATTTCAAGAAAATTAAACAATATAGGTCAAGCACAGGTAATGAAGAAGGAGAGAGAAGATTGGTCAAGATTATACTACAAGATGTTGAAGGGAATAGAGATAATGATCAATGTCTAGAGGATAGTGAAAGATATAAAGAAGATGGCGGAAGAAACAAATACAACAATTATGGAGATGGAGGGAATGATTCTAACAGCTAGTATCAACAATCAGACAGTCAATACCATGAACATTACACAGATATCTGAAGATCTTTGATATTTGGTTCAAAGCGACATGGACGAACAAGCATTCCAAATTCAAAGGATGCTAGCCGACGAATTAGACTGTTACAAAGGAAGAGGCAACAGATATGTGGACGACAACATTCAAGAAATACAAGAGCTCTATGTGGATGAAGAAATGAAGAAGGAAAAAGAAAAGGTGGAAGACAATGAAGTAATACTAATAAAACCATATGAGGTCTCTACAATAACATCCTCATCTTCACAGACAAGTTTTATAACAGATGAAGTTGAGAATCTCTTCAAGTACATGAAGTTTGTGTGAAGTCCAACACAAACAAGACTATTCAAACCACCACCACACTACCAATCCCTCAAATCCAGAGATGAACAAGATCCTTTATTCTGGAAAGAAGTTGCAACAGCGTTCATGAACCAGAAACATAATACCAATACAGCAAGGAATGGATATCAAATCCAAATGTTTCAAGAAGGTCCACCGCACAAACCCTACTTCATAGCAATCAATAACTAGGATCAAATAATTATCGGCCCTAACAAAAAGATAGTGGCTACACATGTGGTAGGAGAGCTGGAAGTCTTGATTTGATTTATGGGGACATGAACACTGAAATGGGGATATTGTTATGATCAATGCTTCTAGGATGCAGCATAGAGAAGGGTAAAGGGTATGACAATATGATCAGCTGCACTGAAGTAGTCTCAGTCAGCGCCTCATATAATAGGTGTTACAACCTTGCTTTATCCTGACAATCTCCTCATTACATATGCCTCATGTACTGTATATGGTTTCCTTGTTTATTCTTTTGCTTAGTATATATAGCATAGATACTCTCCTGTATCCTTACGCTTTACCACTTGAATCCTATTCCTTAATCTCTTCTCAAGCCTTTGCCTAAGTGCAACCTAAGCTCTAGCTTAAGGTCATAACAATCATTAAGGGATTAGAAAGCTGGAGACACTTGTTGGAAGGAGCACAATTTAAGTTTGAGATCTGGATGGATCATAAAAACTTGGAATATTTCATGAAAGTGCAGAAATTAAATAGGAGACAAGCTTGATGGGCTTTGTACCTGTCTCGATTTGATTTCACCTTAAAGCATGTGCCAGGAACAAGGATGGAAAAGGCAGATGGATTAAGTAAGAGACCAGACTGGAAAGTAGGGGTAGATAAAAACAATGAAAATCAAATAGTTGTAAAAGATAGTTGGCTTCGTAGATTAAGGGAAGTAATTATTGAAGGACCAGAAGTAGAAATACTAGAAAAGATAAAAAAAGCTAGGGATAAGGATGAAGAGGTAGTTAGAATAGTAGAAGAGATGAAAAAAGCAGGAGTAAAAGCAATACAAGAGGAGGAATGGAAGATGGAAGGAGAACTAGTACTGAAAGAGGGAAAAGTGTATGTATCCAAGGATGAAGAACTAAGGATGGAAATCATTCGGTTACATCATGATGTACCAGCAGTAGAACATGGAGGAAAGTGGAAGACAGTAGAGTTGGTCACTAGGAATTACTGGTGGCCAGGAGTGACAAGAGAAGTAGGATGGTATGTGGAAGAATGTGACTTATGTCAAAGAATGAAGAATAGGACAGAGGAAGTGGCAGGAAAGTTGAAGTTAGGAGAAGTCCCAGAAAAACCATAGACACATATACTGGTAGACTTTATCACTAAGTTACCGATAGTAGTAGGAAAGGATACTATATTAGTGGTCTGTGATAGATTATCAAAAATGACGCACTTTGTAGCAACAACGGAGGGAACAACAGCAGAAGGGTTAGCAAGACTCTTTAGAGACAATGTGTAGAGGTTGCATGGCTTACCAGAGAGTGTGGTGTCAGATAGGAGACTGCAGTTTGCTGCAGAATTGACCAAGAAGTTAAACAAGATGTTGGGTATCCAGACAAAATTGTTGACTGCTTTCCATCCTCAAACTGATGGACAAACAGAATACATGAATCAGGAGTTAGAACAATATCTCTGATTCTTTGTAGACCACAGACAAAAGGATTGGCCAGAGTAGTTAGCATCGGCAGAGTTCACAGTGAATAATAAGATACATTCAACAACAAAAGTATCTCTGTTCATGGCAAACTATGGAAGAGAAGTAAGAATGGAAGGGGATATATGGAAAAAAGAGAAGGTGGAAAAGGCAACAGAGTTTGTGGAAAGAATGAAGAGGGTACAGGAGGAAGTGGGAGCAGCTTTAAAGAAAGCACAGAAAGAAATAAAAAGATATGCAGATAAGAAAAAAAAAAAGAGGCAGAGGACTGGAAAAATAGAGACAGAGTGATGCTAAGTACAAAAGACTTAGTATTCAAGGAGAGACTAGTGAGGAAGTTGGTAGAGAGATATATGGGACCATACAAGATTGAGAAGGTAGTATCAATAAATGTGGTTAAATTGCGATTACCAAGTTCAATGAGAATTCATCCAGTAGTCAATGTGAGCTAAATAGTTTGATATAGGAAGCAGGTAAAGGGGCAGAAAAAGGAAGAGGGAAAACCAGTAGAAATCAAAGGAGTTGAAGAATAGGAAGTGGAGAAAATCTTAAATAAAAGGAAAATAAGAGGGGTAGAGAAGTATTTGGTCTAGTGGAAGGGGTTTACAGTGGAGAATGATACATGGGAGAAGGAGGAGGATTTAAGGAACACAAAAGAACTGGTGGATGATTTTGAAGGGAGATTAGAAGCAAAAGTAAGATAACAAGTGGGAGAAAGGAAAACAGAAAGGGAGGAATATAGAAGAATGAAATTGCCAGGGAAGTACATGGCAAAGTTACTATATGGGTAGGATGACAAAAAATTTGAGGATGAATATTTGAAGAAGTTAAAAAAGAATTGGAGGAGGTAAAAGAATAATAGGCAAATAAATGAGAACAAACATTTAAAAAGCATTGAAGAAAAAATGGAGGAGGAAAATGAAAAAATAAGAAATAAGGACTGGAGAACAGGACATTTCTCCGGAGGAGAAATCTTGAAGGGGGGGTAATGTTAAGATTGCAGAAAGTGGACTTTGTTTCTTTTTATTTTTCTTCTCATTTTTATTTTATTTTTAATTTATTTTTCATCTTTTCTATTTTTAGAACTCTGGGGTTAGGGTTAGAAGTGATTGGTCATATCAGTCACATCTGATGATGTGGTCACAACATTGATCACAGAACTTGAGAGAAGAAAGTAAAAGGTTCTAGAACAAAATGATGTTATACAACATGGATACCACATGTTGGCCTTATGCTTTACACATGGTCATTTATGGTAGGGTGCACAGTAGCTAGCACAGACAATCTGTAGGAGTATATAAGGTAGACTATTTTGTAAAGAGCTCTTTATTGAGTTCTCTTATGTCTTCTTAATATAAGAGTTTGACCTCTGAATCCACTCTAAGGTTCTAAGGTTATAACAGTATGGCTACATCTCATTTAACTCCAAAGCAATGCTTAAGAATCAAGAGTCTTATAATGGATACCAACAATCATTTAAATGAAGTATTTTCTTCTTTTGACAGTTTAAATAAAGAATTTTCTCCAGGCTCTCATTTAGTAAACATTTTTTCTGATCAATTTTCTTTTATTTCAGTTAATCACAAAGATCTAGAAGCTCTAGTTACTCATCAGAGCAGACTTAACAATATCTATAAGAATTCCCTCACTAAGTATGATACTGTTTTCATTGTAATAGATGCCAGTGTTAAGAATAATGTCACCACATCAATTTTACACATTTGTAGAGGTCAAGAAATAATTGCAAAGACAGTTTATTATGTAATGAACATGACATTTTCAAAGGCTGAGCTTTTTGCCATTAGATATGGTATTAATTATATGTAACGACCTTAAGCTTGAGCTCAGGTTGCACTTAGGCAGAGACTTGAGGAAGTAAAAAGGGATGAATATAAGTGGTAAAGCGTAAAGATACAGGAATGTATCTATGCTACTTATACGAGTCCAGTGTC
>Ga0157364_1004712_pt1 | contig 13689 bp, 7 predicted proteins | sample AttsexASBM2_FD_111476 | JGI IMG/M metagenome (GOLD analysis project Ga0157364, IMG submission 111476) | Fungus gardens microbial communities from leaf cutter ant in Ribeirão Preto, State of São Paulo, Brazil - Atta sexdens ASBM2 | ecosystem: Host-associated > Fungi > Mycelium > Unclassified ... | reverse complement strand
TGTGTGTGTGTGTGTGTGTGCGCGCGCGTGCGTGCGTGCGTGCGTGCGTGCGTGCGTGCGTGCGTGCGTGCGTGCGTGCGTGTGTGCGTGCGCGCGTGTGTATGTGTGTGTGTTAAAGAAAAAAATCTCCTTTATTTTTATTCTTATTTTAATACTTTTGCAACCGATAATTTTTTCTAAAATTGAAAGCCGAATACAATCTGTAGGTATATGTTTTCGAAAAAATTAATCGAACACTTAGCATTTGATACTTTTAATTAAATGTTTAGACACACACAACACTTAAGAATAAAATTAAGAATTAATTAAACGTTTTTTTACATAAAATATAATTTAATATTTTTTTTATATGATATTTTTAAAATTGCGTTTTCATTTGATTTTAAGATTAAAATTAACTACATTCAAATTCATTAAAGAAAAAAAACATTTGAAGTTAAAATACAAAAAAAAACATACTACTATGTTAACGATAACTAGTTATAAATTTTGAAAAGTTGTAGTACTAAGTCAGCGGCTGCAAATGTATCAATATTCTGAAATGATTAATACATTCATTATATCACGTTGGATTTTAAAAATTCTTACCACAAAACATATATCTGCGTCGTCTACTTAAATTGCTTAAAAACAATAAGTGCTCCACATTATAATCTCAGATCACGCATGTTACGTAAGCGATATAATTTTTTACAAATTATTCAATAATAATGAGGTAATTTCATTTGTTCCAGTGTAAAATAAAATTTATGGTTTATCACGTAAATTATTGTTTACCATATATAATGCTGGTAGTAAACGTATTAAAGTATAGTTGTCTGAATACAATATTTTTCTGTGTAATTTATCGATGTGTTCAATTCCACTATAAATTTCAAATGAATGACTTGAGGTTAATATGAATCTAGCAATTTCTCGCGATTTATATTATAAAATGGCTGACGCAAGTACGAGAAGCTTATAAATGCTTCTAATCTATTCATAATTGGAAATTCATTTTCTTTCGTTCTTATGACACAGGGCTAGCTTTAAAAGCACGATAAAGTCAGTTTTAAACAGAGCGTTGTTTTTATGTACATTGTTCGTATATGCAAATGGTATTCTAACATTACATTTGTATACATATGTAAATTTATACGCTTCCCCAGTCCCTTTCAATTTAGAAATATTAATGTATAACAATTCTTTTCTACTGTCATATATTTCGTGTTAAGGTACCTAGTTCAGATGTTTCTATTACACAAACATCGTTATATTTTATAAAAGGCTTGCCAGCCAGGATCGATCGAACGGGGGCATGGCAAAAATTTATTTAAGGAAAGACAGACTTTTACAAAGTCAGCGCATAAATCTAATTAGCTGCCTCTTTTTATTTAACACATTCGTTCTCGATGTAGCAGACTATAATACGGATAGTCTATGCGAATTAAAAATGAATATGTGTTGCGTAAATGCACACGTATATATATGCACATGTATGTATATACGTACAAGATATTAAAAAATTAGACTGACAAACTGTAGCAAAGTATAAATGATTTTAAGTGAAAAATTTTTTTGTTAATACTTTTTGTCGAAAAAAAAATATTATTAATAAACAATGTTTATTTCTTAATGTCTCTTATGTTTCCTCAAAAAATTTGCCAGTTTAAAATTTTAATAGCTTATATATATATTGTACATATACATGTATGTATATATGTACATACGTACGTATGTATGTATGTATGTATGTGTATATGTGCAGCAATGAAAATGCAATATGTATAATATCAATGTATCACTGCTGCCCGCGTGACGAGTAGCATAACGAATGAATTTTCTTGTTTAAAATGATCTCAACGATAAAAAACAATTCTATATGTATTTACACTTCTCCTCTTGCTTACACAGCACGCAGTTACCATCATATATGCGGCTATCTACATCGAGCCCTATGGTCGAACGCGAAAGCACTTGAACAACGTTTCATTATACCCTGATCTTTTAACGTTCCAACATTCAATGACAATCGATGAAAATCGGTAAGGTGTCTACTGTACTGTTCGCTCGAAGCGTGTTAGAATTTACGCGGCAGTGTTGGTTAACGAGCGATGAGAAAATAGCGCATGAAACGGCAGAAAGTACCTTTCGAACACGTACAAGATTGTGTTTGCGTGTTCTGATTATGGTATGTTAAACTTAACTTTAACGCTTGTTAAATAAGTGTTTTTCAAATCAATACATTCCTTGATACAAATATAAATTATTATAAAAAAATTAATTAAATATTTATTAGCATATAGATGAATCAAGATTGACATGATTAAACCTCATCACAGAATAATTTCATACATGTTGAAAGTGTATTTTCTGCCGTTTTAATAATCTAAAATCTTCTCAAGACGCTCATCGTTAGAGGCACTCTGTCCGCGATTGAGCTGTCAAGTAAATGCGCTCGTGTAATCGTATCGCAGTCGTTATTATAATGCTAGCAGAATCAGTTTATGCCATTATCTATAATTTTGCACACCAGTTCCTTTCGCCAGAAGTTTCTTCGAGGATCGCGTCACCATGCTAATAGTAGAGGTAAAACATTTAAGTGACTACGACTTAAACATATAACACATCTAAATTTAAATTAATTAAAATTAATTATATATACGACAAGATGAGTACTATGATTTTTCTCAAACAATAACACAACTCACAAACATCTTCTTCTTCTTCTTTTTATGTTAGGCCTTTGGCCTGTGTTGTGACACCTCTCTCATATGCTTGTGTTGCGCACTGATTATTCAAATTGCCATAAGCATATGGAATCTATAGTTTTAATGCCGGTTCCGAATGGCGGATTTTTCGAGAGGTGTTTCTTTAGGCAAGGACAGAGAGGTTGCCGGCCTTGAGAGGAGATACGAGCGTAAATATTTTGGTTTCTACCGGGATCGAACCCGGAACCTGGCATGATAAATCAGTGCGCTATCTGCCATGCCACGCTCACTCTCTACTCATAAACATCGTATGCAATTAATATTGTATCAATAAAAATATAAAATTTAAATTAATTTTTTAAATGGATTAAAAAAATAGAATAAAAATAATAAATTTAAAATTTATAGATATTTAATATGACATTTCGTTAAGTTTTCAGATAGCCAAAATAGCTGAGAAAAATTTTGCAAGTTTCTTGCTTGAATTTGTTATAGATATATCACCTAGCAAATTACTGATACAGTCGTAAATATATATATATATATATATATACATATATATATATATATATGTATATATATATACACATATAGAATTATGTTTATACGTAATTACGTTTATACGTAATTACGTTTATACGTACGTTTATAGATGTACGTTTCGTTCTTTTTCCAATTTTTTTTTTTACCGCAACTTTATGTAACTTTATGTAAATTTTTGCATTATCATAGGATTTTTAACATGTATATTCCTCGAAGAAACTATATACTGTTGCCATTATATATGCCCGCGAGAGCTAAGTTATTGATAAATACTCTCGTTCATATTCCCCGCCATTACCAGTACTCACAGCACGGCAATAAGTGCACAACAATATTCAAATTAGTCTTACTTAGATCTCTCTCTTTCTCTTTCTTTTTCCCTTTCCTTCTATACTTCGTTCCGTTCTATTGAATATCTTAAACAAAACGCATAAATGAGGCACTTGCCCGAATCTATACCGGCCATATTAACACTCCGTTCCTGTTATAGATCAAGATCTGCCAACAATTAATACACGGAAGGCACGCCTCGTCTTTCACGCGAATGCTTAAATGTCTCTACAGAGTGTTTTTCGTTATCTTGCATCAGTCTAAGCACCTAACAGGCCACTGCTACGAACACAGTCCTCATATGGTATCACATAACATTACTACGATTCAATCTTCGTCGTCGTTGTTGTCGGCATATGCTTTCCTTTACATTTGACTTTTTCTATTATTATTATCGAGACAAAAAAAAAGAAAAAGACTTCAAATTGAATCCTATACAGAATGATTCCACGGTAGTTACGAGTGTGGAATCGCGCGACGGACGATACTTGGCAAAGCTTGAAAATACTATAAAAAAGTAGATCCTGGGCTTATCACGAGACTATTCGCCGTCGACACTTACGTGTCGCTACGTGATCACGATAGTATTTTCCGACGTAACTTTCAGCCACGTGTTCATTATGAAGCTACGGGAAAAGGGGAAAAGGGGTTTCGCTGCACGTAGTACCATATCCATAATAATTCCCGGTTCTTCTTCGTAATGTTGTAGAAGATACATACAGTTTCTCACTTTTAGCACTGCTAATATCAGGTGCACAAAGTCACGTTGCTAGATGTTATACTCGTAATCAAATCATAAACAGAGCGAATCGCTTCGTCCGCTGATGCGAAAGTACTGTCATTCTCGCGGCGCTTCGTGAGTAAGTCCTCGTCGAAAACACACCGAGTTCATATCGTCGCGTTTACGATAGTTCCTGTCCCTGAGCAGGAAATTGTCGTCCTCCCTGCTGTATTGGGCCATGGATTGAGATCGTGGTGGCGGACTATGCGCGGCCATGTACGTGACCATGTTATTGAAGTTTGGCAGGAATTGCGGATTAAAGAGCGATAGGATTTTCTCGTTAAGTTCACGGGGACTTCGGGTGGGCACCATATAATGATCCCTCGCGTTACTCGTCACATCACCGTGCCGATCAAATAGATCATTTTCGATGGTAGGATGTCGCCCACAGAGATCGTCAAAACTGTTTGCACTGTCGCTACCGCCGGATTCTTCGCACGTCGGCGCGTTCATCAATGTCGTCTCGACGCACTCGGACTCGGACTGATGGTACTGACTACATCTCTGGGCCGCTGCGGATCGTTGCTGCGTGTCGTAACCATCGAAGTATTCGAGTGTGCAGACCTCATCATTCCCAATACTCTCGTAATGATCCTCGTAGTGATCCTCGTCCAGCTTATGTGTGTTGTTAGTATGATCCGTGGCGATACCGGTAGTGAGGCTTGTGGGCGTCGTTCCGTCGTCGTCCTCATCGTCATCGCCGTCCTCGTCGTTGCGTTCATCCGATTCCGCGAGATCGGAGGAAGAGGAAGTGGAAGATGCGCCAGAACCCGTGGGGTCCTGTGGCAAGCCTCAAACGGCTCTGTGTCGCCTTCTGTATCATATGTACGTTTTCTTCACCTTTTGTACTGGCTTGTTTTCCGCGGACGAATTCGCGTTCTTGCCATTCGGGTTCTTGGGCGGCACATTCAGCACGAGATTGATGGACTTGTTGTTGAATCCAGGCGACTCCGAGTTCTCTGTTAGTCGATTGAGTTGTTGTCGTTGCTCGGAGGGTTCTGGGTATGATGATCCGCGTAATCTCTGAGAGAACCAGAAACCAAAGGCAAAACCAGCCACCAGAGAACAGAAACAAGTCCCTATTAGCGCACCCGTTAATGTTTGGGCCGAATATACTACCGGTGTTACGGTCACGCCTGTAATCAGAATACAACAAATTGAAGAACACTAAATATTAGGATTGTCTTTTGCGAAAACTGCTCGCGCGTTTTGTCTCTAGTGTTCGGAATGGAACGAAAAAATTAAAGCGAATAAGAAAAATGAATAATAATACAAACAATAAAAACATAATTGATCATTGTAAACATCATTCGTACAATAAATGTGACAGAATGTTTCGTTAAAAGTAAAATTAAGTATTTTGGTAATATAATCAAGAAAGATGTTATATATCAGAAAGATCACGATTCTATGTATTTAAATGCTAAATAAAATTTCTTTATACAATGCTTCGTTCTCAAGAAAATCGATTTAAAAAATCGGAAAATATACTTATATAACAGTTAATATAAATAAGTAGTATTGTTTTTATTAAAAAATTTTAATTACAACAAATTTTAACTACATTGCAACATAAATGGTTCAACGTGTTTTTTATAGTTGCTATATAAAATTAATTGCATTTAAAACAATAAAACAATCAAATAGAAAATAATTACGAATGTCGAATAACGCTTTTGTAAAATATTAAAATCATATTTTTATTTTAGTTTTATTTATTTATTTAATTTTATATAGAGGAAAAAAGAGAAGAACAGAGAATCATAATTAAAATAAATTAATCGAACGTAAAAATTATATAATCTTAAAATAAAAAAAAATATTGTTTTATTTTTTCAAAACTTGTTTTTTTTCTTTAAAAAAAAAAACAAAGTTACACATAAAGAAAAAGAAAAATGATATTGATATTTCTTTTCTCAGTTATACCATCAATAACGGATCATTCTGTTAGCATATCAATAAGACATTAGTTGTAAACATAAAAATAAGTCCGCTTCGGAAAACAAAATACCAGGAGAATCAGTTAAAGCGGGATCGTATATTATGAGAGGGATTTTCGAACACTGTAGGTAACTGAACTATATCAGTGTGATGTGATGATGTTGGTTACCTTGAGGCTCATTAGCCCTTGGCTGTGTACGACCGTACTGATTTTCTCGATCCAATTCGATGATGATTTCATTCTCTCCATCGGACTCTTCGCGCCCAATTTCGCGCGCCACCGCTGGTTGGACGGACTTCGTTACCTCTGGAGTAACATTTACCAATATGATGACAGACGACAGATGATTACGTATAAAATGATTTCGCATAGTTATTGCAGCGTACATTAGATATCATGTATGCCTTTATATTTGACATTTATAGATTTAGATTTAGATATCACATTTATGATAAGGAAACTTTATAGATGATTGCATAAACTCGTTCATTTTGCTTTTTATTACTACTAGGGTGCGGTCCACTTGATGATACAAATGTTTCGAAACTTTTGATTGATCAAGCGAAGAAAGAATTTTACTAACTGATCAATCAAAAAATGTTTCGAAGCATTTGTAGCATCAAGTGGACCTAGACATGACATTTATATATTCGTACACCATGACTGTGAAGTGAAATATTTAAAATTTATTTTTTTCTGGATTAATTTAATTGTTGCTTTTTAACTTTTCATGTGAAATATTTGCAATTTCTAAACTTCAATTTCAAATACAATTTCAAACAGTTCGAAGTCACGATGAACATTAACCATCATTAATATCTGATGCACCCGACCTGGAAACGCTGCGAAAATATACATAACATCTAGCGTACGCATAAATAGATATGTATACTATGAAATAGCTGATCATGAGCTGTGTTAGCCGTGCGAGCAGTATTCTTAGCATAGTTGAACATGCGAAAAATATTATTTAATTGTTTCAGATCTGACACAGATATAGCGTACATATACTTTTGAAATTTTTTTTTAATTCAAATTTTATATAGGTATTTTGGATATATTATTATAAACATTTATACTTTATTCTTTTTATGACAAACTATCTTTCAAAACAATTTTTTTTCAATTCTTTTTCCCGATTTTTTAAATAAAATTACATGTAAAATCAAAACAAGAAAAAGTCAGATATGAAGCAGTTTGATGATAGGAGTTACAAAAAGTTGCCCCAAAAAATGTATTATCCATGTATTCTTTAGCAGCGTATTTTTTTATTTATTAGACAAAAAAGCGTGCCCAAAAAAATAATCACATATTTTGATTGTTATACATTATTATGTTTTATATTAGATGAGTTGTATCTTTTCTATTTTTTATTTTAAAATAGCTAGACGTATATTTAAAATATATGCTTATAAGAAAGAGGAACAAAGTGGAGGAAGCGTAATTAAAATAAATACACTTAGGAGAAGAGATTTTAAGAAAGTTTTATGAATTTTAAAAAGATTGTCTATTTTTTTCAATTTTTTATTTAAATTTTTAATTTCCTATTTTATAATTTTATGATCTTCCTTTCGCAAAATGAGTATTGCATGCTGAACAAAATTAATTGTTCGTGTTGAAAGTACAAGGTTAAATAGGCTACGATATCAAAAGTTGCACAGAAAAAAATCTTTTCGAAAAAATCTCGAAATTTCGTAAAATCCGTACGTTGAATTCGTATATAACATATAAAAAGCACAATCTTATTATTTGTCCGAAACCCATTATCAAAAATAAATTTGAGTAAACTGCGTGCTCTCAAAATATTCAAATAGAAGTAGATACATCTGAGTTTCAAGTTCGAAAAATTTATATTATTCAAATCAACTTGTATAACTTTGCATTCGTAGTAAAAGAAAATTAAAATAAAAAATGGAAAAGAGAATCAAGTCATAAAATTATTAAACAAGCGATCAGAGATAGCGGTATACCATAATATATCATACATATATTCACACATTTTCGGAAATAATCCCGATTACAATTACAATATAGTATATACATGAAAGACAGTACCTGGCTCGTGCCCACAGCTTCTGTGTCTACCGGTCGGGATATCTTGAAACAGTGTCTTGTCGGCGTCGTTGTCATGGAGTTTCGTCAATACCGCCACGCAGAGGTTCGCGGTCGCATCCCAGGCGCAATGAGGATCTTGTAAGGCGACGCAAGATCTGCAAGTAGCCGCAGCAGGTGAGTCACAATGATGTAAGGGAACTGCGCGAATCTCAGAGTCCGCAAACACCACCAGTTTACTTGCTTCGCCAGCTAGATGAACTACCAAAAGATCTTTGATCGCTTGACCTGCAATAAAGAATTGCACATCACGATATAAAATAATGTGAAACAAATAATGCTATGTATTACAAAATTGCAAAATATGTTTTAATTTTTATTTTAGTTTTTATTTGTTTAAAAAATAAATAAATAAAATGTCAAATAAATGTATATAATGTAAATAAATTTTTTAAAAGTTATAGATACTTTCGATTATTATTTATTTTCTAATTTAAATTTTCTAATTTAAAATAAAATTTCGATCTATTTATAACGCCAAATATCCAATCAATAGAGAGATAATAGGTTCGATCACATAAATAAGAAAATTATTTAAAGAATATGGAAAAGCGTGACATTTCCAAATATTACTTAAAATGTTACTATTAAATACACGAAAACTTCGCGTAGATATATATACATATATATCATGAAAACGGATATTATGTTATTTATCGTATGATGTGATTTATCTCTTTAAATTTTTACTGGAAATAACGCAACATATACACGTAAGAAGTATGGTATGCGCAAAGCTTCTTAGAAACTTTTTAAAGAAGCATCGAATTTCTTATTCAATCTCAAGTCGTTCTTTCGTTTGACTATGTCCTACATTCTATCGTACGAAAAGATTGTACCGAAACTGAACGCGCTGGAAATTCAAACAAATTTAGATAGTTTGCGTTGCAATTGATCTATTCAAATTGGCAATATACGTCAAAATTTTTCTCTCCGTTTGCATTTTTCATCCTAAGGATTTAAATACTAAATATCTTGAAAAGCTCGTAAAACTATGCAGTAACGCACTTTGCATTAATGCGAATTCGATCGCATTGTATGATTAATTCCTGTTTACTTTTCACAATATTGTACACTCGATTACTCAATTACAATACAATATTTTATGTAACTTCAGTATAGATATAATTATGCAACATAAAAATATGATATTCATAGATAAATACATATAATAAATTAACTAGAAAAATAAAAAAAATTGTTTCTCGTTAAACTTGCAAAATAATACAAAATTTACACAGTAAATTTACTTACCAAATTTTAATACTTGGACGTCACTGACAATAACTTGACCAATATTGTCATATGATTCTGGTGCACGTGTGTTAAGTGCTTTCAAAACGCGGCCATCATCTGTATGCAACAAATAAATCCCGTTAATCTCACAGAAATATAAATCATTATTATTACAAATATAATATATATATATATATATATCATTTATAATAATAGATTGACCATTATTATAAATATAATAATGATATATAATTGCAAATTAATATAATAATTAATATATTATTATAAATAATTAAATAATTATACCTGTTCCGATATAGAGTATATCGTAAGCTTTACCATCCAAAGCCTTTACTTGAGGATCTACCGCAACTTTGGTAAATCTATAACTATAAATATTAAAATTCCATGTATTAATGGCATGTTATGTTACAAAGTCATTAATACTATTAAAAATATGTAATTGCAACAACAGCTTTAAAAATAACTTTCGATTGAAAATTTAATAAAGTTCAAAGTAAAATTTATGTAAAAAGAATTCTCATATTTTTGCACACGCGTAATATGTATAATAATGCATGTATATCTTTGTGTATTTGATATTAAAAAATCGCCAATAACATTAAAAATTGAGAAGCTATAATAAATAATATAATTAAATTAATATTTTTTAAGGAATATCTACTTAAAATTGACAAAAAGATTCGTAGTTTAAATATATTGCACTAAAACGTGCTTAGGTATAGAGATATTATATACATAAGACAATGAATGTATTATATTAAAACTATATTAATAAAAATATATCGAAAATATTAATCGATCGAGTTACTTACTTAAAACTGGTTTTAGTTATCACAGGTAATGAAAAATAAGATTGCACTGCGTCATCCATGAGGGGATGTGCCTTGACGAAATTAACAGTAATGTCCGGAAGTGTTCTGGAGTCGTTAACACAGGCACCGGGTCTGGGCTCAGGTACCTTTTCCTGAAGTACTCGCAGCCAGTTGCTGTTTATAGTCTCTTGTTCTTTAAAAGCACCCTGGAAGACCTCGAGAATGTTGTCCATAGAGAATGCACAAATAGCTGAGCCGCCAATGGAGTTCACTGGGGTCGTGAAAACTCCATACACTAAACGCGCGGACTTCCCCGCATATCGACCATCCGTAACATCGCTCGTTGACTCTAAATAAGATAAAAAATTATTCGAAATTATTTCGAAATCATTTTTGTCTTATAGATAGTAAATATAGGCGCCATCCTAAACATTTTCCTATGGAAAAAATATTTCATTACTTGCATAGAATGATAAGAAAAAAATGGATCATATAAAAAATATATAAAATATGCATTATAACAAAATAATTTACAAAATTTAGTTCAAAAAGTAAGAGTTATTTTTTTTAGACAAACTATTTTTTAATCATCCAATTAAAATTTTAAATGATAATATTATTTACAATTTATTGGCTTTAAATTCATAATTCAAAAAATTATTCAAGTATTTAACATCGATTTTATACATCGGTATTTAATTTCGTGTTATTCATTTTAATTTTTGCGTTCTACGTTGTAGTTAAATCAAATATCTTGGAAATTAAAAGTAATTAAATAATTAAAAGATTAAAATTTTAATGTTTTCAATTTCAATAACAATTTTGTCTTTTATCAATTTTTTTCACATTTTTGATATTTCATGCTTCGATATTAATAAACATGTCTCATCATTAGTCTTAGTTCCGCGATTAGATACAAAGTTCAAACAATCAGAGAAGCAGCCAGTGATTTCGCGACACCTCTCAGACATCTGGAGACGTGCCAATTTCGCGAATCCAACATAGGGATTTCAATTCGATATGCGGCGACAATATTCTACGAGAATAGAGTGCTTCTCTTGTTCGTTCTCCATTCCTGGTTTCTAAACGCGATAGTGCACCGCTATTGTACTTCACACTCGAGATTAGTCTATTTCACTGTACGATAGATAGCTAGAGTGACTTATTCGATTTCATTGTAGGTGTAGGAATGGATGAGAAATAAAGAAATTGATAAATGCGACAAAAAATATCATATAAATATAAAAAAACATTTAAAAATATTAAATATACGAACGTTCTTATAATGCTATTAAAAACAGACATTTATATTTTTATTATTATAAAGGAAAATGATTCCCTATGTTTTAATGACAATAATGAATCTCTCTAATATTTACATTTGCAAACAATGTTATAATTTCTTTTCTTATGTAAAAATTTTGCGTAATTAAATGTTAGAATGCAACTATTACTTTAACACAATATTATTCTTATTATATTAATGGGATATATGTATAATGTGCAATAGAAATGTGTAATATTTGTATTTGCAAGCAACGTTGTTTTTTCGATTCACGCAAATACAAATATTAGAAATATTACATATAACATATATGCTCAAGAAAGCATATAATTGCATGCATCTTTAAGTTTGGATAAGCTTACAAATACCTGAATTACATAATGGTTTCGTATTTGACAAAATGAGAAAAAAGTGAAATTTCGAGATACATCGAAATTAAAATATATTTTAAAACAATATTTTAAATAGAAGTTTTTCAGAAAAGAAATGTGATAAATTTTTATATAATATGTTTTTGTAAGACGTCATCAATATTTTTATAAATAGAGGAAATGATAATATTTTTTAATGTAATTTTATTCTCTCTCTCCTAACATTTTGCATGTAAAAGCAACATTATTTTGCATATTAAGGGATAAAGTCATAAAAAAAAAATCAATAGTTCGTGAGATATTTCATATTTTATTCTGAGATATTTCGATATAAAAATATGAAATATTTTTTAAAATATTCATTTTTTATGACTATTTTAATATTACTATGCGTAAGATAATAAAATATATATATATATATAAATTTATCTAAAAAGTACATATAATTACATTTTAAAAAGTATACAATTTGCATGATATAGCATATTGTAAATTAGACTATGTATTAAATAAATTGCATAAAATATTAACTTTTATAGGATGGAAAGCCATAAATAATGACGCTAAAACAGTGTTATATTTTGAGGCAAATAATATAATAAATTATAAATAAATCTTTTTAAGAAAAAATAGTAAAATTAAAAAATAGATCCTGCCTCTAAAGATTAAATTCAACTACACTCTTTCTACGGATCTCTTTAAAAGAGCAACTTTTAAAGTGTTTAAAATTGCATTTTCTTTCTTACAGTATTTCGTAGAATGGAAAAGTATATCGGGCGGAAATCGCAGAAAACTTAAAAAGTAGAGGAACAGTATATGCACTAAGTGGGAACTAACACGGTGCAGAATCGAAGAGGCTCTTTTACGAGGACCTTTTAGAAGCGTGCGAGAGCCCTCGTTTGAAACTACTCGAGCGTAGTCACGATCGAAGCCGCGAAAGGACCGCGCATATGCATACTCACGTATTTCGTTGAAATAGAAGGGGTACTCTCCTGGTACCGAACAGTTGAGCCTCGCTTTCAGGAAACTCGTCCATCTGTCGCTAAATGCGTGTGGCCCGCCTTTATCGTGCTGACAGACTCTCCCAACTCGTGAGTAGACTGACTATATAATGTGAATCAAACTTGTGAAGCGATCGATCAATATTTTACATTTTTCAATATTTCTATATTTTTATAAACGGATGTGTTATTTTCTAGATGTTATATAAGAGATCTTTTTTATTCAAAACATCCAACACAAGACTTACAGTACGAATTTGTTTAATCTTGACGAGTTAAAAATAAAAAGACGTGTGTATGTACGAGACATAATTCAATTCATTCGTTCCTTTATAAATCTCTAAATTTTAATAATTTTTTCTTAAAAACAATCAAAAGTAAATTCAAAATAATTAACAAAATTTATTCAGGATTAAGAAATATCGAATAAAAAATCCTCACCTTTCCGCAATTCATGTATTCTACGGCTGTTTCACGATAGAAGAAGAATACATAATCTTGATATGCGAATGTGCTGACAAAATTTGGACCTGAAATAATGAAATTGCACCGAGTTCCATTA
>Ga0157364_1004710_pt1 | contig 13690 bp, 6 predicted proteins | sample AttsexASBM2_FD_111476 | JGI IMG/M metagenome (GOLD analysis project Ga0157364, IMG submission 111476) | Fungus gardens microbial communities from leaf cutter ant in Ribeirão Preto, State of São Paulo, Brazil - Atta sexdens ASBM2 | ecosystem: Host-associated > Fungi > Mycelium > Unclassified ... | reverse complement strand
TAATTCTGAATCTTGCGACTACGTTTTTAAGGTCACTTTATAAGATAACCATTGATGACCGTCAAGCGTTGTAATATATATATCTACATTTTTTCACATTCTCTCTTCTCCGAATAATGCTATATCTATGTTTTCATGTTTATATATTAATGCTCATATCCATAACGATAGTGATACATATACAACGATGAATTTTATATATTATATTATTATAATTGTTGTCTAAATTTTATGATTTGTTTCGTCAAATTATTGTTTTTCAAAGTAGTTGATTTTAAATCAACTTGTATCAAGTTTAACATTGAGAATGACGAAACGTTTATTATAATAAAAAACTTTTGTTTTTTATTAACATTAAAACCTGGCTTGGTTTGTAGTCTTATACTTATTATTAATTTTATAAATTATTTGAGCCTTTTTTCTTATATTATTTTTTATACGATTTTATCTGGCATTTTTAGCAAACATGTATATATACGTATATACATGTATGTACAAAACTAATAAATTATAAAATTAGCATCATATATTATCGATTTTTTTTATTCTTAATCACTTAAATTTTAACAGTCACGTAACCGTTTTTAATAGTATTTTATCAGTGCCGTAACTTAACCATCGAGAGGCAACCGCCTTAACGGATTGAAACCATCCTTACCTCTTAATGTAGTCTTCGCACAATGCATGATAGAAATATACAAGATGTAGCATTCCCATGGATGCATGGGATGTGCAGTTGTTCTACTCAACCAATGGGATATGTCCTCCAAATGCACACGAAAGAGCACGATGTAGCACGCATCCATGTCCTTTTGATTACATTGATTTTTATAATTTGCGAATTTAATTCAATTTAATTTATTTGTGAAATAAAATTATGCCATGGTGCAGTGCATCTAATTGTCAAAATGAATCTATTAATCCTGCAGCAAAAAACATAAAGTATTTTACGTTCCTAAAACCTGAAATACGACAATAGTGACTCAATGCGTGTCAATAATAGCAAATAAAGTTAAAAATAAGTTAATAAATAAACTCAATATACTACAATAAACTATATAATAAAAACAAATTTTTATGTATAATTATTGTCGCCCTTGATGAAAATGTAACGCTTGTCGAAGCGTCAAAGAAATGTGAATAAAAAGTTTTAACGCTTCTTAAACATTTCATCGATTCCATTGATTCTTAGTTAGTGGTTTTGAATATTCATACATGCTCCCCCAACTCTTCCCAATCGCCTGTAGTAAAGTATGCCCAAAACACATCTGTCACATTTTCTACATGTTAAAAATTTTTTTTTTTTTCATTAACGTTTTTCAAACGCTCCACAATATTCCGCAAAAAGTGCATGGAGTAATACACTTCCTAACACTTCAGTCATTGATATTTTATTTACGCTTCCTAAACATTCCGAAAAGTTTGCGGAATATCGAATACTAATTGATACGCATCGCTAATTACAGCGTTGATATATACAAATATCAACAAAAAAAAATATTGAAAAATAAATAATAAACAATAAAAATCGAAATTTTTAAGTAAAGCTATAAAAATATATTAAAAATGCTATAATGTTATATTTATATTTATATTTAGATCGATATGTTATTCAAAAGGAAAAATTATCAAGATGGTTTTTGATCCGATTAGATTTGCACTAACCTGGAATGAATTAATGATATTTCTTCTGATAGAGTGTATAACGTCAATAGCATTTTCCAATCCAGAGTTGCAAACGGTCGGGCCGAAAACGCTATAAGTTTCGATGATTGCAAGAAAGAAAAGAATAGAGTATCAATTCGCAGCAAAAATAAATGAACTAAATATATGAATTTAAAAGACACGAAATCTTCATAGTTTGCATAACATAATTGAGACACTTTTATACATATTAATACCTTGTAAAATAATAATACCTTAAAGAATTCTTTAAAATAATAACTACAAGTCGGAAATATGATTCTGTGAGCATGAATATGTCTACCGCCGGCGTTGATTATTTATTTACATATGTACTTATTTATAATACGTATATATTATAAAAAGATATTTTATGGATATATTAAGAAAGATATTTTTATTGAAATAAACATTTACACAAAGATATTTTCATTGTAATGGATATGTTTTTAAATTCGAGAAATTTAACTCACTGTGTCCCTTTGGAGGCGGTGCCACATTATGCTCAACGACATTTCGTTTATGTTTGTTGTACAGTTCAATGATGCTTCGTTTAAAAACAAAATTTATATAATGGATATGTTAAAAAAAAGATATTTTATAAATATTTCCGATTGAGAACAAATTTAAAAATAATTATTGCAAATGTTGTAAAGTTAACCGATTTCGTGACTCATTTAAAATATTTCTCGTTCGAGAAAACAAACGTTCGAACGGAACAGGCATAATTGTTAAATAACGTTTGGCCAGCTTTGCTAATAAAGAGTACACAATCTTACGTATCGAAGGTCGATATAGGGATATTTCATATTGATACACTAAATCACTGACAAAATTATCGATGTTTTTTATTGGTTTTTAGATGGAAAAATATCGATATATCGATTATGGAGGCTATATCGTTCATCCCTATTGCAAAGAGTACGGAGCATTTAAATACAATTCGTGCACATTTTCAAGATATAAAAATAAAATTTTTTTTTAAATGGAGTTATTGAGCGTATAGCTTTATAAACAAACGTAAACGAAATGTTGAGCATTATGCGGCACCGCTACCAGAGAGACACAGCGAGTTAAATTTCTCGAATTTAAAAAATCACACAGAGTGGGATAAAAGACAGTAGCATTGAAAGATTTTTTAATTGTTCGAATGAAATAATTTTTTTTAAGTGAGCCCCCCTAGGGCTCCAAGATGAAAGCATAATACTTTTTTTTTAAATGTTTACCGAATAAATGAAATATATTTAATAAAATAAATAAAATATTATCATTTGCTTATCTCAATTGCATTTCATTCACGTTTAAGAAATCGACGATACTCTGTTTACTTTCTCTATACAGCTTAATGTTCCGTTTATATTCAACGAACATTCTGCTCGTGCTTGCCGAAGAACTTATCTACGCTTTATTTAGGTTTTTTTTAACATTTAGTTTCCTTTATGTTTCGTGTTCCAATTTCCGCTTCTTTCAGGTTTCGTTATTCGTTCCCTTATACTTCCTTTACACTCCAATTAACGCTTTATTGACATTCGCTTTATGTTTCGTCTTCATCAGGGGAATTATGTGTTACATTATTTGCGACACATATACAGTACTGTAACAATCAAAACGTATGTAAAAGTTATTGGTTACACCACAAAAGTTATTGGTTCAAAACCTCTGTTGGATAATTGTATGTAAATTTCGGATTCTTCAACTTCACGAGCGACGCAACCGAGGAAAGGCTATCTAATTTTTTAAACTTCAGTCATGGACGATTATGATATAGGCAGATGATCACATGGCGAAATTTGGTTGATACTTTAATATTTTATTCAGATTACTTTGAATTAGGCGATGTCGTATTTCACGTCAGAACGAGAAGTGAACTCATGTTCTGCTTAGTAATGAAAGCCGGTTAATATCATTGGTGACATTTATATTTCTGAATATAATCGGCAAATTCTCATGATTATATTCCGAACGCGTTAATTCTTCAAAATATATCTAGAAGACAATATAATAAGATAATATGAAATCTATTATTTAGAGAAATTTATTTTTAAGATATTCCTCGTATTATTATACGGATGCTTCATAGATGAGCATATATATTTAGGATGCAATAATATTAAATCATAAATCATGTAGAACTATACATTTTTTCTGTAACCCACATAAATATCGAATATAGATAACGATAGAAGTGCGGTTTAAATAAAAATCAAGTGTTACATGTATGTGTTATATGTATATTATGTATATCTATGAATATCAGGGTAATAATAAATCATAAAATTAATATGTTTTATTATTACCATGTTTTATTATAAGCTTATTACACATTCAAATTTTATCAATCACGCAAATTTCTTTATTAATATAATAAAAATATTTCTATAAATGTTTAGTCTGTAATAATATTTTTTGTTATTACTATTAATAAAGCACTCTAATGATTTTCTTTTATTAAAGATTGTTAAGTATTAATGTACAAAGTTTTTTAAATTGTATCTATGATCGCGCTGTATAGTGAGTTGAGTACCGAAGTAGATTTTATAAAGTTTTTGATTTATATATATTTAATCAAAATTAAAAATTATATTTTAATGTATCGTAAACATATAGTAAAATAAAAAAAAATTATAAAATTATAAAATTATACGAGATATGTAAGATGTAAGATTTGAGATTTTCAGAAATTAGTTTTATATTCTTTCTTTGAGTACTATATCTACTATATGCTATTGAAATTATTAATTTCTGTTTTTGTACACATACATTGCACTTTTCTGTGTTTTTCTTAAATGTACAACATGACTCACTTATGCGTTTCATCAAAATCTATTCGTAATAGCGATCTGGGTATTCTATATAAAAGTTTGTGTTTTGAAGCTGTAAACTCAAATTCTCATTCTGCATTAATTTCCTACAATATATTCACTAAGTGATCTCATATGTAAAGTACGTAAAGTGAAAGAGTGAGTGGAAGATAGATCAGTATGTAATATTTTTATCTTTTATTAAACAAAAATTGATACTGATGAAAAGATTCTAGAATAGAAAAGTTTTGCTATAATAATTTTATCAATATATGAAACTAGTCTAGAAGATTAAATGTAAAGGTCGATGATACTGTTCTTTTTTGTAGCGATACTACATGGCTGCGTCTTCATCTTTCCATGCATCGTTATGGAAATTCATTCTACAGTTAAAAAACGAATTGAGATTGATGCATGCAAATACATCATTTTCATTGTGGACTTGGCAGTTAAATCATCAGATACAGAATTTGGAAGAGCGTGGTTTTTCTGTGACTAATCTTGAACCAAATTGTGGATAAGTATTCCCATTCTTTATAGATTTACACGTGCACGATCTACATACAGATTTACACGTGGACGATCAAAAATTTCAATTTATTGCAAATTATATTCTGTATTATATATTTGATTTTTGTATAGATACATATATACAGGTGGGACATTCTTTGTTAAGTCGGCCATCCAACATTCCAAAACTGTATTTGATGTAGAAAAACCATCTTGCACACAAATGCTTCAGCCATAAGCTATCGAAAACCATATGAACAATTACAAAATTTAAGATGGCGGATCCAATATGGTATAAGCAGGAAAAAGGAAATAAATTAAATGTTTCTAATTTTTTGATTTTTAATTTTTTCTTAATTTTTGTTTTTTTTCCGTTTTTAATTTGTTTTATTTTTATTCATATTTTTAAATGATTATTTACTACACTAACTGAAAATTTTCTACGGAATTTTAATAACTTCTTCTTCAGCGTATGAGTATATTTTAAAACCTTTTTTAAATTTCTAAAATTTGACAGCAGATTTGTAATTAGGGTCTATGACACACTTGAAAACAAATTCTAAAGTGAATTCAGCGAGTACTGACACTGTCTTTTATTTTATTTCCTTTTTTTCTGCTTCATGTTCGTCCGATATTGGATCCACCATCTTGAATTTTGCAATTGCTCACATGTCTTTCGATAGCTTGAAGCTAAATTTGTGTGCAAGATGATTTTTCTACGTCAAGTACAATTTTGAAAGAATGGCCGACTTAAAAAAATGTCCCAGATATAATTTTCGATGTATCCATCATTTACCTTTTACTTATTGGATTGCAAGCAAAATGCAAAATTGCTAGTGACCTAGTAAGATCTAGTTCTAAGTAATTTATGTAACATTTTTATGATAATAAGGTTTCACTGATTTATTAAAATTATATTATTATATTGCATTGTACTGAATTAATTTAGAACCGATACGTTTATATATATATATAATGGACATCAATTGTCTGGACATCAACAATTTAAATAGCGATTCGTTTTAACAATCAATGTGCAAACAAAAATTTATTGTATATTATTATATAGTATAATTATAATATATTAATTATATTATTTTTATTTTCATGATGTTTACTTTCATGATGTTACGTTTAAATTGTACACTTATCAGTTAAAAAGTTACAACACTTTTATCAATAGGTTTTAAAATGCAACCTGCTCACCAAGCAATTAGTTCTTACTTATGGATCAGATGGATCTATTTACATTTAATCACTCTAAATGCAAGATTAAATTCCGAAATTCTCCAAAAAATAAGTCTTGCAATCTTTTAGTTAATGAATGTACAGCCACAGAAAGATTGCAGCTTTTTTTGATAGATTTTAGAACTCAGTCTTGCTCGTAAATCATAGAGCAGTTGAACGTAATTGATTAGATCCATGAGTAAGAACCAATACTCAGTGAGCAGACTCTATTCCGAAATTCATCGGAAAAAAGTATTGTAAACTTTCTGTGATCTACTATGTTTAATGCTTCGTTTATATTTTGTTTTTCTTTGTTTACTAAAAACATTTTTTTTCTATGCTAATTCATACTGATTTCTCGATTTGTCTTGATAATTGATATCTATATGTATTTACGATATATCTTTGTGATTTTTGTTAAAGACTTTTATAATGCGCTTGTTTTTGTGTCTGTAAAGTTAGCACATTAAATCTTACAGTTTTGATTCTTGCTTTATTTTGAAGAAAAACTATGAATTTTTCATAATTTATAACAGATTTGTTTTTTGTAGCTGAACTAGTGTACTTTTGGAACTTAAAGTAAGATAGGTACACTTTTAGAATTTGAAACGAAATATGTATATTTAATATTTGGCGAAAGTCAGAAAAAGTTCTAATGCAATCTAGTGCAAGAATAAAAATAGATTTAATAAGAGTTTTGCTCAGTGACAATGTGAAATTTATTACCTTTTGAATATCAATAAAAAGTAGCATTCTATTTTTTAATTTTAAGTTTCAGATTATTATTAAGCAGAACTCTTGTTACAAATAGGAAACTTTTGGTCTCTCCAAAATGAAACTCTGATTCAAAACTATTTTTAGTGTTCAGATTGTTAATTTCACACATATCTTGTTTTTAGTAGTGCGAAGTTTACTATGTCAGGTCAAATACAATGAGTTGCGTTAAGAAGACAACATTAATTGAAATTTGAATAATACATACATTAGAGTAATAAGAATTCTATTTAAAATCTGCGCGAAATTTGTAAGTTGTCATTGAAACATCGAAAATGATAGACTTTGTATACATTGTTATAATGCTTTAGAATAAAGCAAAGCAATACATACCACGCTGAACATGCTTATATTTCATTCAATTTTTTACGCCAAAGTTATTAATATAATGATATTATTATATTTTATATATCGTACATACGAACCAATATATTTACAATATATAAACGGTTTATTATTATTTTAAACGTACAATGTGTCATGGAAGTTCAACATTGACTAAAGAGATTGAATGGTTTTAATAGAGATTTTGAATAAAACGATTCTAAATTGAATAAAACGATTCTAGAAGTACTTTTTTCTTGCTTACAAATATAGGGATTATACGAGGGATTATACGAAATGGTATACGTAATTACAAGATTTGTTAGTTTTGTATGTCATTAGACAGTCATTAAATGGTTACATGAAATTTTAATGATTTTTTGTATATTTGATATATAATAATTTTTTCAGACGCAATTGTGAGATTTAAATATTCTGTAACTTTTTAAATTAAGTTTTTAATTAATTTTATATTAGACAATAGTTTCATAGCAATTGTTTAATATTTCCATTTAATTTCCGACTCACAATTTAAGTATTCTGCTAAAGACATTTTTTATTAATGCTAAATGCTAAGGACTAACAATCTGCTAACATTATGCCTGTATCAGATTGCGGATTAATATAATAATTAACGGCCCGGTATTTCAAGCAATCATGATGCAACGAATCTATCATGATTGACTGAAATAAAACTGGAAAATTGTAATAGTCAAATACTGATACGGGCTTTACAGTAATATTGATCAGAATGAATTAAATGTATTTAGAGTTATTAAAAAACTTAAAATGTCTCGGTTCTCAACCATTTATGGATTCGATTTGTTTTGATTTCGAAAGATATGATTGATAGATTGATGAATTTTAATCCTAAGACGATAAAGACGGTAAGCTTATCTATAATAATAAAGCCTGCAAAATCGAACGAAATATAAAAGATACGAAAGATCTAAATAAAAAATTTTGCGCAAATTTTATTATTTTACTTCTTTCTTTTTTAAATAAAATATTTGATTGGCATGCATTTTTATAAAGAATATTCTAAAAACTTTATCGCGTGGGAATCTGAATAATAAATAATGTGACAGTAATTTTATGAACTATACGAATTTTTATATACTCGTCTACTAATTGTAAATGACGATTGTAAAACGATATCGCATAGATAGCGAAATACCGAGTTACTGATTACGTTTATACGATACCTTTAATCGGATTTAATAAGATCCATAAAATTAACCAAAGTTTCATTCCAAGTTGAGAAACTGTTAAAAAAACCGTAAAGTTGAATAACAGTTACAAATATTCTCGTAAGAAACATTAAAAATAATGATTGATTACCAATTGATATAAAACCATTTTAAAAGGTTTTTTGAACTTACAATATTTTTATGTACAATTAATCCAGTTTTATTGTTATTGTAAAATAAATTTTATTAATTAGTATTATACATTAAATACATATGACAAAATAATTATAAAAGAAAGAAATTCCTTATATTCGAGGATAGAAATTCGACTTTATATATTTTCTCTAAACAGTCCTATCCAAGCATAGTATTCAAGCGTTACTTGACTCGTACAGAATAGAGTTGCATATCAAACTTTCCGAAACTTACTGGTAAATAATCTCGTACATTTCATTTGAAATCCCGGATGTGCATATAAAAATATGTGTAGGTTAGTAAAATTGATCAGAACAATAAACAAATAATTCTTTCACATCTAATTGTTTATTAGTGCCATTAGTGATACTAATTTAATATAAGAAATTGACTAATCATATATAGTGGATTATTCTTCTTACTTTCAACAGTGATTGGTTTTCAACAGTGGTCAGTTTTTTACAACTTAAGGATTACTACTTCTATTAAAGGCTGCCGCAGACAAAATTTCTGTAACAATAATTTCTGTAACAATAAGACGTAAACTTAAGCCGATGAATCATGATATTGTTTTAAATCTACGTAATCTTTGCTTTATGAATAAGTTTACTGCAGAGATAGTACAAGTATGACTTACTCAATTAATAAATCTCATCTGATTCATATTGATTAAAATGTTCGATTTACAATTTTTGTATTTTTTTTGCAGTTTAATATCACGGAATTCAATCTTATGGCTCCGAAGTTGTATCTTACTTTTTAAATTGCTTTTCCGATATCAAATAAAAGTTATCTTTATCTATCGTATGATATCGAGCTTTGCTATATCGATTGACACGTAAGTCGAACGGCATGTTTCAGTAAATAACTGCGGCGGATATGATACATATAATCTTGGTTTATGTAAGATCTTATAGAAAAAATCTTTATATAAAATTGAAACTAAACATATTTCATAATAAAGATATTAAGAATTATTAAAAATTTTTATCTGCGTAAAACTTGGCATCATTAAGAAATACATTAATATCGGTTGCATGTTGCAGACCAGCGCGATGTTTGTCGCGCACGACACGCGATATCCCATGTGTACAGCTTAGAATGAGAACATCGGCAAACTTGTACGCTTATTGGATATCGCGTAAAGGAATATAATTTATAATTATTAATTCTGTATCGAAATAAATTGACGCAGTCATTTAATAATTTCGCCTAATGATAAATTTATTTATCAAGTACTCGGACAGTTTATGTAATCTTACATATTTTCTCTGCTTTAATCGTATATTCTGCATCAAAAAGTTTTTATTCTTATTTAAGTGTTTTACACTTTACTATCATAATTAGTTTTCGTAAATGAAATTCCTTTTTTGAAATCTAAATAAGCAATGGCTTGTTTGTAGAAAAATCAAAATAAGAAGTTTAAGTTTCTGTTTTAAACCTTCTATATATGTATAAAATAATAAAAAAAAAGCATTTACACTAATCGGTTAATCTAGTATACAGACAGAGGACGATGACTACAATAATATAAAAAATCATTGATATTAATTAATATAATAACAAATATAAATTATATCCAAGCGAATAAAATTTTTTCAATATGTTTGATAAATTTAAACCGTAAATCATTTATAATGATTATATATATATATATATATATATATATATATATATATATAAAATATTTGTTTTACATACAAGTTTCCACAGCGTATCATGAAATTTTTTTCGATAGAGTTTTTAACCCAAGGATGTACCGTGTTGGTACTATATAGTGAAAAGAATGTTATTGTATTAATTTTGTTATTATGATTTATAACAATTATTAACATTAATGAATTCCATTTGGATATGTTTACCATTTTTAATATCTCTTCTTTTTGAAGAGGAAAAATGTTACATTTGTACATCATGTAACTTTTATTTATTTTTTTAAAGATTTTTTTTTAAAGAAAGACAATATAGCTATTACAAGCAAAATATTTAATTCTTTAATATTGTTATTGCTCGAACTAACAGAAGTATTCAAAATTATATTGTCTTACAAAAAGAAAAAACTATTTTATGTAACAGCAAAAAACTCACACAAAGTCAAAAATAAAGTTGTGTGGTTTTTACAATTAAAAATGAAAAAGAAATTTCGATAGAGTACATCGCTTAATTGGCCAATTCAAAATAAAATATTCTCTTAGTAAAATAGTGAAAAATTATTAGGCACCGATCGATGTTAGTGGATGTATATTATCGGGATATGCGCTACAAGATTCTCTTAGAATTAAATAATTAATAAAAAATTTCAAGGGGGGGATTTGAACCTCCCCCTCTCCTAGATATACCATTGCAAGTTTCGTACTTTATACGTATAAAATAATTTTGAATTAGACTATATTAGAAATGAACTTGTGAAACAGACTTAAATAGAACAGACCTAATATAAAAGTAATAGAGTTAGGAAGTAACTAGTTACTTATAACTAAGAGTGTGTTCCGTTTTCACACATGGATCGCATTAGAGACCTAATGCGAGTCGCGCCATTAAACATCCAATTTTGATTGGTCCGCCATTTTTCAGCAATGCCTAGGCCTATATTTGAATGTCTATATTATACGAATGGGCGATGCACTAAAAATATCGATACGCTAAAAATCATTTGCAAACTAATCTATTTTGCGAAAAATCAATTTTTCCAATCAAAATGGGGCCATTTTAAACCATATAAATATCTAGAAAGAATAGCTTCTTTTTTACATACCAAGATCTACTTTGAATCAATATAATTAATTTTTAATATTCCGATATCGCCCATTCAAATATACTACACTATACACATATAATATGCTTGTATTATTATTAAAATCAAACAAAACAAGATTAAACATTTTAAAGTTATTACCAGACAGATATGCAGAGATATGCATTTTTCATTGGTATCTAATTTTTTCCTACATTTGTTCCATAATGTACGACGTTTAGCATCACGTGGAAATATTTTCATTATGTAATCTTTAATTGCAAAATTTGTGCGAAATGGGGCTGCACAAACCATTTTGCAATTATTTTTAATAATCTTAAGAATTAATAAATCGTAAGAATTCTCAAGATTAGAAAGACATGATTTACGAGAATTTATCAAGGTTAAAAAGAGACACAATATATTCCTCTTTCTTTCGTGTAATTTTGCTGAAACTAGAGATCCTTAAGAGAAAAAGATCGATGAAAAGAATTTCTGTTTCTCGTGTCGACTCTCATTAGAGGAATCTCTAGACTGCATGAACATGTCTGTATTAGCTTGATTCCTTTTTTTCATACATATAGAAAAACAGAACGGATTCCCATGCGATTCATGCGTGCAGTTGTAAACAGATTAGATAAAAAACACAATTCTAATGGGCGTATAGAATGAATCTTACATTGCTGCTTTTTAGCCTGAATCTACAATAGGTTTTTAAGCTTTCTATCACGAAAACAATTTTCAATTTTGAGCGTTAAACACTCAAAAAGAAATTTGAGTGTTAAACACTTTAAAAAACCGCTTAAAGAGTATGATTATCAATTGAAGATTGCAATCTAATTAAATTAAAGGTTAACGCCCAAAGAAAAGTATCAAAATAAATAACTTTATTTTATAGAATTAATTAATTCTGTTTTATTTCTAAAATAATATTATTGATCTGCATCATATTCTAAAATATACATGACAAAATATAGGGTCTTTCAATAGGGACGCTCGAAATTTGTTAGATCATAATAGCCATGTTGTTAAAGTGACATCTGTCAAATTTGTTGTGAATTGTTTAGTAGTGTATGGCAAATCATCATGGAAGGTCATAGTGTTGAGCAACGTATGCAAATCATAAAATTTTATTATCAAAATCAGTGCTCCGTTCGAGAAACGTTCCGCGCATTACGTGATTTTTATCCACAACCTCGCCACAACCGTCCTGCCGAGTCGACTATTCGACGTTTGACCAAATTCAAGTCAACCGGTTCGATAATCAGCCAACACGTCGTTGAAACGCAAGGTCTGCTGAAAACATCGCTGCTGTGCGTGAGAGTGTACGGGAAAACTCGAGGCGGTCAATTTCTCGTCGTTCACACCAAGAACTTGGCCTTTCTGCGACTTCATCTTGGCGAATTTTGCGTCGGGACTTGGGTGCACCCCTATAAAATTCAACTGACCCAGAAACTTAAGGTAAACGACCATAGATAACGCCGTGTTTTCGCTGATTGGATTTTGGAGTTGGAAGGGATTTAATCCAAATTTCGCCAAACAAATCATCTTTAGCGATGAGGCCTATTTTTGGATGAATAGATATGTGAACAAGCAAAATTGTCGAATTTGGGACGATACCAATCCACGCGAGATACACCAGTTCCAAATGCATCCTGAGAAAGTCACTGTTTGATGCGGATTTTAGTCTGGCGGAATCATCGGTCCGTACTTCTTCCAAAACGAAGCGGGCTTTGCCATAACGGCGAGCGCTACAGATCGATGATAAGCAACTTCTTGTGGCCTAAAATGGATGATATGGGTACCTATAACATATGGTTCCAATAGGATGGCGCTACGTGCCACACACCGCATGCCATGATGGACATTCTGCACGAGCGATTTGAGGGCATGGTTATGTCGCGCGGCGGCGACGTGAACTGGACACCGAGATCGTGCGATTTAACGCCTTTAGACTTCTTCCTTTGGGGCTATCTTAAATCGCATTTATACGAATAAACTGCAAACAATTGATGCTCTCAAAATCAACATAACAAACGCTATCCAGCAAATTCAGCCAGATTTATGTGAGAAAGTCATCGAAAATTGAATCGCCCGAATACGTGTCATCAAGCGAAGCCGCGGCGAATATTTGAGCGACGTTATATTCCATACTTAATGCCATAAAATATTCTTTCAAATAAAAAAAAAATTGAGTGGATATCTCACACACAACTTGTTTTATTTATATTTAAAAATCGAGCGTCCTTATT
>Ga0157364_1004709_pt1 | contig 13690 bp, 5 predicted proteins | sample AttsexASBM2_FD_111476 | JGI IMG/M metagenome (GOLD analysis project Ga0157364, IMG submission 111476) | Fungus gardens microbial communities from leaf cutter ant in Ribeirão Preto, State of São Paulo, Brazil - Atta sexdens ASBM2 | ecosystem: Host-associated > Fungi > Mycelium > Unclassified ... | reverse complement strand
GACGCATGGTGAATGGACATGAGGTAGACACATTGTTGTAGCACGGACCACTTGTAAGTTATATAAATAGAGGAGCAATGCAGCGAGGGCTCCTTGTCGAGTTCTCTTGTAATTCCCCCATTCATTACTTGATAGCCCATTGGAGAGCTTTGCTTGTTGTGAGATCATTTGTCCTTGAGTGACGAGTGGTTGCTACAACACAAAGACCTTCCCAAATTAGTTCCCATCTCTTTTGATAAGGTTTCTCTGCCACTGTCTCTCCCAGCTAAATCTGTGAAGAAAGTGAACGTCATCTCTAAGTACTTCCAGAACAAGAAACTCTCGAATGAAAACAAGAAGAAAGAAGGTTCCAATCCTACCAAGTCTTATACTCAGGCCTCCAAGTCACTTGCCACTACATCTGATGTTCTTAAGATCAAGGAAGCATTTCCAGCTCTCAACGCTAAGAAAATTGACCAAGTCAACAACATTGTTAAAGGAAATCTGAAGCTAAAGCCAAAGATTCAAATGACAACCAAAGATCCCTCGAGGAAACAGGTAATCATCCCCATGAGCAAAGACAACATCAATGCCTTCATGAAAAACTCATCCCTTCATGTGGCTAATATCAATAGGTAACTTCGCAATGTGAAATCAGAGGTCCTTATTGATTACATTCAAGCTGACCTACTAGATATAACTATCATTATCAGTAAAGTTTGTCAACAGTCTGACTTACTTATCATCAATCAATACATCAAAAACTCCAACAATGTCAATGCTCTTCAGGTTGAAAAACCACAACTCCTGAAATCGAAATTATACCTGAAAATTATTAGCATCTCATTCTACCTACATGCAAATTCCCAAGAGCATCTCACTTCAAGTGATATCAAATCGATTCTCAAGCAGAATTGTATCTTTGACAACATATCTTTAGTGTCAAGGCCAAGAGTAATCAAGGTATTGCCAAAGTTGGACATGTCTATTGTTTGGATAGATATCTGGGACATTTAGAGTGGCAGTAATGCCAAAATGCTAATCAACAGATGTTTCAATATTGGACGGTATATCACAACCATTCAGAGAGCTAACATGAACCCAGATGTTCCACAATGTAAAAATTGTTGGAAATGGGGTCATGCAACATTCTCTTGTAGAATTCAGAGGTCCAAGTACGTCAAATACAATGATCTCCACAAGTCTGAAAATCATTGCAACTTTGGGTGGTGCTGCAAGGCCAATGTCAAAATCAATCCTCCAAGGCTGGAAACAAAGAAAGGGGAACTGTGTTCCCATTCCTTCAAGTGCTTAAATTGCCATGGGGATCATCAAGCAGATTCAAATTTATGTCCATTCTGGAGACATAGGTTTAACAGGGAGTGGCAACAGAAAAAGAAAAAGTATACTGAGATCCATGAAAACAGGTCCAAGTCAATTTGTTTTGAAGCAAATGACACAGTACAGCAATGATTGTGAAGAACATCAAAATTCTCTCACAAAATGTTTGCAAGAACTCACTAATTGTCAATACTCTTCTTGAGACCCAAACTCAGTTCAATATTATACTAATCCAAGAACCTCCATGGTTCAAAATTTGCAAAGTTCCCAGTTCTTCTAACAGTGAAGGGGATTCTCTTATGGGAACCTGTCATCATCCCAACTGGATTGCATTCACTAGGTTTCCATTGGATAGGTCAGACTTACCTAGAGTCATTTCCTATGTAAACATTTGTCTTTCATCGCTTCATTTCTTGCTCCACAAAAACATTATTAATCACAGAGATATTAGCCTTATTTCTTTCTTCAACAGCAACATTTGTTACTACATTATAAATGTTTACTCTGACTCTTCACATACAGCCTTAAAGTATCTCAAGGATACTGAGGTAAATATTGAAAATGTTCTTCTCATGACAAGCAACTTCAACATTAGAAATAGTTTATGGAATTCTGCTTTTCTATTTCATTCTTCAGTTAGCAATGATCTAATTATTATAGCTAACTCTTTCAATCTCTCTTTGTCTACTCCAACTAACCCTTGTCTAACTAGATATTCTGATATGACAGAAGAGTCAAATTCAGTAATTGACCTCATATTCCTGCATTGTGGGTCTTATGAACTTGATTGTCACTCAATCCATCCTGGAAACTACCTGTCTTTAGACCATGCCCCACTCTCCATCGAAATTTCCATTATTGAAGAAGTCATTCAATCTTCAAGACTTACAATTCACCCAAAGAGCGACTAGGAAACAGCCTTTGTTGAAGAAGTCATTTCAAGTTTCAAAAGCTTGGACATATTTGTCATCAACGACTCCAACAAATTAAAAAGCATTGTCAATCAACTTGGAACGATCATGGACCAAGCATGAAAGAAAAATGCCAAGAAATCAAGAATTTCCAAGCATTCCAAACAGTGGTAGATGAACAATTGTAGTCGATTTCTCAACAACTATAGAGCATCAAGAAGTCTTGAAAATTAGAAAAACTTCAAGAAAGTTGTTAAGAACATCAAGAGATCTTTTTTTGACGAAAAAATTCAAGAAGTCACCAATAAAAGAAAAGGTCCATGGGAACTAATGAATTGAATTAACAGGTATAAACTCCCAGCCACCAAAGCTATCAAGCATAATGGCTTCCTATACCTATCCCTAGAAAGCTTATAGGATACCCTCTACAACACATTCAACACTGCTCTCTATCACCAAGTTAATCTCGATATTCTCAATGAAATCAATCGTAAACCTACTTCACAATGGTTCCCCTTTTCCAAAGAAGAATTCAAGCAAGCAATCAACAAGTGCAACAACTTGTTTGCACCAGGACCCAACAAACTTTCATAGTGTCATCTGAAGTTCATTGTCAATCAAGATGAATATCTTGCCAACATCATTAACATTGCTAATGCATGCTTCAATCTAGGACACTGGCTGAATTATTTCAAATACTCGTCCATGATAATTATTCTTAAATCCAACAAAACGTTGTACAATCAAGCCAAATCATTTCATCCCATCGTCCTCCTGAACACCTTAGGGAAACTCATTGAAAAAGTCATTGCTGAAAGACTTCAATTCACAGTCGTCAATAATAATTTCATCCATCCGAGCTAATTAGGTGGCCTGAAATTCAAATCTACCACAAATGCTGGGGTAGCTCTCACCCACATCATGCGCTCTGGTTGGGCCAAAGACAAAACTACTAGTACTCTTGCCTTTGACATATCTCAATTCTTCTCTTCCCTCAACCATCGTCTCCTCACTCTCATTCTTAAGAAGGCAGGTCTAGAACCTAAAGTCTCATTTTTCTTTGTGAATTACTTAGTCAAGAGGAAAACAAACTACATTTGAAATGACTTGCTGTCTCCAGATTTTGAAGTCAACATTGGAGTAGGCCAAGGATCTGCCCTCTCTCCTATCCTTTTAGCCTTATATTTAACTCTGTTTTTCTATATTCTTGAAAAATGTCTTAAAAACCTAAAAATTCCCATTTCCATTCTTTCTTTCATGGACAATGGTTTTATCATTACACAGAACAAGTCTATAGATATTTTGAACACTCATATCTTTTGTAGCTACAATATTCTTTCAAAACTTCTCATTGATTTTGGTTTAGTCATTGAACATGGAAAAACTGAAGTCTTTTATTTTAACAGATCACACAGAATCTTCAACCCCCTACCTCTCGATCTCTCTTTATTAGGTGGTCTGTCTTTATGCCCTAAGGATACTTGGAAATACCTAGACTTCTTCTTTGATCAAAAGCTGACGTTTCACCAGCATATCAATTACTATTCAAACAAAGCGATGTTCATGGTAAAATATATGAAGCTACTAGAAAATTTGTCTTGAGGGATCTCCCCCATCCAAAAATGCCTATTGTATTGATGCTGTGTCCTTCTTATAGCATTATACAGTTTTCAACTTTGGTTTTACAATAAGGCTTCTTTGTCATACCATATGAAAATTTTGAACAAAATACAAAGGAAAGCTGCTATTTGGATTTTAGTGGCATTCAAAATGTCTCCATCAGAAGAAATCAAAGCTATTGTGGGAATTATTTCCATTAAATTTCACTTGCAAAAACTCGCTGAAAGATCTCTTATCTGTTCCTTCAAACTTCTGGCTAATCACATCATTAGAGACTTAATGGATGACTTGCCTCATCAGAGCAAAGAACCTAACCTTCATGCAGTCAGTTCACTTACAAACTGACAAAAGAACATTACTAAAGGTCACCTCATTGATTTGTGTAATAAGTCCTATGGCATTTTCCTATCTTTTTCCCCTTTTCACCAGGAATTTACTCCTGGTTTTTGTTTATCAGACATTTTTTCTGATCGTTTTCCTTTTAACTTAGCTAATAAAAAAGAAAAAGACAAAGACAAAATCTGTGCACAAGAACTCGACAATATGGTTCTTCAAATCTCTTCTTCCCCAAACACTGCCCTTATCGTAACAGATGCTAGCATCAAGAACAATATTGCTACATCTGTTTTGCACATTCATTAAGCCAACCACCCCCTCATAAAAACTGTTCACCATGTAGTGTTCATAACAAGCTCAGAAGTAGAACTATTTGCTATTAGATGCAACATTAAACAAGCTTGCAACAAGGAAGATGTTTCCAAAATCTTTGTCATTACTGACTCCATCTATGCTGCAAAGAACATTTTTAACAGCTCCTCGCATCCATATCAATTGCATTCCATGGCCATTCTTAATGAATTGTGATGGTTCTTCAACAAAAGCCAAGATAATTCCATTGAATTCTGGGAATGTCCCAGTTGCCTCAAATGGAGGCTCTACAAAAACATCAACAAAGACTCTAAATCATTCAATCTGACCTCCTCCTTCCCTTACAAAACATCTTGGAACTATTGCAGGAAATTGGATTGCAACAACATCATCAAACAATGGAGAATGACTTTCCAAGTATTAGACAGAAAAGGAAAACAATTCCTTAACCTACTTGATAATGACTTTAACACTATCAAACTGGCTTATACCAAAGATGGATCTTAGCTACAAGTCTTCAGTCACTCCAACTCATTATGCACTCATGCAACAAGAGCCATTACCAATCACGCCCCTATTAGAGAATACCAACTAAGATTTTTCCCCAACGAGAACTTCAAATATCTGTGTGATAATTATCCTATCAAATCGAGAAGGCATATTCTTCACAAATATGGAAGATTTAATGGGTACTGGAACTCAAGAAGAGATTCTCTGAACTATTTCGTCATGTTCTTAGTCACTAATCCTAAAGCTTTTACTTTTACAGTCTAGTTTCATAGCTTGGCGAGTAAAACTCGACCTTTTAGTTTCTTTTCTCACTTGTCAATTAGTTTCTTTTTTTATTTTTTTTCTATCTTATTCTTTTTCCTTTCTCTCTCACTTTCTCTATCTCTTTAATTCCATATTAGTTTGCTCCTCATATACATAGTTATAAAGTAGCTACCATGGTCTGCCACTGTATACTGTATAATAAATTGTTGATTTAAAAAAAACATTTAAAAAAGTAAAAACAAGATTTTTCTTATTAGTCTAAATAAATAAATTATTTTGTAAGTCTTATAATCCTATATAAAATAATAGTAATATTTAGATTTATATAAACTATTGAAACATACTAACAAGGGGAAAAATTGAAAGAAAGAGAAGAAAGAGATAGAAGAAAGAGATAGAAGGAAAAGAGGGACTGATTGAAAAAGGAGAAGAAAAAGAAAGGAAACCAAGTTCTACTTGGTATAGTACATTAATTGTCTGTAAATGTGAAAGCATTAGGATTGACAATCAAGAACATAGTAAAATGGTTTAAAGAATCTCTTCTAGGGTTCTAGTACCCATTGAATCTTCTACACTTATGAAGAATGTGTCTCCTCGATTCGATAGGATAGTAGTTACAAGGACACTTAAAGTCTTTGTTGGGGAAAAATCTTAGCCAATATTCTCCAATAGGGGCATGATTGGTGATAGCTCTTGTAATGTGAGCACATAGCAAATTGGAATGGCCAAAGACTTATAGCCATGGTCTACCTTTAGTGTATGCAAGTTTAATGGTGTTGAAATCATTATCTAATAAGTCTAGAAACTGTTTGCCTTTTCCATCCGATGCTTGAAACATCATCTTCCACTGGTTAATGATATTATCACTGTCAGTTTTCTTACAATAATCCCAGGATATTTTGCAAGGATATGCGGAAGTTGGGTAGAATAATTTGGAATCTTTGTCGATGTCCTTATAAAACCTCCATTTAAGGCGACTTGGACATTCTCAAAATTCAATAGAATTATCATGGCTTGAGTTGAAGAAACCCTGCAACTCACTGAGAATTGCTACAGTGTGAAATTGGAATGGATGAGATTTGCTGTTGAAAATTTTCTTTGCAGTGTGAATGGAGTTAGTAACGACGATGACCTTGGACATGTTTTCTTTAATGCAGGCCTGGTTGATACCACATCTGATAGTGAACAGTTCTGCTTCCATGCTTGTTACGAATGCTGCATGATAAACTGTTTTGGTAAGAGAATGGTTGGCTATGTACATGTACGATATAGATGTAACAATGTTGTTCTTGATGTTGGCATCTGTTACTACAAGGGCTATATGTGGCAAAGAAGAGGTATGAAGAACCATTTTGTCTAGTTCTTGAGTGCAGATTCTATCTTTTTCTTTTTCTTTTTTATTAACTAAATTAAAAGAAAAATGATTGGAAAAATTATCCATAATATGAAAACCAGAGGAAAATTCCTGGTTAAGAGAAGAAAATAACAGGAAGATACCATAGACCTTGTCACATGAGTTGATAAGGTGGTCTTTGGCTATGTTCTTTTGTTAGTTTGTAAGAGAACTAACTGCATGAGGATTGGGTTTATTAAATGATATGGGCAAACCATCCATTAGTTCTCTTAAGATGTGATTAGTAGGGAGCTTGAAGAGACAAATTTGCAATCTTCTAGCAAGTTTTTAAAGGTAGAATTTGATAGGTATAATTCCAGCAATTGCTTCAATTTCCTCTAATGGCGATATTTTGAATGCCCCTAAAATCCAAATAACAGCTCTCCTCTGCATCTTATCCAGGATTTTCATATAGTATAATATAGGGGCTTTGTTGTAAAACCACAGTTGAAAGCCGTAAAGTGCTATAGAAAGAATGAAGTATCTATATAGCAATTTCCAAAAGCTTCATGTATTTGACCAAAGATATTGCTTTGTTTAAGTAATGATCAATATGTTTGTGGAATGTGAGTTTGCAATTGAAGATGAAGCCTAAGTACTTCCAAGTATCTTTGGGCCATAAAATTGGTCCTCTAATTGGGGAAAGGTTTAAAGAAGAAAGATTAAAGAATTTCTGAGATCTGCTAAAGTGAAAAATTTCAGTTTTTGAATATTCAATAGTGAGACCAAAACTATCAAGGAACTTAGAAAGAATATTGTAACTATAAAAAAGATGAGAGTTAGAAATGTCTAAAGGTTTGTTCTGAGTGATAATGAGTTTATCATCTACAAATAAAAGAATAGAAATGGGAATTTTTAGATTTTTTAATCATTTTCCTAGAATATATAAAAACAGAGTAAGGTATAAAGCTGAAAGGATAAAAGAAAGAGCAGACTCTTAGCCTACTCCAACATTGACTTTAAAAATAAAGGAAGAAAAGTTGTTTCACATATAACTTGTTTTTCTCTTGACTAGATAGTTTGCAAAGAAAGAAGTTACTTTAGAATTAAGATCTGTTTTCTCAAGAATGAGAGTTTTAACTTTAAAACTACTTTAAACATTCTAAATATTAAGTTATATAATAACTATATCTAATTTAGAAAAAAATTTAATAACTTTTAGTATAAATATAATAATATTAATATTAAAAATATGATTATTTTTAATTAAATTAATTAAAATAAAAGTATTAGAATTTTATTATTAATATAATTATATTGAATTTTAGTTTAAATTTGTTTTTACTTATAATAATTTTTTAAATGTTTTTGTTTTTTTTAGTTTTATAAATTAAAAAATATTTTTTTAATTTTCAAAGTTTTTAATAATAATAAACCTAGATATATGATTTTTTTATTTTTTTCTTAATATATTTTTTAAAATATTTAGAAATTTTGTTAATTTTCTTAAGTGATTTTATTGAAATAAAAAAATAAAGTTTAAATATTATTGTATATATATTAGTTATTACTAATAAAATTCTTATTAGTTGTTAGTTTGACTAAAAAAAAATTTTATCTTTGTTTTTCTTATATAAAAAACTATTAATGAGTTTCTAAAATTTAATATTAAAAAGATTATTATTATATATAAAAGTGATAGTGTATATATAAGTTATTTTTATTATATAATTAAAACTTATACTTGATAAAAGTTATTGTTTATTACTAGGTCTAGACAAATTCTTACTTACATTATTCAATCAAAGTAAGTTAAAAATCTCTCTATAAGTATATTAATGTTTAACATTACTTAATTTTTTCCTTCTCTAAATTACTAACTTTTTTTACTCATTTTAAACAAGATAAGTTTTGATTATAAAATTTCAATGTTTTTCAAAAATTACCTTGTAGAAAAAAAAACTAAATACCTCTAGAACAGTTTCATTTCTCCTTCTTTTAATATTAATGTTAATATTAGTCATAGATCTATACTGTCACCAATTTTTTCTGCTCTTTATTTATCTTTCATTTTTCTTTTATTAGAAAATTACTTAAAAATTCTAAAATTTTCTATTTCTATTATTTCTTTTATAGATGATAGTCTTTTTATATTTTAAAATAAATTCATAGTATGTTACAACATTATTTTGTCTTTACTTTCAAAATATAGTCTTGTTGTAAAACATGGAAAAACTGATGTTTTTTATTTTTCTAGGTCTTATAGAGTATTTAATTTTCTTTTCCTCAACTTATCTTCCATTGAAGATCTTATTTTACTTTCTAAAGAAATGTAAAGATACTTAGGCTTTATTTTTGACTGTAAGCTTACTTTTAGAAGTCATATAAATTTTTACTCTAATAAAGCAATCTCTACCATCAAGTATATGAAACTATTTGGTAATTTATTGAAAAACATCAACCCACTTCAAAAAAAAAGACTTTACAAATATTGTGTCTTATCTATAGTCTTATATGGGCTTTTACTATAGTATTACAACAAAGCTTCCATATTTTCTACTCTTGGTATTGAAGCTATTTCTGAACTTGTTTCTATATATTTACATTTTAAGAAATTATATAGAAGAAATCTTCTACAACAATTGTCTCTTCTACCCAACCACATCATTAACAACATTCTCAGTTCTAATAAGTTGCAAGAATAGAACTGTTATAATATATTCATCAATTATCTTACAGCTAAGCAAAGATTTCACTTGAAATCTTCTCTCATAAATGTAAATGATAAGTAAAATGAATTTTTTCTTTTATATTTTTCTTAATAAAGAATTTAAACTAGAAAATCAACTTATAAATTTATTTTCAGATTGCTTTTCATTTCATCTTTAACAATTGTTATGTTTAATAAAACCACATTGTTATATTGATCTTTTATATCTATTTCTTTTAAAAATCTATTGTCAAGATCATATATAAAACCATCAATGTTACTACAACTGAAGCTAAATTATTTACTATCTGATATAGCATAAACCAAGCCATTTTGCTATGATATTCCAAGAGCTTAGAAAATTCTTTTTTAAGAATGCTCATAATCATATTAAATTCTAGGATTGCTCTAGTAAATTACAGTAGCTATTACACCATTTTGTAGACAAAAATACCAAGAATATGATCTTTACCTTGTTATTCTCATATAAATCATCTTGGGATTTCTGCAGAAAATCTAAGTATAATTTAATTCTCTTTCAATGGAGAATTTTTTTTTAAGCAGCTAATTTGATAATGATCTAAATTCTATTGAACCATTAAGTACCAAAGATAGTCTATGATTTCAACACTTTGGCTATTCTAACATGCTATGTACTTATGTCTCTTGGACTATCACAAATTATGCTCTAATAGATAAATATTAGTTAAGATTTTTTCCTAAGGAAGAATTTAAATGTTTGTGTGATAACTACACTATTAAAACAAGACAACATATTCTTTATGAATGTTCAAGATTTAATAAGTATTAGAATTTGAAAAGGGATACTATTGGCTATTTCATGCTTTATCTCCAGTTTAATTCAAATGCTTTTTTGTTTGATTAATTATTTTTTATTAATATTACTTATGATAACAATACAGCAATTTGATATTCCTTTGTTTTGATTATATATTTTCTTTTAGTTTGTTTATTTTTTCTTTTGCTTTCTTTTTATCTTTACTTTTTCCTTTTTCATGTTATTTTCTTTTGAATATACATAGTTATGAAGTAGCTACTATGGTTTGCCCTCATATTTGTGTAATAAATAGTTAAATTAAAAAAAGCTTTTACAGTTGTTAATAGCTTAATATTTTAGTTATTTGTTATTACTTTTATTTAAAGCTTTTTAGTATAACTTAGTTTAAGAAAATTAATTTACTTGCATTTTTACAACCAGTGAACTAATTTTCACAAACTAAGTTGTATTGAAAAGCTTCAAATAAAAGTTATTTGCATATATACAAGAGTAATAACAAATAACTGAAATATCAAGCTATTAGTAGCTGCAAAAGCTTTGTTTACTAATATCTCATAAACAACTAAATAAATTTATACAATTGAACTTACTATTAATTTGTTTTTCATAATATATCATGTGTTTTAAAATAATAAGTATTGATAGAAATACAAGTATATTAATATAATAATATAATAAGTTATTTTTGAAAATACAAGTTTTAATTATGTAATAATAACAGCTTATGCATAAACTATTACTTTTATATATATATTTTTTATATTTAAAAACTAAATTTTAAACTTAATAATATTAATTATTCTTGTTAATACTTTTTATTATTGATTATTATTATATACTTATACTAAACTTCTAAAATATTATTTAGTTTAAATATCTTAATACTTATTTTATTAATAAAAGTAAATTTTTTTAATTATGTTAATATCAATATTTATATTTATATTGAATAAAATTTAAGCTAATAAAAATGTTTTTTGTGACTTTTCTTATAAATATTACTATATATTTTTTTATTTACTATTTATTATTTTTTAATATTTTTACTTTTACTTTTATTTTAACTATTTTTTTAAAAACTATTTTGAATTTTTATTATTTTTCTTTACTTTTACTTTTTAGTTTAGTTTCTTATTTAATTATCTAATTAATTTTAATTTTAAATATATTTTAGAATCAAATTAAATTTTTACAAATAGAATATTTAACAAGTTTTTAAAAAATATCTTTAATTTTCTAACTTATTAAAAGATTTTAAAAACTTTATTATATGATTTAATATTGATTTTTTTTAATCAACAATTTATTTTATAGAACATATAAGTAAATCATAATTATATATATAATATCTTTTTTTTTTTAAATCAACAATTTATTACACGGAGCGTGTAGGCAGACCATGATAGCTACTTTCGTAACTACATATATGAGATAAGAGCCAACATGACAGAAAGAAGAAAAGACAAGAATCAAACTAATCGTCAAGTAGAGAAGAGGAAAAAGACACAGAACTATTTAAATAGAAGATAAACTGTCTTGGAATGCGAATGCACTCGGATTAGCGTTCAAAAACATAACAAAATGTTTCAACGTGTCTCTTCTAGGGTTCCAATACCCATTGAATCTCTTACAATCGTAGAGAATATGTCTCCTTGACTCAATTGGATACTCGTTGCATAGACATGAAAATTCCATGTTAGGGAAGAATCGAAGTCTGTACTCTCCAATGGGCGCATAATTAGTAATTGCTCTGGTAGCCTGAGCACATAGCGAATTAGAGTGATCAACTAATTGTAGCCATGGGCCACCTTTAGCATAGGAAGGTTCGACAACATTGAGGTTGTCATTGAGTAGTTCGAGAAAGTTTTTGCCCTTCCCTTCAGATGCTTGGAATGTCATCTTCCAAAGTTTAATGATTTCATTGCAGTCGGACTTCTTGCAGAATTCCCAAGAGATTTTGCTTGGGTAGGAAGGCGTAACCACAAAGGACTTGGAGTCTTTGTCTACATCATGGTGGAATCTCCATTTGAGTCTGCTAGGACATTCCCAGAACTCAATAGAATTGGAGTCGTTAGCAATGAAGAAATTCCGCAAATTGTTGAGAATTGCAGCAGAGTGAATTTGGAATGGATGAGATCCAGTATCGAAGATTTTCTTGGCCACATGAATGAAGTCTGTAATGACGACAATTTTGGAGACATTATTCAACGAGCATGCTTGGTTAATGCCACACCTTATTGCGAATAACTCCGCCTCAGAACTTGTTACAAAGGAGGCGTGATGGACAGTTTTGATAAGAGGGTGATTGGCTGAATGAATATGCAAGATGAACATGGCAATATCATTCTTGATGCTTGCATCGGTTATAACCAAGGCAGTGTTTGGATCCAAAGAGTTTCATAGAACAATTTCATCAAGTTCTTGTGCACGATGATTGTTTTTTTCTTTTTCTTTTTTATTAGCTAAATTAAAAGAAAAACGATTAGAAAAATTGTCAATAATATGATGACCTGGAGCAAATTCAGGATCGAGAGGAGAAAAAGAAGGAAAAATTCTATAAGATTTGAATTTCGAATTGATAAGATGGCCTTTGGTTAAAACTTTTTGTCGATTGGTCAAAGAGCCCATGTTGTGATGATTGAACAAATTGGACTGATGAGGAGAGTCATCCAACAGGTTGTTCAAAATGTGATTTTTTAGAAGTTTGAAAGGACAGATTTGAGACCTTTTAGCGATTTTTTGAAGATGAGATTTGACTGGAATTAGACCAGCCAACGCTTCAATTCCTTCTAGAGGCAATGTTTTGAACACCCCCAGTATCCAAATAGCAGCTCTTCTTTGCATCTTGTTGAGAGCTTTCATGTGATAAAACATTGGGGCTCTGTTGTAGAATCATAATTGAAAGTCATATAAGGCTATCAGGAGAGCGCAACATCTATATAGAAGACATTTTTGAAGAGGGTTGATGCCTCGAGACGAATTTCCAAGGAGCTTCATGCACTTGACCATAGATATTGCTTTGTTAGTGTAATAGTCAATATGCTTATGGAAAGATAGTTTTTGGTCAAAGATAAACCCCAAATATCTCCATGAGTCTTTGGGTCGTAATGTTGGTTCCCCGAGTGGAGAAAGATCCAAGGGAGGAGGATTGAAAACGCCTTGAGATCTACTGAAATGAAAAATTTCAGTTTTGGAATGTTCGATAACAAGACCAAAACTGTCGAGAAGTTTAGAAAGAATATTATAACTGCAAAAAAGATGTGAATTAGAAATATGGAAAGATTTGTCTTGAACAATGAAAAGACCATTGTCGACAAAAGATAGAATAGAAATCGGAATATTGAGATTTTTAAACCTATTTTCTAAGATGAAAAGAAGAGGAGAAAGATAAAGCAAAGAAAGAATAGGGGATAACGCAGAACCTTGTCCAACCCCGATGTTTACTTCAAATAGAGGAGATAAGAAATTGTTCCAAAGATATTTCGTACTTCTTTGAGTTAGATAATTTGAAAAGAAAGAAACAACTTTAGGATCAAGACCAGCTTTTTCAAGGATAAGGATGAGAAAGCAGTGGT
>Ga0157364_1004708_pt1 | contig 13691 bp, 4 predicted proteins | sample AttsexASBM2_FD_111476 | JGI IMG/M metagenome (GOLD analysis project Ga0157364, IMG submission 111476) | Fungus gardens microbial communities from leaf cutter ant in Ribeirão Preto, State of São Paulo, Brazil - Atta sexdens ASBM2 | ecosystem: Host-associated > Fungi > Mycelium > Unclassified ... | reverse complement strand
TTCTCACATATATATGATATATATGTATATTATAATGTGATGTCATAGATACAAGTTTTAATAGCTAGTGGACAGGTTTTGAGTTATAGCGTATTAAAGGTGCTCTGTGAGTTTTTTCTTTTTCTTGGCAGTAAAGTTTGCGTGCTTACTATTATAGTGGACAGACTTCAACCAGTAAATAGCCAATCTCGATGATCCAACTTCTCAAGATCATTCCATCATCTCGAAAGGTATTTTTTACCTGCTTTTACCTATCATGACAGAAAATTTGGGCGTCGCCGTGATTTACGTCACGCCCGGTGACTAACATTGATTAATTCTTCACGATCCGAACTCACGAGAGAACGAAGGAATTCTCTCTTTCTCGTCGAGATGAATTCAGCGGAGGAGGATGAGAGAGAATGCGCCGGTTCTCGGCCGGCTGCTATTAGCTCGATTGATTATATAGCGTCGATGCGACTGGATACCTCAGGGATACTTTGACGGGTGTGCGGTGCACTTATGTCAGATCTCGACCGAACTCGACCGACAATGAGAAAGCTGCCGCACTTGCGCGACCATAATATCACGGTATTTGCACACTCGGTGACCTTGAAGGTATCCGTCCTGTGAGCCTTGAACTTGTACGCTGAAGAATCCCGTGCGAACTTGGCGACGGTCCAAGTCGATCTACTTAGAGTCTACATCCTCGACGTGGATTAGAGATTCACACTTTTATTTTTTGTCTTTTTATTAAAACCCGCACCTGCTCGCACCTAACGGATTCTGATAAAAATCTCACGTTTGACGTTAAAAATAACCATAAGGTGCCTATCGTTACGATCGATCAAACATTCGGTGCATTCACTGTCTCGATTGTCTATAATAGTAAAAAAAGATGATATATAACTTGATTAAACCCATCGTATTTCCTACAACTGTTTAAATTTACGACTTTTATGATATTACCTTTTTAATAGTGATATTTTATCGTGTTGCTAAAAATGAAAGGAAATTGACTCTCTTAAAGAATACTAATTATTTTTATGAAAAATATTTTTATGAAAAAATGACATATTATTTATATGAATAATTTTAATAAGGGATGAAATTTACACAACCCTATATTAACAAGTGTTCAAATTTTGAAAACTCGTGAGCATACATAATGAGCATACACAGCGAGAAAACATAGTTTTGAAGAATATAACATAATTGAAAGTATAGATTTTCCTGCGTAAGACGCAGGAAAAAAGTCAAGTTATGTATATTCGTTTAAATTAAAACAATCCAATTTTTAGAAAGAATGTTTTAAATACTCTGAAAAATTGCGAAATATATATCACTTTTCTACGCCGCAATTTATTAATGATTTTTCTGATTATTTTACTCGTAATATTTTTCTTTCGAGTAGTTACTTCTACCATGATAAAGAGTTATTGTGTAAGTCATTGAAAATACTATATAAGTCATCTAAAATACTTTTCGCAAGCACGTTTTGATGCCCATAAAGCTAAAATGAACGATTCGAGCGCCTTGTGTATTGTATTTTCTTCCAAGATGTTTTATTATTTGATCGTCACTCGCGGCATCGTAATAAAAGTTCCGTTACTGCAATGTTCCGTGATGCACATTATTGTCCATCACGCCTTGCGGGGATGAACATTATCGTTGCACTAAAGCAATGCGATATCGACGCTGTCCATTTCGATCAAGAGATATGTATCCGGTGCATCCTGTTATGCGCAATAGTTTTTTTCACAGCCGTCACAGCTTTCGCATTGTCGAAGGCAAGATTCGATCTACTGCACTTATCCATTTCCGGGTGCGTGCTTTGGACTATTAAGCTAAATATCATTTCCTTTTGAAGCTAATAGAGAAAAATCGCCTCGCAGATCTCAATGTTTTGTTTAATCCCAGGAATTTATTAATGCGATTCAAAATTAGGATTGTTTATAAAATGTTTATGCATTTGAACATATCAAGTATCGCTTTAGTAATATTCCGGTCATATTAAAAATAAGAATAAAAAAATCAGACTAATTTCTGAAGAGCTTTTTATTAAAGCTTTTATTAAAGTAAAATTGAGAACTTTAACTATTTTAAAAAATATAAAACTTCTTCATATTACAGATATAAAAAAATATATTAAGGAAAAGAATCCTATTTCGGTGCCAATAATATTTATATGTATATGTAAGATTAAGCGTTAAGATTCGCTTCAACTTCGAAAATAAGATTTTTTTCTTTCTTATTCGATTTATTCTTATATTCAGTTTAATTTCTGACAAAAATTAATATAAAATATTAATATAAATTTAATAAGATACTTACATTTTTATTTTCTATTTTCCCATATTTATCCTATTTCAAATATTATTCATACTTTAATATTTACCGTAAATTCTTTTACATCAAAATTATTCTATAATTATATTTCTATCAAATTTCTTTTAATTCTAATACGTAATAAACATTTATCCATGTATCCTTTTACTCCAAACTAGACAATAGATATTATCCTATCTTTTCTAGCTTCAAGATATTTTTTTTTTATATACGCAGGGACCTTTCGTCAATGAGCCAGTCATTAGAGCAATCTATCTCGTATACTCGTGTCTCGTAAAAACTATTTAATGGATTGAAGAGAAAAGCACGGCGCCGTAAGTGGCTCCGCTTAGGAATTCCTCATCGGACGGATATACCTTATCGCGACTCGTCTTTCACGAGGAGGTATACCTTTCGGCGGAGATTATCTGCAGGGGCCGTCAGGTGGGAGATAGAGAGTCACGGGTGACGAGTCTCGGTAGGGCCCCCGTCGACGCAGTCAGATAGGTAGGGGCCCCCCTCGGGATCCCACGACACGCACGTACCCCCGGTAAACGTTAGACCCCCACTTGTGGCCGGCTGAATCGTGCTGGTGCGCGGTCGACGACGATCATCGTCGAGTCGCCTACAGTTGTAGTCGGCGCACCATTCCGCGAGTACGCGACACTCCGCGTGAATACCACCGTATTCGATATTAGCGGACGAATCGTAAGCCCGTCCGAAGGACCCGATACCCGGAAGAATTGTAATTACGAATCGGAAAAGCGAGCGAGATTCGAAATCTTGCGTCTCGCGATCCGTGTATGGATCTCCGCGAATCACTTGTTGTACTCGTCAGTGGATTAAGTGCCCGAGTACTCGAATCTCTCGCGGGTAAGAAAGAGCCGTGACAAGGGGTACTTGGAATGAAATCCATTTTACATGCGATCGCAGTACTTTGTGCGACAAATGCACCACGAGTACATGTACTATTCAGTAGTAAAATACTCGAGTTTTGGCGGGATAGAGGCAGAACGCGTTTTCGTTTACTAAACCTAAAATCCCATTAAAATTTTGGCGTCGTAGTTGGTAAACTCATTGATGAATAATTTAGATATTGATGGGATCAAGAGATCCAGAATCGCATCGTTTGAAATCCGTATCCTACTTTTTGAACCGCATAAAGTCCGGTACTCCAAATATTCTGCGAATACTCTAGTATTCACTACCTGACAAAACAAATATCCTTTGAAGATTCGCAAAAAGTCTTCACTTTTTATTCGAGCGAAATCGTGGAAAGAAGAAATATTTTCCAGAATCAGGAAAATACAGTGAGTAATGTTGAAAATGTTAAAAATACAATTATATTCAATATTATCGATTTTCAATCATATTACTTTGATAATTGAAGAATAGAATAATTTTGAAATTAAAGAAATAAAGAAAGAAGTTGGAAAAAATCGAGAATACGGAAAGATTTCTTAAGATTTTTAATATTTCATAGTAAGAATATTTTTAGAAAAGTAGCGAAATCATGAAATTGTCATGATTACTAGTTCATGATCCTCTCTCTTTTTCTTTTTGGAAGAGAAAAAGAGAGAGCAAAATAAAAAGGAAATCGATGCTATAGATAGATCTTACAATTAGAAGAAGCAAAGCATTTTCTAACAATTTTTAGAGATATTTTAAAACAATCTTCAGGAAAATATTTAAGATATTAGAAATAATATTTAAAAGAACATTTTAATAATTAAATAATTAATATTTTTTATAAGAAGTTGTCCCTGCGATTAATTAATGACTTTGAGACAAAATGTAATGCACATGTTAAGAAGTGTAGAAAATTTAGACAATAAATTTTGTCACAGTTTATTAGGTTGATATAAATTAATGAGACAAGAGAATACTATAAATATTGTGACCGACATCCGCGAGTCGGAAATTATGTGCGTGCTTACACAGAAGATTCTTGCTTAAAGTAGAATGAGGAAAACGCACGGACGAATGGCGTTTAATATACGGTATTCGTATGCGCACGCGATAATGGTGACAGTATTACGTTAATAGAGATGCGTGAGCGAGATGTATGCGCATGGTTCAAACGATCGTCACTTGAATGCAGTAGGATGAATCAGAAAGTACAAACGTCTTTGTAGAAGAATTTAGTTTTTCTAACAAAGAAAGGAAACTTAAATTACAGATGATTAATTTTTTATTTAATTTCCTTGTAAGAAATTAAATTATTTTCTTACAAAAACGCAATCTATAATAATTAAGATACAATTTATTTTTCTTCATATTTTTGTTTCATCAATTAATTATTAATTTTTAATAAATATTTATATTATAAAAAGATAATAATAAATACTTGTAGATAATTGCATTAATTATTAATTTTTATTATTTTACCACATTATTATTAAACTTTGCATCAATATTATAAATATAAATATTATTTTTATAATTTTTGTATTTATTACATTTTGTTTCTGTCTAAAAATTCGGATAATGCATTTGAATTATGATCGTTCGACATCACAATTCCGAGAACAAAATTAAAGCATGCTATGCATAAATTACTAATCGAAGTAACAGACAGTTTTAAAGAATTCTACGCGTATATATTTATATTCCATCCTCACTCTCTCGCGAAATATCCATAATCAGATGAATCAACCTAATTAATTGGCATTCCGTTAGCCATGGAAAGTTCAAGGAAATGCACTCTCAAGTGCAGCTTTATTTAAAACTGGTGTTTAGACGATTGCTTGTTTATGATCTCTTTGTGCTCCATTATATGTTAATTAGAAGCGCAACCCAGTAATTAGTCACATTACTTTGCGCTCGAGTAGATCCGGCTATACTAAGAATGTGATTACTACTGATATTCGCGGCGATTCCATTTGTTTCGAGAGTTAATGGTTATAGATTGTGTGTATATTTTCTGCTAGTAAAGTTTAAAAAATATTTTAATTAATTAAATGTTAATAAGTAAACGATATAAATGCCAATCCTCGTCACCAACAAAATAATTAAGAGAGATCAACAAGCTGTAAAATGTAATTAATTTATAATTTTTGAACTAATTTTTTTGAAATTCGTTTCTTATTTTTCAACACTGAAGTAAAAAAAATCGTTAAGACTTCTGGTCACTTACCACATACTGGTCACATAACATGGTTATTTTAATTATGACATTAAAAGCGAAAAAATGCATAATCAAAATTTATATATGATACATTAAAATGAAAGTATTTTTCAATAAAATAATATTTACGACCAATGGAAAGATTTGGAAAATATCCCGGCTTTTTTTTCTCTCTCATTTTGTAATTATTTTATTTTTTTAAGTAAATAATAGTACATATCTAGAATTAAATTGTGCCGAAAAAAAATAATCTATGTTCAGAATTATGACAATTCAATTAATAATACATAGAAATAAATATAATTTAATTCTTCTTCAAAATAAAAAGAAAATTTTCGATACATTTTATTATAAGTTTGTTCAACTGATTACAAATATTGTCTTATTAAAAAATATTTTTATTTTAATACTTTTTAAAAGAATTTTTATTATATATCTTCTTACTTCTCTCATGTTCTTTTCTCATAATCTAAGATAGTATAAGTGATGAGTGATGAGGAATCTTAAGTATAAATAATATTTGTGATTTGGATTACAATTCAATTTTTTTATAATAAGATTTATAATAAGATAAATTTCATTATAATATTTAAATATTTCCTTTCTTATAGATAAAATATTATAGTATAAGATATTGAAGTATTATAGAACAAAAACGAAAGAACAAAAAAATATATCAAAACTTATTGCATGATACATGATAATTAAAAAAGATTTTTTTCTCGATAAGGTAAAGACATACTTGAAAGAGCAAAGTAAAGGGGGGGGGGGTTTAGGATAATTAATCTTATTTCGCACACAAAGGATTAAAGTACTCATTGTGCAGCACTGACCCTCTTTTCATCGATCGCTCCATAAATCACTGCCATCACGCGAGTAAAGTCTATTTCGACGGAACAATTTTAAAGCGTTATCACAGAATAGGCGTTTGGTAGAAAATTCACGTATAAAAGTTTATGTGCATAAACATTGTACAAATGGATGGAATAAAATTCCACACAAAGCTGCACACAAGAGATAACGGAAAAATAAAACAAAAATAATATTCTAGACTTCTCTTTTCATAAAATATATAAATCAATAGCAAAATATGATTATTGTCCTGTATAAGTCATTTTAAGTCAAATTATTTGTTTTTGTGCAGTTGATTTCATATTCACAAGTAAATTTTTTTTGCTGAAATTAACTAATACTTTTAGCAATATTACACATGCTAAAATATTATCTTAATATTAAGTATTAAAGATAATAATCTAATAATAATAAGTCCATTCAAACTTCTTTCTAATTGTAAGATAAAGTTAACTTTGTATATCTATTGGAGAATTTATAGCATTAAAATCGTCAAAACTTATTTCAAAATACTTTGCGTGCATGAAACACTTTAAAATAAAATATATCAAATTTCAATAAATATTTGTTTGAATAATATTAACTTAATTAACATTTACTCACGGCAAATATATATTTATTGAATAAAAAAATAATAGATAAATTAAATTAATGATTTTTGTACCAAATAAATATATGTTTACATTTAAGTAAATATTCAGCTAGCACTATATTCAATGGATAAATATATATTTATCAAAATTTAGTATATTTTTTCTCAGTGCATATATACTCAATGAATAATAATCTACTACTCAGTGTATAATAATATATTATACAAAAAAAAATCAAACGGACCTTAATATTATCCATTCAATGCAGTCGATCATTTGAGCCATCGAAGGAAGCGAAGGTTCTTTGCGTCGGTGATTTTATCCCGCGAGATCGGCGATCGATCGTCGGAGAACGTGATCGCGAACCGTCCGATCGGCGAAGTCGAGCACCTGATGGTTCTTCAAGTAGCGAACCGGATAGAGATCCAAGTCAGTGCGGAAGGCGGACACAGCAGCTAGAGAACGCTCGTATATCCTCTAAGAGGGGGACGCCCTTACATGCGCTGTCGTCGCGCTGTCACCAGTACAAATCGCACGCGAGCTAACATCTCGGCGATAGTACACGTGCGCTACGACGTACGGCGTGCGACGCCGCGACGGTCGTTACTTCCGTCTCATCGTCGCCGTCGACAACTCGTCGCACCGTAATTATAGCAATAAATGTGCCGTCGTTGTCGCGGATGACATCTCAGTCGTTCTTCAAAATGGCGATCATCAGGATCACCCTGTTGCTCACCCTCGGCATCACCTGTCGCGGTAAGTACGATTTACTAATGATTTTCCATCTGCCAATCGCTTGGATTAGTCGTCAAGAATTCCTCGAACCCCGCTATTCGATACTTTGGTTACCAAAAAATAATGCAGATGTTACATATTTCATTAAAATTATGTGAAAATAATTAATTACTTAAAGTAATTAAAATAAAAGTAAGAAACAGCAAGATATCAATTAAGCGATATTGTACTATCTTACTTTTCGACACTTAATATAACAAATAGACTATTTCAAAATAATAACTATTTAAAATAATTAACTATTTCAAAAGCATATGAAGTAGTGGGTATTATGATCATCTATATTTTTTAAAACATAAAATTTTATTAGAAAGCAAGAAGTATATATCAAAAAGCAAAATTTTTATCTAATTGCTTTTACGTTATTATTAATATTAATGCGCTCTTTTTTTACTTAAAACTTTTTTTAAAATGATTTTCATCAGTTTTTTAGGATTCATTTTTATATTTGAATATAAATTGAATTTAGGTATAAATTAATGTTTATATTTAAATTTCATTTCTCTTCTTACTTTTGTTTTTAATTACTTTCTTACTTTTTTCTTACCTTTATTTTATTAAACTTCTAAAGTTTTAATCGCGATCTTGATAACGCTTGTTATCGCAAGTTACGAGCAGTCATTTGCATTCTAATTGGCGCTCTCGATATAGTTTCTGATAGCCGATCGAAGTGAAGCGTCTTAAAATAGAAAGCTAGATGATAGAACGATCGATACTTATTTCTAAACGCGGCTGTAAATTGACAATGCAACTCGCCATCACTTGAGCCACTTGGGTATGCATCGGTCGTAGATATGTAATGACAGAAATTTGATGCGTCGTCGATTGATTGCCTCGACGAAAATTACTTACGTAATTGAGTGATTACGGGTAATCGCGATGAAAATTAATGTATTATATAACACAGGATACTGTTTTTCGTTTAAGCGCGTAGAATCTCTGAAAATCTTTTTTTTTTTCATTTGACGACGACAATTGTATTAGGACATTCGTCAAGTCGAAGCTACAATCTTTAAGATTAGTTTGTTTTACTTTAATTAACTATATATATCAAGATATCTGAGAAATTTGCATTTGTGATTTGATAAAAGAATCTTTAGTTTTGCAACTTTGCAATTTATCGTTTTATTATACTGTAAAGTTTTAAATCACATTGTTAAAATAAAGATTAATTTAAACGATGAATTAAGCTAGAAATTCAATTTGCGACAAAATTTTCTTAATTTTTTAATATTACTTGAAATCATTTTATAATTATTCATTCTTTTTGTACAATGTTAATAAATTTTAAATCAGCAATCGTTCGCTTTTGTCCTGTCATATAACACATGTCATAAACACAAATTATAAAAACAATAACAACACTTCTTATTTGTTAAGCAATTATCTTGTTAGATGTTATTATTTATCGATTGTTAATCGACAACACTACGAGCCTGAAATCTTTTAGAAAATAACTTTCAAAGATGAGTCTCTCAAGATCAACCGTTCAATCATTCACAATTTTGTCAGTTGAATTTATTCGCTCATCTCTGCAAATTTTTTTCCGCGCTCTCGCTCTTTGCTCAAGACACTTTCAAATTAGATTACAATTCGTACTGTAAGCAACATTTTCTTCACGATTTCGAACAAGTGTCTGTGTTTCTCGCTTTCGCGAGAAACCGAAGATATCTTCTCAGTAAAATCGGTCGATTACATACTTATTTGTCGCGGTCTGGAAAACTTTATCCTCGAATTCATTTTCAGATTCCGTGCTCCAAAAAGTCGACTCTCATTTTCTCATACATTCCATCACGGAAATTTAGTCCAATGTATATGTATAAATAACCGTTAAACTTAAATACTTTTATTATATTAAAGATAATTGTATTTTTATTATTCAAATTCAGATCTATGCATTGATTTTGCCTGATCTCGTTTGCATTTGCTGTGCTGTATCATGTACATATCTATTATTATATAATTCTATATAATCATCTATTATTATATAATTCCATATAATCATCTATCATATAATTATTATATAATTATTGTAATTAGGTAACGCTTTTATAATATATAAAAAGTAACAAAAGACAAAGTGAAAACTAGAAATTTTAAATTTTAATATTTTAAATATCTTGATATAATTTGATTTTTAATCCTGTAATTTAGCAGAAAATAGTTTAGTATAACATTTTCCCACAGCTTCTTACAAATAACCTTCTTATATGATTATATAATTTCAATGTCCGAACGTAGCGCCTTGAACAATACTTCTTAAGCTGCTCGCCTCTAATCAGATATTATATGCGATCGTTAATACGCGCTAATAAACATTATAAACAATGCACGATAACGTATGCATAACATGGAATCAATATGCTACGAATCATCATTACTTTTACGGTTTCAAAGACCTTAATCACAACAAGGGCCACGTATATTAAATCACGATACCAATTGCATTCGAAATCACTATTGCGAGGGCATTTTCCATCATCGATATGATGTAATTGTTCGATTCGCTTCGAACATTAAAATTCTCAGAGATAGATCCGAAAGTATTATATAGAAATTTATTTTAATCTGTATATTTTATTACTTGTTTTTGCAACTCTTCGAAAATGTTTAAAATCGCAAAAAAGAAGTTTCACTTGGAAATTAAAGAAGCAACACGAGATGAAAGATATGTTTGCGAATTTTTTACATCTTCTTTTATTTTTCATGTAATTGTTCGTCGTTTCTCTGTTCTGGTAGATATCTCAGCAATCGTATAATTATGGAAATTACAATATTTTCTGCAATTTATAACTGTAGGTTATCACTTATTATTCAAAAACATATATTTTCTCGGTATGTCGAGGTGACATTGATATAGTTGTACTTCTGATAAATCTATTTACAAGTCATATCTTCAACATGTAATAATTTTATTTATGTAGGTTATTATGTAGGTTACATATTTTATTTAAAAAATGAATTTGCTAAGTAAACTAATAAATTTATAATTTTATAATATTTGGGATATATCTTCGATATAAAATATAAAATAAAAATAGAATTATAGATTTTCTTTTCATTCACTATTCGTAATTTACTATATTATAGTTCAAAAATGCTTTTGAAAGATCGGTTATTGAAAATTCTGTACTAACGGAGAAAGCATTTCGATTCGACATCGCCTTCCTTGCATTGAAGTCTACTTCTACGCGCTGCAAGTAGATCCACCTTGGCAGTGAAACCAGCTCGAGGCGATTCTCTTGCGCGCGATCTGTGTTTCGGGATCTCTTTTCTCCTTCGTTCGCCACGACACGGTGATTGAGTTTCATTAACAAATTCAGCACGTCATCGAAAGACGTACGTGCGACGCGTAGAGGCAGTATGCCAATATGAAATTTAAAGGGCGATTTAGAAGGAATGTGTTGCGCTCAATACAAAAATTATTTTATTTTTGCGAAGAGATTCCGCGAAGTGTTGTCTTTCAATTATAGCGCAATATGATAGATTAATTTATCAATATAGATTAATTTTAATCTCGATTTAATTTTCTATTTTTTTTCTAATTCTTATAATTAATAGAAAATAAAAAATAAGTAAACTAAAATTAAAGTAAATCTGCATTAGAAATGGACAAAAATTACTTACGTATTCTTATTTAATAATATAAATTTTTTTCTTATGGAAGGAATAAAAAACCGACAATCGCAAAATTGATTTTTTATATGACAGCAGAATTATTTAAATAAAAAAGCAATGGATGATGACCAAATGTAAAAGAGTTTGTGAATTTTATAATGAATTTTATAGTCAGGTTTGAACGGTTTTTTCACGTGATTTGAAAATTGTTCGGTCTGAACAGGTTTTAGTCCCGATCGATTCACTTTCGTCCCGCGCGTCGCCAGAATAACAAATCAATGGCGACTGTGCTGTATTTTCGCCGATGCTAAGACGACGACTAGGCGAAATCATACTGGGATCTTTCACGCGGTCGGAATCAGAGCGAAACGCAGTGCATCACGTGCGTCGCTTTTAGCGCTGGCCATCGCGCGCGATTTCTTCATTGGCGAGCACCAATTCGTAAAGATCAATCCGTGTAAGACACTCTTACAAAAATTTAATACTGGATAGTAAAAATTAATTACTTATTTTGAATATTAAAAGTATCTACTGAACAGGAGTAATACTCAAAATAAGTAATTAATCACTATCTTTCAGTATTAAAATAAATAATTAATCACTATCTTTCAGTATTAAAATGGATTACAGTATTAAAATGAATTTTTGTAAGGACAATCATCGATAGTAGCAATAAATGCAAATTCATTAGATGGAAATGTAATATCTTCCTTCGTCAATAGTTTCATTTGATTGTAACCCTTATAGGCTATTATAAAATTGACTACGTTAAAACTGCTCGGACCTAATTTGATACAGTAGGAAGAAAATTTTATTAGTAATAATGCATTTATAACTGATGATTTATTAAAATTTAAAATTTATTTAACATAAGTTAATGTATATGAGCAAAAAATAATTTTTTAATTTAAAAATTAGTAAATTTTGTAAGTCTAGAATGATTCTGAATAACCCAGAAAATTAATACATAGCATAATGGTTTCAAGTTAAAGAATTAAATTTTCCAGAAAAGGGAAAAATTATTTTTCAAATTAACAGAAAATTATTTGCTAATCAAATTACATTTTTGTTATTTTCAATCATTAAAAATCTTCTCTTTTTGAATTATGATAATTTTTTTTAAAACAAATTTCCTAAAACCGTTTATTTGAATTGTAAAATAATTTTAATGATTTTTTTATAAAGTTAATTTAGTTCACTTTTAATGATTGATACAATGTTACTTAAAGTCAATGAGATTTTAAGGCGTAAAAGTTACAGCATACGAAAAAAAACTTAAGCAATAAGATACAGATAAGCAGTAAGGAAATCAACTTTTTGGATTTATTACTATTTATTATGGTCTTACTATGATTGGTCTTACTATGATGATTTTTACTATGATTGGCCAATTTGTTCACTATTTACGTTTCACTGCTTATATTTTTTTCATATGCCATGACTTTAAATCTTAAGACTTAAGCCGTAAGAAATTCATCAATCACAATCAAATGATGAAAATAATCGACTATGATTGGTCAATTTCTTGAGGCTTAAAGCTTAAGTTTTACTCTTAAAATCTCATTGTAGACGCCGTTAAACTCTTCAGTCTCTCTTTCATCGTCTTTAGTTAAATTTAATCGATGATTAACTCACAAAAGTGCCAATAGTAAATGTCAATGAATTAAAACTTCTCCTTTCTCTTCTTCTTCTTGACAAATTATGTTCAGTTGGTAATTGTGATAATGATGTTAACCATCGATTAATATTAATTGGAGTTGATAAAAGAGTCCTTAAGTAACAATAATTCATATTTTTTTATTTGTGTCACTTTTGAAGTAAAGGAACCATATGTGCAACATACAATGTTGTATATCTCATACAGTATACAGTAGTATTCAATCGGGATATCCTAGGCGATCCTTATAGGTCGACCGGTGCATCACGCCACGCCGTACATAAAATACATCCCACCGCCGGGGGCGGTGAGGAATTTGTACGAATTCCGGCGCGCGCGGCTCTCTTCTCTGTCTTCTCTTTCCCTCTACCTACCGGACGGCTCCCATGCACGCAGATACATCTACCAACCCTTCCCCTGCCTACCACTCACGTGTTTGCATTCCAGCGCGATGTTTCACTAAATGCACGCATTGCACCGGGTTTAACCACCCTCCCTGAGGGAGAACCAGTTCTTTCGGGGCCGACAACGTAGTGCCGAGACAACGGCATGTTGCATGCTTTACGAGGAGAAGAAAGAGGAAAAAGGAGCGACATAAGAGAGCCGCTCCGAAACTCGCGAAGAATAGGCTGCGATTATCATTCCACGCGATCAACGCGATTTCTCCCCGTCTTCTCTCCCTGGAGACATCCTATGCGTATAATAAAAACTGCATTCATTGAAACGCACACGTAATCTCACA
>Ga0157364_1004707_pt1 | contig 13692 bp, 10 predicted proteins | sample AttsexASBM2_FD_111476 | JGI IMG/M metagenome (GOLD analysis project Ga0157364, IMG submission 111476) | Fungus gardens microbial communities from leaf cutter ant in Ribeirão Preto, State of São Paulo, Brazil - Atta sexdens ASBM2 | ecosystem: Host-associated > Fungi > Mycelium > Unclassified ... | reverse complement strand
TAGAAATAAAAAATATAAATATAAAAAATATATATATATATATATATATATATATATATATATATATATATATATGTAAAGAATTTTAGAAAAAAGTTTCAGCATTTGTGAAAAATGTTCTAATACATGTAAAAAGAGAAATTTTTTTAATGTAACGTTATAAAATATACGATATAAAAGGAATATTCTTTATAACAGTATGTTAAAAATATTTACAGCTGTTAAAAATATTTATCATATAGAGAGATTCATGTGTACATTAGAAAGATATGACGAAATATTATGTAACAACATTTGTTTACGATGCAGAAGAACTTAACGATGCTCCTTGCACTTAATATGTTCTAGTACACAGTTATCTGACTTTCGATAAACAGTTTGCAGCAATTGCTTGCTCAACGAAACTAGCGTTTTGCAGTTAAAGAACAAAAAAAGGAAACGAAAACGTTGCGAATAACAAAGAGCAACGATTATATCACTACTGGTATTTCAGTCACGGATGATAATTGCTGTAACTGGTCGCCAATTCTTAGATGATAGATAAGATTTCGAAAATGCTATTGCACACCTACGATGGACAAGGTTATCATATTAAGATTATATCAGGATTATAAAATGTTTTATCAGGATGTTTATCATACTTATAAAAAAGTTTTGCGCTTGTTCTTAGATTAGTCATTAGCAAAATGAGTAGTGAGTACGAAGGTTGCGCGAAAGTCCGTCGCGGTTTTTTCCTTGCATTTGGGAAAAAAAAGAAAAAGCCTAATCAGACGCACAGGAAGATTTCCGATTGTGTAATATAGCTATTGTTAAAAAGATACAGTTAATAGACAAACCGACAAGCGTAAAACAAGTATAAATAAAATATAGTAAACATGCGTATAAGTCGATTGATTTATACATATATATGTTCACTATCTTTTATTTATATTTAGAATGAAAAAAATTCGTTATCTGTAACATTGTTATGTAATGCATCATCGGATATTTGCGCTTGCCAACTTGTATACTCGGTCTTATTCTTATTTATTATCTTTCTAAAATATGAGCCAATTATTTTAAAAGAATTAAGTTGTTTAATTATATATGTTGACTATGTATAATAATTAAAAATTAATATACTTGGTGTGGCAATAAAATTCAGTAAATGTTATGAGAAAATAAATACTATTTATTTAATGTAAAAATGATTTTTATTGTCCTTTAGAGATAATTATTTCCTCTTAGAGATAATACACTTCTGACAATGTTCGTATAGCTTGCGGAAATAACTATGTGAAAAATCATGTTAATATCGCCTTAAGACATATTGTCACACAATTCTGATTCAAAATGGCAATTCTTGAGTTAGCGTCGCATGACGGTTTTGAATCACTCTCCCTACTCTCCTAATCTTACTGCTATATAATAGACTTCTTTTTGTTCCCTGAACTAAAGAAGGCGATAAAAAGGACTCAAACATTTCGGACATTGAAACCGTATGACAACAAGACTTATGGCCGGACAAATCTTTTATATAATCTTTTATATAAGTTTGCATGATATATTTGCTGTCAGTTAAGTAAAGTCAGTATTTATGTTAACTGCGCTATACGAACAAATTTATTTTAACAATTATGATTATAATTGATTGTTTATAAATTTTTTTGAATTTATTTTTTATAGGGAGAAGCATCCGTATTATTAACTGCCAATGGAGCGCCCATCGCCGAGAAAAAAGCCAGTCTCACGGTTGGTCCTCGTGGACCCATGTTGATACAAGACTTCGTTTACCTGGACGAAATGTCACACTTTGCTAGAGAAAGAATTCCCGAACGAGTTGTCCATGCGAAGGGTGCCGGTATGTCAATACATAATGTGGCATATCTTATCACTATATTCAATATGTATTTTTAGTCATGTGATAAATTCTATTACTTATAAAAATATATAGAGAAATGGATTTATTTTATAATTAAAAAATCAAAAACAGCATGGAATATAAATGCGTAATTGTAATTTCATTGTAATTGACCAATTACAATATATAAATAATTGTTACACTATAATTACATAAAAATAACTATAAATGTCCATATGTTTTGACTTTACAAATTTCTTTAAACGATTTAGCTTCAAATTTTTATTCAACGAGTATTGATACTGCTTTCATCAAATCAATCTTTAATCGATATTTATAAATCACACAAGCTGTGTGATGCATGGGACACATAAGCTGTGATAGTTTGAAGCTTGATAATTTAAACAAATTTGTGCAGGCAAAAGATAAATATTTTTTTAATAACTATAATTATTTTTATATTGTAATTAACTAATTAAATACAATGAATATATATTCCATATTGCATTTTAGCTTTTACATTATTTTGCATTATTTTAGCTATGAAATGAATCCATTTTTCTTAATAACAAAATTTTCAACATATAATTATGTAGCTATAGATATCTACTATTTCCATCATAATTGATTATTAATTTCATAATTTTTTTTATTTTTAGGTGCGTTTGGCTATTTTGAAGTTACCCATGATATCACCAAGTATTCTAAAGCAAAAGTGTTTTCCAGCATCGGAAAGAGGACTCCCATTGCTATAAGGTGCTCTACTGTCGGTGGTGAAAGTGGTTCTGCCGATACTGTCAGGTAATAAATAGAGAAAATGTCAATGCTGTGATAGAATATTATTTAACTTTGAGGCAGGTTTAATAAATATTTGAAGGTAATTGAGTCTCTCACTTGCTTTTTTGTATATTCAAATAATTGAAATAAATATAAATATATTTAATATTTACTGTAAATGTTTATAATGTAATACTTTTCTTGTATATAATATATATGCACGAATCGTCTTTATATTGCCCCAGTTAGTTATGTACATATCTACAACGCAAATCGCATTTAAATGTGCTCGCTTTTTGTGGTAAAAAAGTAACTTTCCATCGTTCAATGTGTTACAATCGAGAACATGATTCACAAGGATTGCATGCTGCTTTTCTGAATTGCGTTTTGCTTAACTAATGTAACTAATTCGAGTAGTATATACGCAATAAAAATGAAATAAAAATTCAAGTAGCATTTACGCAATCGAGTAAAATCGAGTAATATATACGCAATAAAAATGAAATAAACATTCTTGCTTGTTTACCTAATTACTATGTTTATTATATTTGTTATATTTAGAGATCCACGTGGATTCGCCGTAAAATTCTACACTGAGGAAGGTATTTGGGATCTTGTGGGCAATAATACACCGATTTTCTTTATTAAGGATCCCCTCTTCTTCCCGAGTTTCATACATACGCAGAAGAGAAATCCAGCAACTCATTTGAAGGTTCGATTGAATTATTGCAATTATTACAATTATTTGCAATTATTTATAAAACGCAGTTTAATAGTGCAATAGTGTAGTAGTTTCTAACAATTAAATGTATTCGTGTGAAATATTTCTTACATTATAAAAGATAATTAATTATCTTTCTAATTAAATTACATATTATATTGCAGAGCCTATATTATTAATAAAATTTTTTTTTTAGGATGCTGACATGTTTTGGGACTTTATCTCTCTCAGACCCGAGACGACACATCAAGTTATGTTCCTCTTTAGCGATCGTGGCATTCCTGATGGATATCGTCATATGAATGGCTATGGTTCACATACGTTCAAGTTAGTGAACAGCAAGAATGAAATGGTCTATTGCAAATTCCACTATAAGGTCTGTCTTTGAAACTGAAAAAGTAACATTTCATCTATTCATGTTATAGTTATCCAATTATAAATATTTGATAATGATTTCAGACTAATCAAGGAATTAAGAATATCCTTGCACAAAAAGCCGCCGAACTCAGTGCTTCCGATCCCGATTACTCGATCAGAGATCTTTACAATGCAATCTCTAAGGGCCAGTATCCGACCTACACATTATATATCCAAGTGATGACCGCTGAACAAGCAAAAACCTTAAAGTGGAATCCGTTTGACTTGACAAAAGTAATTATTATGTAATGTGTTTAATTTATTTGATATTTTAAGCAGACATTCTTTGAAACTATATGAATTTTTTTTATAGGTATGGCCGCACAAGGATTATCCATTGATACCGGTAGGCAAATTGATGCTGGATCGCAATCCAGAAAATTATTTCGCTGACGTGGAACAAATGGCCTTTGATCCAGCGCACATGGTACCCGGTATCGAGCCGAGTCCTGACAAGATGTTGCAAGGCCGACTCTTCGCCTATGGCGACACTCATAGGCATCGCTTGGGTCCAAATCATCTCCAGCTGCCGGTGAACTGTCCTTACAAGGTAACATTTTGTAACATCTTCAAATAAATTGTATAATTACGACTGTAGTAGTTCGTAGTTTTTTATCTTATACTTTAGTCAGATGTGATAAAATCCTTTATCTCTTCAAAAAAAAAACATAAATAAATAATATAGTTTTAAATAATTTTTACTCACAAGCAGTAAAAAATCGAACAATTTATAACTTTTAATTTATATTTCATAAATTTCACATGAAAAACACATTGACGTTAATATAAAGAGATTAAAAATATCATCTTGCCTACATACAATAATTATTTATATATATAATTATATATTTAATTATATATTTAAGAATCATTTTACAATAAATCAGATATTATTTAAGCAGCTAATAACGGATTTAAGTTATTAACATAAGTTATATTCAATTTTGAAACAGTTATTTATATATATTAATATTTAATTATATTATTAAATTAAATTTTACATATATACATAATTGAGCGCGCGTGCGTGCGTGTATGTGTATAATATAATAATATATTATACTGTTTATATATTGTACGCAAACTATGTTTTTAAATATATTTTATATTAATATTATGTAAGTTTCTTGATTAATGCAATATATTGATTTTGTAGGCGATTTCCACGATGCACTATCAACGGGATGGTAACATGTCGATACACAATCATGGCGGCGCACCGAATTATCATCCTAATAGTTTCTCCGGACCAAAGGAGTGTCCAGTTGCTCGCTCGCCGCCGTTCTATGTGAGTGGAGATGTAGACCGTTACGATCCCATGGATGAGGATGACTTTGGTCAGGCTGCTGTTTTCTGGAAGAAGGTTCTCGACGAACCAGCTAAAGAGAGACTAGTGCAGAATATGGTCGCAAGTTTGCGTAATGCCTCGACATTTATCGTTGAACGAGCTGTGCGAAACTTTGCTCGAGTAGACGTCGATCTCTCTCAGCGATTAACAGATGGCTTGCGCAAGTGTGGAATGCATATTAACGCCTTGGGAAAATCAGCCAATCTGTAAAGAGGATGTAATCATCTCTTCCTTTTTGTATCATAATGTACTTGATTATCGAATACATAACAAATACTAGACAAGTACTAAAATACATAATTACGATATGTAATACTTTTTATTGATCTAACATGTTAGATTTTCACTAAAAATATTTCTTTCTGTCGTATATTGCTTTTACTCGATGATGTTTGTATTCATTTCAATTATCGTTTTATAATACTAATATAGTATAGTAGTATAGTACAAGGGTGTAGGTATAAAACTATTAATGGTGCCTTTTTATATACATAAATCATTATGTTGTACTTGAAAAAGACAAAAATTGAACATTATTCTACTATTTGTTAAGTTTTGCTACAGTGATTTTTGAATATTATTAGATTTTAAAGAAGGAACGTGTATTGAGATTTATATGTAAATAAAATTGGAAATTACTACAAACGAATATATTATATTCCTATGTTTCTATATTGTTCCCACAATGTTTGTATAAAAAGATTAAAACATACCTGATTTTACCTTGACGAATTCAAGGTAGACGGCAGTGAGTCACGCCACCAATTAGGGTAACTTGTGCGACAAAGCCATTTCAACTCCATTTAAACTGCATGTAAAACATATTTGCTTTTATCCGTTGTTCCGGAGTTGAGCCGAGCGTTTCGTGAAGTTCACAAAAGGTATGTCGTTACATAGAATTTCATCTTTTTGAAATAGAAAAAGAGATAAACTTCATATTTAATATTGACATTTTTTCATATGCATAAAGTGTATATACTCAAGAATATAATTATGTATAATAGAATATATTATATATAATTATACAATATTATATACAATATTATATATATAAATTATATATAATAGAATATAATTATATATATAATAAAATCTATACATAATGACTTAAACAAAAATTTTTTATCTTTCAATGATATTTATATCATATGATACATCAATGATACATCACAATTTTTATTTTTTTAACGAAATGATATATTTATTTCATTACAATTTGATAAAGCATTTTATTAAATTATAATATTTAGTCAAATGTAATTTTCGAGTTGCATTTAAACATAAAATAATTTAGACTGAGATTAATAGGTTAGACAGGATTAAATTAATCGAATCTATTAAAAAAATAAAAATAAAACAATGGAGACATGAACATGCAACAGACTGCCACTCAAATAGCTAATTAGTTTGAAATTTTATCTAAATTATCCTAAAAAAGAGATGAATCTAAAAACACGCGTTAGAAGATCTGTTGTGTAACTTTAAATTGATTTAAATTATAATTATATTTTTTTTTATATTTATCTTTTCTCTCTTTAATCCTATCCTAAAAATCCAGAATATTTTTGTAAAAAATGCAAAAAGTGCAGCTAAATCATTTTGATACATTCTTTTCTCTTTGTTTTCATTGCACTTTATACACTTCGACTTTGCTTTCGTTTTTTTTCCAACAAATGCAATTTTATTTTTAAGAAAACGATACAATGAAACGCATTTAAAATGAACATACATTTTTTTGCAACTCTTGCATTTTTTTCAACTTTTTTAAATATATTTTTTCCTTTATGGAAAAAACTCGAAAGAATAGATTTCAAAGTGCACGTTTAAACGCACTCTGTGCAAACGATGCGACACTTCCGGTAAAATCTGACAAGTACGAGATGTTGTAGGTGCGCGGTCTCACAGCTGTTTCCAAATTCGTTCGCGGATCATCGCGGGATGCTGGTCAGCGGGCACGCGTGTTCGCAAACAAATCCAATGTACTGGCGGGCCTGAGGGTTGTATAGGAAAAGAGACAGGACTTCTTCTGTGGTGTCTGTCGACCGCATCACACGCGATTAACCTACGTGAAATTCCTCTTGTAAGGACAAAGCAGCGAGGAAATGCAGCTCATGAATTTCCTCGTATCACGGACATTCTTTTTATAGTTACAGGCTGACCTACTTCTCATCTTGAAACGCGCTTAAAGTTGGATCAGCGGTCAGACTCGTGTGCGGATCATGCTACGGCCAGTCTTTTAAATTATTTACATATTTATATCAACACTCAGCATTATGCCAGATAGGTATATCGCTCGCGAGCTTTGTTTAACATCATAATATGTTATTTGTTATTGCTCCCCTTTGTCCTTTTAATAAAAGAAGAATCTTAGAAATTTCAAGCTTTTGTATTAAAAGATTTTACTCCAATGTGATATTTCAGTTATCATTAAAAATATGACTGATTCCTTCTTATATTATTATAATTGATGTTTCGATTTATGAAAAATAATTAGGAAGAACATATATGATTTGGTAATATTTTGCCAGGAAAGTTTTGGTCGGTGCTGGAGTAATATGGGGTGTGACTCTTTGCTGTCTTTTATTCAGTCGCAAGTTGAGACCTACAACACTGTTAAATTTTATCCCTATGTTATATCGGTCAGTTTTTGTCTGATAATGAATCAGTGTTTATAAGAGTTTGTTGTTGAAAAAAATTGTGTAATCTAATATTGCTCTCTGTGACATTCACAAAATTCAGCTAAACATAACAGTCTATAAACTATAGACATTTTCTAGTAACATAATATAAAGCTTGTTTCTTATTATTGCAGTGGATTGGATTAAAACTTTCTGACTTTTGCTAAACTTCAAATATAGATCTATTTCATTTTAAGTACAATGTATAAATATTAGTTCAACTAAAAAAACAGATATATAATTGAGATATATAATGAATCATCTCAGCCTTGTGATTTCAATATTAAACAAGGTTGAAATAATTCGTCTGAATCTGTCTCTTGCTGGAAAACATCTTATATAACATCTTTGTTAATTATTATATATGTCAAACTTGAATTAATTTATTTCTTATTAATCTTTGTTTTTTGTCTTATAAAAAATATACTTGCAAAATGTCGCTGTTACTATTGACTTTATTGTTGCTAATCACAAATAATTTTTATATAAGTAATATCGTCATTATAGGTATTTAACTAAATATGACGGTTAACAAGCTATATTATCATGAGATAAAAATTTTTTTTCAATAATATAAAATTATGTTCCTTTTTTTTGATCATTGTTATTGCAAATTTGAATTGAATTGTCTTTTTACTCTTGTTTTCACTGTATATAAATAATATTTATATAAAATTTATCACTTATTATGATCTTACAGAAATACAAAAATGGAGAATGAAGATGAACAAAAACATAATACAAATGATGCTGGTACATCAACAAACTGTGATACTAATGTACATACAAATGCGCAAAATGAAGTCCATAGGTAATCAGAATCCACAGCAAATATGTAACAAAAACACTTTGTCATTATGATTAGCTAATATGAAGATTTTATATGAAGATTATGTATTAGTTTATCTTTTGTATATATATCTCTTGTATCAACGCAGACAACCAACTCCAAATTTTATGATGGGTGGATTAACCGGAGCATCACCACCAAAATTCGTGTCTTTTGACGAAATTGTTAAAGCTGCCAATGGTATGAAAAATATGGCTTTAGCGCACGAAATCGCAGTAGATGTAAACTTTCAGCTGCAAAAATTGGAGCCAGAAGACGGTAGTTTTCATAGGCGAGTAAAAGAAATAATGCACAAAGCTTTTTGGAATCTATTAGCAGAGCAGTTGGCTGAAGATCCGCCAGATTATTCGCACGCACTGGTTTTAATGAAAGAAATTAAAGAAGTAATAATTCTCTTTTTGTTCTATGATGACAGAAGCATTAAACGATATATAATACATTCTGTATTTATTTTAGTCATTGGATGAACTGGTACCACTACACAATGCAAAGATTAAGGAAAATATTAGAGAAGTACTTGATTTGGATTTGATCAAGCAGCAAGCGGAGAAAGGCGTATTAGATTTTCATCATTACGGGCAATACATAATCTCCATTATGAGTAAAATATGTGCGCCAGTGAGAGATGAGAAAATCAGAGAACTATCACAGCAGGTGGACATTGTTGAAACGTTCAAGGGTGTCATGGAATTGTTGCAGTTAATGAGATTGGATTTGGCAAATTTTACCATTACGATGATGAGACCGAATATCATTGCTTCGAGTATCGAATACGAGAAAGCCAAGTTTGCTGATTTTTTAAAGATTAATTCAAATGGCTTGCAATATACAGAAAAATGGTTACTAAGACATTTCGATGCAGAAAAAGTCACAGGTTCATCGAGTACTGGTACTAATAATGTAAGACAAATTACTCATTCTTTATTGACAGAGGCATATCTTGACCTCCTGGAATGGGATTTCAACCCGGACGCCGAGGTATGGAAAATATTGGAATATAAGATTTTACATTATATATTCCATAAATTTATTAAAAACTGGATGATTTTCATTTAGACATTGATGTTGGATCAAGGAAGACTTCTGGAATTGCGTGACATAACTAGTAGATTGAGCATCGTCGGTTCTGTGATATTATTGGTTAATAATACAATTGGTGCTCCAATTCATGGGGTTTTGAGCTTTAAAAAGAATATCAAGGAACACTTGAATGCACTGTTGGATTCTGTACATTCAAACAAGTATGTTAATCATACTGAAAATAAGTTGCAATAAAATATATTTTTTAAACAATTATAAGTCAAATTTAGACTGACTAAGAATAAATCTAATAATAAAAAAAATCTTGTTTTCGGACGAATCTTTAGCTCATGATTTGTATTATAAATTCAAAATTAATATAGTTATTTCTGCTGTAGAGATCTAGAAGCTGCAATACCAAATATTATACTACAAGTAAAAACAGATGTAAAAACAACATTACAAGAAATCAATGCTGCCGAGTTGTCACCAGAATTAGAAACGCTTTTAGAAGGTCAAATAGCTGATCTTATAGATCCAAAACATAAAATCAGATATCTCGTCAGTAAGTATAAAAATAAAATTGATGATTAACATTGTCAACTATAAATATATCATTTTAGGTCTACGAATTAGACAGTTCCTACAAAAAATTATTCAATCGCAATCCACTGCGCCCCAACAAGTACCACCAGGCCTCTCTTCTTTGCAAGAGGAATTAACCGCCATTGCTGCCCGATTTGTAATACTTGTTTCGCATAATCGCAGCGTATTTTGGGAGTATTATCAAGATATTGTTGCAAACGCGCTTGCGAAAAGCGACGTTGACAATAATAAAGAGCTACATGGAACACATACTATGGAATTGTAAAAAGGATGAATAATGTTAATATAAATAATGTTAATACACTCGGATCTCGTTATGCTCGTTTCCGAAACGCATATTATACTAAGATCATTTTGTATGTATTAATGCTCAATTTTTTCACTTCCAGAAATTGCGGATAATCTTATTCAGGAGATATTTCCATTGTAATCTGGGAGATATCTCTTGGATAAAGTTATCTAGAGGTGAAGAAATTAGGCATAATTAAATTTCTCGATAGATCAAATTGTATTACTTTTGCGTTCATTATGCATCTCTTTTAGCAACAGAATTTTTTGCCGAGCGTTATATTGAGACACGCTATATCGAGATGCGAGTATATGTATATAATTTTTCATAATTATGTCTATTCTATAATGGACAATATTCAAACTGCATATTACATGATTAACAAGATAAAAAAAATATCTGTATTTTTTACTGTCATTGCGACGATCATGATCATTTAACGCTGAACAGTAACAGAGTTACGTTTTCTTTTCTTTATGATTTATTTACAGGATATATTAATGTATTATATATTAACTAATTAAATTAATAGCATATGTTGTCTTTCTTTTCTTTGTTTTTTAACAATGATTTTTTAAAATAATAAATTAGTGTATTTGATTACACAATAAGTTATCGCGAATAATATAACGTATGTGAAGTATGCATATAAATATATTCATGATTACAATACTGATATTTTTAATTGCTAAGGTCGATTTTACACTATTATTACAAAAGTAAAAAAAAAATGATTTAGTTCTATTATATTTTTCACATTTTTTTTCACTAAAATGATGCCTGCATTATTTTATATTTAGCACGAGTAGCCTAATCAATTTTATAAACATGAAAAAACATTTATTGCTATATATTAAAGCATTGAAAAAACTATATAAAAATTTATTATTTAAATACTAAAAAATTAATATATTAATTATAAATTTAATGTATATAAAACTGTACATATATGCATTTAATATTTATTATTCTTCTAAGTTAGACATTAAGGCAACTTAAAATTTTTTATATAATTCTCAAAGGTTGCAATATGTTGTTTCTTTAAAAAACTTTGAAATCCTAAAAGTAGAAAAATTTTTTAAAAGTTTTCACTCTTAATCCTAAAGATTGTTTTTCTTATCATCTCATATCTCTAATTTATTGACATGCAAAAACTTACCTATAAATAAATGCTGTAGCAGCCCAGTCGGTGGAAATAAATTTGATAATGTTTTCAATAACTCATCAAAATCGCCACTTTGCGTATAGCTTTGTATCATGTTTGCAAATATTTTATAATCGCTCGCAGATAATGCCCGTTTCACCTACGAGCATATTATTTCTGTTTAAAATGCATAATTTTTTGATAAATAATAGAATTATTATTTACTTACATCTTTCAAGTATTGTTTTCCTAGTGTCTTTTTATCGTATTTCATGTCTTTATCATTTTGGGTGAAATTTTGCCCTGAATTAATTTCGGAAACTTTTAATGAAGAAGTCGAAGGAGCAGAAAAATATGAATTAATTCCAGGTGATATAATATTAATTTTTCTTCTTTTGGCAACTGGTTCTTCAGATCGATATTTTGCTAATTCGCATGTACTCTGATTGTCTTTTAATTTACAAGCACTAAAATTAATTGCAGATTGTGACTTCAATGACTGTTTGTCCTTTGCACTTTCATCTAGATACATATTTATGTCAAAACTATTCTTAGTTAATTCTTCTGTCGCAGAATTGTTTTGTGTTTTTTGTCTGAGAGAATGAGATACCGTTGTTTCAAAGGCAGCACTCACCGCAGGTAATGATATATCAATGTTCCCATATTGTGCATGGGTGATATTAGGTTGCGGTAACTGAAATTATTGATAAATTTAAATATATTGCTAATAATTGTAATAATTGTATTTAGTTTTAACACACGCACGCACGTTATTGAGCAATTTGATTAATTCGTGAATAATTAAAGTAAAAATGTACAAATTAATCAAAATCATTGGTCATTATATACAAGTGGGAAATATAGTTAATAGATTGAAAATATCATTATAAAAGAATAAGATAGTCTGTGTTTTATTAGGTGTGGGAAAAAGTTCGTGACGTTTTTCCCGTTAGATGGCATTAAAAAAACGAACTTTTCCCCACACCTAATACAATCTTAATTTGTTATCTTAGTTTATTATATGTTACGCATTTAAATATTTTTTATTTATTTAATTTCTTCTACTTATTTTTGCCAATATTTAAAGAGTTTATTAGATAAGCATTTTCTTTTACAATTACACCTCGATTCTTGTCTTTCAAATAAAGATTTCCTCACGCATTCTCTAAAAAAATTTTTATAGTTAAAATCACATCGGAATTAATGAAAGATTCTTTATGTATTCATTATAGAGAATTTCTGGTGTAGAATTTTGATAGCACTATGTTCTGTTTGTAGCTCGTAAAAATCATTACTTTTAGATAATATCATTGTTAACAGATTTTTTTGAGTCACTTCTATCCCTATCAACATCTAATATACGTAACTGACATAAATGACTGACTGTTCCGCCAACTGTTTGGTTCAGAAAATTCAGTGGAAGACTTTTTCATTTTTTCAACTTAAATTTGTAAATTAAATCTCATCTTTTTTTTGAGTATCAAAAATTTTAGCTCTTTTTTCTTCAATTTTTCTAACTTCTTTTAAATGATCGTTAGCTTCTTTATCGTGTCTTCCATTTTTATTTTCATCTTCATGTTCTTCTATTCATTATCATTATCTTCTGCATTACTACTATGATTTTCTTCGCCTTGCGAAGAATTTATTTTTTTCATCTTCTTCATCTTTCTATCTCCAGATATATTTAAATATAATTTCTTCTAAATCTTCTTCAGATCTTATAGACTGTAGGACTTCTCTAGGCAACTTTTAAGTTCCTATCACTGGTTGGCCGAAGCTTCATACGAACTACGTTTTATACTTTCATGGTAGGCTCTATTTTTCATAAATTGTACAAAACACAAGCTATCACCAATGTATTGTTTTTATGTTTAAAGCCAAGTGCTGAGAATGTTCTCGACATCTTGATTGGTATTCAACAGATCCTTGACTTTGACTATGACATGGTTTCCATGGACAATTTTTAATTCAGGCCACATAGAACAAACTTCTTCAATAAGTA
>Ga0157364_1004706_pt1 | contig 13693 bp, 8 predicted proteins | sample AttsexASBM2_FD_111476 | JGI IMG/M metagenome (GOLD analysis project Ga0157364, IMG submission 111476) | Fungus gardens microbial communities from leaf cutter ant in Ribeirão Preto, State of São Paulo, Brazil - Atta sexdens ASBM2 | ecosystem: Host-associated > Fungi > Mycelium > Unclassified ... | reverse complement strand
CTTGTCCGAGTTAGTTCTGGCGAGAAAAAAAAGTCATCCATCAATCAATAATTTTTTACAATTAGCGCATACCACGAAGATAGCCATAGTCATTGTTATGTAACAGCGGAATTACGCAGACATCCACTGAGTACCGGTGCGCATCTGTCTTTATCAAGTGAGGAGTGTAGACCAACGATCGGAATCCGGTAGTTTCGTTCACCATTACGCGTAACAATCCGAACATCTTTGATTGATTTCCTTGCTCGGAGCTAATAAACATCGCGCCCGGTTTAAACCAACGCGACTGAGATATTGGAAGATAACGAAACGAGCTGACGATGTAATGGATCCGATTACGTAGTTTTTGAATGCACGACATCGATGTCTCCCGATCCTACGCTCTTTGTCATTGCGATATCATGAAGGCGAGACATCGTACTGTTATAGGGTGCTCCTGTGTATATTACATGCGCTTTTGTCGTAGATATTTTTATTTGAGAGACTTGTAATGGAATTTTGTCGCAGCTTTTCATTATTTTATTTTTCATTTTTTTAAAATCATTAACATGGAATATCTTATAAAAAGGATATGTAAAATTTGATATCGTGGTTTAGTAATAATTTATTAACATAAGGAGACATGAAAAGTCACAATATATTAATAAAACTTGAGCAAACATCAACGTTCGTGACTACCAACGCGTAACGCGCATGCAACTGAATCCACACGCATCTTTCACAGTTTTACAAATTGCCTCAGATTAGAGAAGACCCTTTAAACATGTTAAACGAATATCGTATTCGGAAACACTGTACATAACGACGACGCATGGTTCGGTAGTTGATTAGATTTAAAAGAATGCCCCGTCACCTGCACTGTTGAAAGGAGACTAAGTCCCAGGAGTGACGGCAGTGGGGAGACTCGTGGAGATGAAGAGGAGGAATGGAGAATAGGCGGGAAGAGAGGAGAGTAAAAGGAAAGGAAGTACCGGAGCAGTGCCTGATCGTCAGCAACGAGAGGCCCGGGCATGAGGCTCCAGCGATCACTGACCGCTTTCGTCGATCCGAACCGCCAACTAGCCACCTTTCAACGGCGCAGCCATTGGGGCATCCTCCTGTTTAAGGTCCATTCACATTGCGTTGCTAATCAAACCTGACAAAAAAGAATCTTTTCGTGGTGCTTATGGTCCCTCTAAAGTCATGGAAATTGCCTTTATCAGCATGAAACCGGCTACCGCCGAGATTAAAGGAGTGGGATTTATGTAATTGTCGATAACGGAATGCCCAAGTCATCAGGATTAAAAACCTTAACGTTTAATCTTCGTAGAGGCTATCAAGATATTGGACTAAGTTCGATTCGCGGAATTAATGTCGTTAATGATAATTAGAGATACGCTCGCTTCATAAATTTTCATGCGTAACAAAATTACTCGTAAATTAACTGCGATTAGTATAATCCCTCCCTGAGGGAGAGGATTAAATCAAGTTTGCGCGCAGAGCAATAAGGTTCTTGATACGTCTGTATCATTCATTGAAGCAGTTACAGTAATTGGCGACGAGAATGTATGTAATATCGGCCAAAAATTGCGTCTCGACGAAAGCCGACGAAAATAATCTCTGAGAATGAAGTAACTCTTTCCCGGAAGAACTCGAGATATTTGTGTAATGAGAAAGAATGGCGCGAACTCACTCGAGGTAATCGAGATAGTTAGCAGGTTGCAGTTTCGTTTTACAGCACGTGATACATGGTTAATCCGCAAAATATCGGACACTCGGGGAATAATAATATTATGAGCGTTTATAGTCGACTAAAATGCAGTCCACCGTTGCATTTACCAAAGCGAGAGGAAACTGGTAAAAGAGTGAAATATAATATCGACACAAGGCCTTGCGGCCTTGGTAAAGATCTTGTAATAACGATCAATGAATACGAATAAAACGTATACGTTTAATTATGAAACCGGAAGTCTATATCGTCGGTAATAATAATGATGAAGATGAGATTTTAAGTGTTTTACAGCTCTTCTCGAATAAATCATTACGTGTTTCATCAAGAATTAGAATAAAATATATCTATATTAAAATCAAGGAAATTAAGAAAAAATGACGCAATGATGTAATATTCTCGAATGATCGATTGTAATGATGCTGATGTTGTATCTATTGGTTATTTAAAATTTGAAGGAATAAAGTTCGATAAATCGCTTATTTAAACGATAATGTCCGAAAGATCTTCTTCCAATGGGAACCTTACTTCGAGCAGGTAAAGGTAACAAATCACTTTTCAATGATGATATGTCAAACTGGTAAATATTACTTTCTGAAAGGTGAAGTTTCGTACAAATACCACTTGATACGACATTATACACTATTTCGGACATATCGAATAAATATCGTTTTATGATCACTGGGATAAATATCACTGGCATATGAATTTTGAATATTAAAATATTACGAGAAATTGTGAATATTGAATTTTTAATATGAAAATATAAGAAATTAATTCGAGTTTTTAGAGATAGACACATAAGATATTATTTTAGATTCGCTTTTGTAAATTAGAATCGTTTTTATTTAAGGATATTTTGGCCACATAATATCAGCTAAAAGTATTAATAAAAATCAACCAAAAAAAGACAAAATCAATTAATTAAAAAATTTTATCATAAATACGCCCTCAAACTAATTGGAAAATAATACATAAAAAGATAACAAATAATTCGATTAGAGCAAAATGATTATTTTTTGCTGAAGTTTTAGAAAAATAACTTCTAAACGAATAAATGAATTCAAATGAACTTTTGTACGGATATTTATTGAAATTTTATATATATATATATATATATATATATATATATATATTTATATATATTTATATATATAAATATAAAATTTTAATTAATTCGTAATGTTATCTCATCAAATTTAATATTTAATAACAAATAATTATCACAAGACATAATTTTACATAAGAATTAAGAGTAACCAAAAAATTAAATAATTTTTAAGGCAATAAGAGAATTGTGTTCAAATTTTATACAGATATTCAGATATAATAATCTATGAAATTTTTGATAATTCTTTGAGTTATAACACATATATTCTTACTAATTCTTTTTTATATAATTATAAAATGTTTCCTTTTTTGTTTTATTATGACAGAACAAAATTTTTAAAAATAAAGATTTGGTTCAAAATAGTATAAGTAAAAACAGATTTCTCCAATAAACACAAAGAAGTATGCATAAAAATTGGAAAATAAAATAAAATCGAGAATAATTGAATACATTACATTTCAATAAACATTAATTTACAGAAAATGAACTGACATATTATATATTTTTATCAGAAGCAGATGATCGGGAGCGCAGAAGAACACAACGGAAATCTATAAAAAATACGTGTAAAGTATAGGACAATTGGAACAATTTCTTTTTCAAAATCCTATTTTATGTGACAGAATCAGAAACGATATGTGAATAGATGGCGCGGCGAGGTTTCGTGAACAGATTTATCGAACAGTAATATGACGAAAGAATCGAGAGGAAGAGGAGAAGAAGAAATGAAGAAGAGAAAAAGAGAGAGAAAGAGAAAGAATGACGAAGGAGATGCGGGGAGTGTGTTGTGCACGAATAAAAGGAGAAAGAGAGAGAAAGAGAGAGCAGAAGGATGCGCGATGGAAAAAACGAAAAGGGGGGACAAGGAAATAAGAACGTAGAGGATGGAGGAGACTGCAGATGTGGAGAAGCCACTGTAAGGACCCGGAGAGTGTACCTGTCTTGTTTTTGTAGGCTTACCAGAACGTCAGGACCCGGGTATGAGGATGAAGAGGACGTCGACGACGACGACGACGACGACGGCGAGGACGACGGCGAGGACGAGGACGAGGATGAGAACGACGACGACGGCGACGAGGAGAAGGCGAGGAACAAGGTGGGAGAAGGAAGGACGACCGCGGAGTGGTGAGCGGTAGAAGGTAGCAGCCGAGGGATCGGCAACGGCAGAGGGGGAGAGGGTAACGGAGTCCGCCAGGGCCTTACAATCCTCCGCTAACCAGTCCTGGTAGAACTGTGGGCCCTACCGGAGTCCTGCACGGGCGCGTCGTACCTGTAACGGTGACTTTTCGTTGTCCACGAGATTTTTCTCACCGTCGGAGAGGCGATAATCTCAGGGTCGCTGAACTTGCTTCTCTCTCCTTCTTCTCTTTCGCGAACGCGTTTATTTCGTCCCGTTAGCACGCGCGCGCGCGTCGTTCGAACAATCCGCTCTTTTTCTTTACGAGACGAATCGCCGAGGATGAGACCGCCAGGATCGTAAAGTGCAAAGAGTAAGGTGCAAAAGGTCGATCGTCGACCGAGGCAAGAAAAGGCAAGAGAGAGAAAGAGAGAGTGATATGGATGACGTGATGAGGTGAAATTGCAGCGGTGGTGGTTTAGATGGATCGACGTCGGTTTCACGAGACGCACGAGTGGCGTTAGTTGGCAATAGAGATAGGAACCCCTAGGGGAGGGGGGCACGGGGGGGGACCACTCCACATTGATGGAATAGTGATTAACGCGGCGGAAAGATGCGGGGTAGTCCTGCCTTCCTCGCCATACTACTAGGCACGATATTCGGTGTCCTAGGTGCGTCTCTGAGCAAAGCGCTCAGATACAAAGCACCGGACGAATGCAAGTGGATCACGACCGGCGACGCTGAGGACGACGTGTCGCTCGTGTGTCGTCTACGAACCATCAATAGCGAATTGGAGAACACAAACTTCAGCGTGATACAGCCGCAGCACACGGTGCGTTTGCGGCTGGAATGCAGCGACGCGCTATTCTATCAGAGTTCTCTGAGCGCCGGGAGCTTCAGACCGCTGGTCGAGCTGCGTGAGCTCGTGATCGAGTATTGTAAGATCGGCAATCTATCGGATGACGCGTTTAAAGGTCTCAGGGAACTGCGTAATCTCACCGTGAGGACGCACAACACTGACTGGTCGGCAATGGCACTCGACATATCTGCCGGAGCATTCACCGACGAGCTTCGGCAATTGGAGAAGCTCGATCTCGGTGAAAACAACATGTGGGGCATACCGGAGGGCGCGCTCTGTCCCCTGATCAATCTAGAAGTTCTAAACTTAACGAGGAACCGGCTCAGGGACATCACGGGTTTCCGCTTCAACGCTGCGACGAGGTGCCTAACGAATCTCAGGGAACTGGATCTCAGCAATAATAGCGTCGAATCTTTGCCGAGCGCAGCGTTTTCCGGTCTGACAAGGTTGCACAGCCTGGATCTGCGATGCAACGCCATCAGTTTCATGGCGGATCGCGCATTCGAAGGCCTCACGTCACTGGCCATCTTGAGACTCGCCGACAACCGGCTCGCGAGCCTGCCGCCGGAGCTTTTCAGCGACGCCAAGGATCACATACAGGAGATTCATCTCAGGAACAATACGTTGAGCGTCTTACCGCCCGGTTTATTCAGCGAATTGTCACGGCTGTTAGTATTGGATCTCTCGCACAATGAGTTAACAGCGGAATGGGTGAACGCGGCTACGTTTACTCGTCTGGTGCGTTTAGTGGTGTTGGATCTTTCGAGCAATCGTATCGCGCGTCTCGATCCGACCGTTTTTCGCGATTTGTACAGTCTACAAATACTACGGCTGCAAGAAAATCTACTGGAAAGCCTGCCGGAAAACACGTTCTCAGCGCTCTACAATTTGCACACATTGTTGCTTAGCGACAATCAGTTGACTGTCATAGACGCCACTACATTGAGTGGTCTTTACGTGCTCAGTCTTCTCTCGTTGGACAATAACCGGTTGCATACGATACATCCGGGCTCTCTGAGAAACGCCTCGTCCCTACAGGACTTTCATCTTAACGGTAATCGGCTGACATCGGTGCCAGACGCATTGAAAGCCACTCCCCTCCTGCGCACTCTCGACCTCGGCGAGAACCTCATCTCCGAGATACCAAGCGGCACCTTCGACCACGTGGCGCAGCTATACGGGCTTCGATTAACCGAAAATCATATCGGCAATCTCACGAAAGGCGTCTTCGATCGTATCAAAGAGCTCAAGATCCTGAATCTCTCGCGAAACCGCATACAGTACATCGAACCCGGTACTTTCGACGAAAATCTGAATCTACAGGCGATACGTCTCGACGGTAATCAGCTGACCGACATCACCGGCCTCTTCACAAAACTGCCAAATCTCGTTTGGCTCAATGTGAGCGACAATAAGCTCAAGTGGTTCGACTACGCGATGATACCGACTGGGCTGCAGTGGTTGGACATACACTCGAACGAGATCAAGGAATTAGGCAATAATTTCGAGATAGAGACACAACTGCAACTGAGTACCTTCGACGCGAGCGAAAACAAGCTTACGGAGATCACTGGCAACGCGATTCCCATGAGTGTCGAGCTACTGTTTCTCAATGATAATCTCATCTCCAAAGTGCAGAGCTACTCGTTCTTTAAGAAGCCAAATCTGACGCGAGTCGATTTGAAAGGCAACCAGATACGAAATCTCGAGCCATACGCGTTGCGCATCAGCGCAGTACCGTCGGATCAACCGCTACCGGAGTTCTACATCGGCGACAACCAATACCTATGCGATTGCACCATGGAGTGGCTGCAGCGCGTCAATCGGCAGAATCAGACGCGCGTGCAGCCGCGCGTCATGGACCTCGAAAGCATCTACTGCAAGCTCTTATATGATCGTGAACACGTCTTCGTGCCGTTGGTCGAGGCATCCCACTCGCAATTTCTCTGCAAATATGAAACCCACTGCTTCGCTCTATGCCATTGCTGTGACTTTGATGCGTGCGATTGCGAGATGACATGTCCGCAGAACTGTACGTGTTATCACGATCAGTCGTGGTCAGCGAATGTGGTAGATTGTTCCAACGGCGGACACGTCAATAAACTACCTGAACAGATACCGATGGATGCCACGCGTCTCTATTTAGACGGAAACGATCTACGTATAGTGTCAAGTCACGCTTTCATCGGCCGTAAAAAGCTCAAGGTGTTGTTCCTCAATTCGTCCAACATCGAGATCGTGCAGAACAGGTCATTCAACGGGCTGCGCGACCTCGAGGATCTGCACCTGCAGGACAACAGGATACGCGAGCTGCGCGGTCACGAATTCGAAGGGCTGGATGCACTACGGCAGCTGCATCTGCAACGCAATCGCATCGCCGCAATCGGCAATGACACGTTTGCGCCGTTGCGTTCTCTGCGAATACTACGGTTGCAGAATAATCGTCTGACTACTCTGGTAATATGGTCACTGCCGAGTTCAATCGAGATTAGTCTAGCTGGGAATCCCTGGTCCTGCGAGTGCGACTACCTGCAGAGTTATCGCGAGTGGTCGCGCGATCCGAGCATCCGCGTTACGGACGCGGCTGCGTTGCGCTGTGTGTACAACGTCACGGAATTCGAGGCGTTTGGCGATGAAGTGTTCGCGGACGACGAGTTCGGCTTTCCGATGAGCACAACGCTAGGCGATTCTGAGCACGTTGGCAATGAGAGCGCCGTTTGCACTGGCACGATTAGTCTCGATAACGATATACATCACAACTACACCAAGACCATTATCGAAAAACAGGTCCTACATGATTATTTGCCGCTGCTGGTGGCCACTTCAGCCAGTTCGCTCGTCGTCATACTTCTGTGCATGCTCGCTTTCGTGTTTCGTCATGAACTACGCGTGTGGTTTCACTCGCGTTTCGGTGTGCGGATATTCTATCGAAATCACGAAGTCGATCGGGACGACCGGGATAAACTGTTTGACGCTTTTGTGAGTTATAGCTCAAAGGACGAAGCGTTCGTTGCCGAGGAACTGGCGCCGGTGCTCGAAATGGGTAACCCTTCGTACAAACTGTGCCTTCACTATCGGGACTTTCCAGTCGGCAGCTTCATAGCCGACACCATCGTCCAGGCGGTGGAGTCGTCGCGAAGAACGATAATGGTGCTATCGGAAAACTTCATCAAATCCGAGTGGTGTCGCTTCGATTTCAAGTCGGCGCACCATCAAGTGCTGAGGGATAGAAGACGTCGATTAATTCTCGTGCTGGTTGGCGACGTGCATCAGCGCGATCTCGATCCGGACATACGACTGTACTTAAAGACGAACACGTATCTACAATGGGGTGACAAGCTTTTCTGGGAGAAGCTGCGATTCGCGTTGCCGGATGTGCCAAACAATCAGCGTACAACGCAGAGGACGAGGCAGCCGCCGCCGGTCCGACGGCAACACAACAACAGAACGTCCAATGGATCGCGTACCGTATCCGTCCACATATGAATTCGTTGTAGCCAAATCCAAGTGCATCGAGTGTCGTTCATGTTAAACGAGCTTTCAGCCGCGAGGATACAACATGAGGAACACGAGCTTCACATTGAGGATCTTGTATGCTCGAAGCGCGATTCCGAGACGCGTATTCGCACGGTGTGCAATATGATATTATATTACAGAGTGTGTAAATACAAACGGAAGGATTTTATATATATAAATAGAGCATATATACCGAGGTGCGGGAATAAAGATCATGTGTATATAAACGGTGTGTGATAAAGAGTGAGAAAATATTTAAGACGCGTGGAAACGTATACTCGGTGTGCCACACGCAGATTCTGTAAATTTGTTGCAGCGCGTCTGGATGAGAGTGCTGAAACTCGTTGTAAATAGGACGTCGTCCGCTCGGTCGCGAATCACGGCCGGACCGGCACCGTTATTCGGCTCGTGGAACGTGCGACGATTATGTTGGGTGCGTATACATATGTGTGTGTGTGTGTGTGCCGTGATCGTGGAACGCAAGAGATGCGCCTGCAGCCCGTCGTGATTCCGGTAGCCCAATGTACCGACCGTGTACTTAAAATTCACTGCTTCTCGTTATTATGTGTCCATTTGTAGTCATTGAAATCAGCCGTTATTTGTCGACTAGTGCAAATAATTTCGCAATCAATTAGCAAACCGCGATGGATTTCTCGGGCGAGAAATTATATAATATATTGCGTTGGCGTATTTTAATATCGGTAGCTATCTCGCGCGTATGTCTCCACGATCAATTTTTAAAGTAAAATATCGCTTAACATCGAGTCTCTCAAGAGCGTCTTCGGACCCGTTTGAATCTCGATTGTTTAGATTGCTTGGCTCAAGCCGCTGCGCCAACAGTGATACCACTTCCTAATTATAATTATTATGTATATTTAATTGTATTTACACTTCTCCTCTCTCTCTGGTTGATGACGAATTTCATCCAGAAATACGAGCTTACGAGCATCTCAGCGATGGAAGCTGACGCTCCACGGTGATAATAAAAAATTCTGGGCGCGAACATTGTAAAGTATTATTTTAGTCTTATTTATTCCGTTCCATTCGATAAAGAGACTTTTTATGTGACTTGAATGCATCGTTATATAACGCGAGAATGAAAATAGAGATAACAGCATAACAACGAAGCTCGCTTGCCGTCGATTAATGATTAACTTAAGAAAACGTAATTTACGTGTCTCGTGGAATTTACGTTTGAATTCGACGGTCTCATTATTGCTGGACATGTACGAATCAATAAACGAGACTTTAATCTATAAATTTCTATTTTTATATGTATCATCTCTCGTATACGGAACATAAATTGTACGTATATATTTTTATGAATACGTAACAGGGAGATAGTACATTGATATTCATTGCACAGATGGCTCAATCACATTTCAGTAATAACTTTAGCATTATGAAAACGCCGAGATGCAGTCAGCGCAAGATGAAACAAACTTTACGTGACGTATCTTATTCGAAATGCGACAGTCGAATTCAAAGTGCGCGTTATGTGCAAAGAAACTAAAGTGCTGCACTACAAATATTCGAGATATAATGTATAAACATGAAATCGTCTTCTTTAGCTTTCCTCGCAAGCGATTATCATGTCCGCAAACTATCCGACACAAAAAGATATTATTCTAGAATAAAAGCTATGACTGAATAATAAAACATTCTATTTTTATGTTTTTAATTCTTCTGTCTTATTCTGATTTTTGCCTTCCCTAAGCAGATTACAATAATACCGAATTATATAATTTCAACTATATGTTCTACAGATCGTTGAAAAAGTTTTCGACTGTTAAACGTGTAAATGTTTTTATAGAGACGAGCTAAATTTAACGTTCTTGCGATTCATTGCGATCTAAAACTGCTCTTTTTGAGAATAAGGTATTACTTTTTTTTAAGCGTACTTGTCGAGAGAAATGTCAAAGCATTAAAACGAATTTACAAACGGTATGCGATGCACTTCCTCATTTTCAGTTAATGCAATAAAATGACAAAGCGGTATACGCGATATTCACAGCATGACAATTAAATCCACTATTTCGATGCAGGCTTTGTGCGCCATTTTCTGAGGTAGCTCGAGAACAAAACAATACTTTATGTTAATCGAGTCACGTCTGTATACATTGTCATCACGTCTTGTTACCGTTGCATCTGCGGAATAAGTAATATCTACCTGAGGATAATAGAAAAGAGACAATTTGGTAGAAAACAGTTAAGAGGATATTTCGTGTTACGCCCCATAATAAATTGAATTAAATTATTTCATGCTATTCTAACTTCTAACTCGAATAAACTATTACAAAAAAGATTAAAGATACTAAAAAAGCAATGCAAACGTCATTCAAAACAAAATCTATAGCTAATGTAACAAATAAATTAAAAGATTTGCTGCAAGTGGACTAACTCACATTTTGTAAAAACTAGTAAATTTAAACTTAAAAAAAAAATAAAAAAAAATCGGTATTACTGAGAAAATGTAAAAATTTGATTTATCTGTTACGATCATTGATACTTTTCGCGGGAATGGCATGCAATATCCACGAGTAGCGTAGGAGCGTAAGCTAAATGAACCACGTTAGAAAATTGTAGCTACGTGAAAACGCTCGCGAAAGTTATGTTATTGCATGGTCCGCGATTGCGTGTAATCGTCGTGTAATCAATGCTGGTGTAACGGCCCAGCAGCGCAGGCAATTCGATCGATGCGCGAAATAAGGCGATGGTGATGGTGGTAGTAGTACTAGAACACCGTTCGAGGACGATTGCGATATTGGAGAAATAACGCAAGTACATCGTAACGGTGTCGCGAAGCGGCGCACGATAACGAATATGCACGCAGCAACGCTACGAAAGAAGCATCGAGAGTCCCACCCTACATACCACGACTGCCGGGGTATTTTGCGGTTTGGCTAATGACACATGGAATTCGCAATCGCATTGTACTCCGCAGCGCCCGTCATTTCACCAACGATCGTAGCTGCGATCTAACATTTGCGCGAGAGCTGAGCTTTCCGCGCGCCTCGATAGCGCGTAGATAGATCGATCAATCCTGATGGACTGTTCTTTGATGAGAACGTAGCGCAATATCGGTTATCATCACGCGCGTGACATTTAACTCGGCTCGGCAAATCATTTCCGACGACTAATCAAAACAATCAGCGTCCGCGATTAGTTCGTCCGACACATATATTTCGCTGCACAGTCGTGTCGTCATCATTCATTCAATTACGTTGGTCACGCGTTCCAACATTTTTCCTTTCGAGCAGTTTTTACTTCTAGCAGTTATCCTTGATACGTAAATAAGAGATTGCAGCAAAATACACAGGAAAATTCTAATCGTAACATCGAATTTGTCGAACAGATTGCGATCGGCATCCGTAGTAGCGAGCGTCTCTATGAGGCTGGTAACGAGTCAACGCTCCTATCTGCCGATCCTGTTCTGCCACTTTTGTAATTAACAAGTCCTTAACAACATATCACGGGTAAAACACTCTTTGCATCGCTTATGTTCTCCGTTGAAAGCGCCTGGTCAAGGCGGGCTCGTGGCCGTCAACCAGTCCCCTCGAGTATAATTTAATGTACTGAGAAAAATCGGAGATACCTCTACAAGTCCTCGCGCGCACCGCGATGGCGAGCCGCGAGAGAGGTGCGCAAGAGGAAGAAATTATATACGAACGGAAGGGCAAGAGATCGTAAGATCTCAATGGTCTAGATATTCCAGGCCACACTTCTGGGCGCGGATAGAGAGTGGCGAAAGGAACAGAATCAGGCGTGTCTATCTCGCTAGGATAAGTAATGAACCGGACAAAAACTATTTTTGAATGTACTCACAGCCTGATAATGCGAGATTATGCAAGAAGTTTATAAACCTGTTCCCTACTTTGTTCGTATATCCAACTTAACAAGACGAGGCGCGCGCGCGCGCGCGCGTGACCTCGGGTAAAGTAACGATGGAGAAATCGGCGATGCTATGGAATCTAAAATTAAAGAGTGGTCATTAAAATTGATACAGCCGACGTCTTTATACCGCGGATTGAATCGAAGCAATTCTCGGAGACTCACAGGCAGCAACTACGCGAGCAATAATACCTAAAGCGGGACCAAAAAGCGACTCGATAGGATACCCGAGTACCGTCGGGTAACGGCTTTCCGATAAAACGACCGACAAGTGACGAGTTTTAATGCGCGTAAAACCGCGAAGGTCTTTACTGCAGAAAATAATGAATTAGGAGTGATAAAGCGAGGAGCTTTATCCTCGTGCGTCTCTTTCATCCACGATTGCAGTCATATCCCACCCGCTTCTAACATTTCTCAGCTCGCTAAACTCGTTCGCGCAGTAGTTAAAGCAGCTTCCTTGAGAATGCAGCTCGACGACCTCCTCCAACCGTCATTTCTTCCCGCCGTCCGCTAATCTGGTCGCCAATGCCTTTATGCGATATAACGGAATTTCTGTTTGCATTATCTGCCAGAACGGCACATGCCACTTGCACGCCTATCGTCGCCGTCCATCGTTCATCTTGGCGTGCCATTGCACGAATCAAGAAGGGATTCGAGGAGGGATTCGTGTTTCGAATCGACACCGACGATCAATTCAAATCGCCGTCGTGTCGGATCATTGAGCAGCCACGTTTTATCACAAATCGTTGAGTTGCCCAAGCCGCAAATCGCTCTCACTCGCGAGAGAAAGAGAAGAGAAAGAGCGCGACTATGACTCCCCACGAGAAGACGCTCGAGTCGTTATTCCGGTTGAGATTTACGAAATTCAAGCGGTACTCACGACGGGCATTAAATCATACATACAAGTCAGGATTTGTGTCATCTCAGTGATTATACTGCCGTTGGAAACTGGGCGATGCGACGCGACGCGAAATGCACGACGACTATAATCGCTCGCGACATAATCGCGGCGTAATCGTGATTAATTAAGATAACTCTCGAGAGAAGTCTCCGTCCGCTCTTTGTATTTCTCGCGCACTTTTTCCCCTTCGAATTTGCCTCGCCGATAATTGCGATCTTTAAAGCACATTTTTTTTTAAGTGCAACAGCTAATCGCTGGTTGCACAGCCGTTACTTGCACATTTCGCGCTCGCGCGACGAGAAGAGAATCGACGGAAGTCGAGCGTAAAAAAAGGAGCCGTACCCTCAATTATCGATCTCGCTCTCTTGTCGACTGTGAACTTTATATTCGCGCGTACGCATACACCGGCGCGTAGTACAGTTATCGCGATTGAGAATTTAGTGTCCCGCTTGCATTGTCTCGTGGAGCGAATGCATATTTCACACGTGCGCTATCCATACAGCCGCCGCCGCAGCCGTCGTGTAACCGTTGCGGCTTACTGATTATGCGAACCATGGTATAGTCGGTTACCTTCTCGTATATATATATAT
>Ga0157364_1004705_pt1 | contig 13694 bp, 9 predicted proteins | sample AttsexASBM2_FD_111476 | JGI IMG/M metagenome (GOLD analysis project Ga0157364, IMG submission 111476) | Fungus gardens microbial communities from leaf cutter ant in Ribeirão Preto, State of São Paulo, Brazil - Atta sexdens ASBM2 | ecosystem: Host-associated > Fungi > Mycelium > Unclassified ... | reverse complement strand
TTTTTTGAGACATGTTTAGGAAACGAGAAACGACGAAATAATTATTTAGAATAGAAATAAAAGCTTATTAAAAAAAATTAAAATATTTCTTTATACTCCAAGGTGGTCACAAATTCCTCATTCAAAAATTCTATGATCTTTTTATCTGATTTCCAGACAAAATTACAAAATGTTCCTTAATGCTTTCAATGATATTTTGAAATATAAATACATTTTGACGTATTTGTAATCAAGTATTTGAGAGATTTGTTATCAAGAAATTTATTAATTAAAGATGATAAGTTTTCAGTTTAACAGTTAGCAACACTTAAATTTAATTGATGAATCAAATAACTGACGTTGAAACTAGCTCTTTAACTTCTTCATAGTCAAGAATTTTAATTTTTCAGAAAATTTTGCAAAATTCCCTAATTTTTCCCTGACTATTTTTAACTTCCCTGACATTTCCCTGACTTCTCTGATGTTGCTAACAGAAGAATATTTATCCAGTATCCTCTTTTAAGACACCGAAATGTTTAGAAAACGAGAAAGATGGAAAATGATTAATTAAAATAGGAAGATTTATTTTTAAAGCAATCTCCTTCACACTCCCCTACCGTTCTCCCTAACTTTTTTCTGATTTACATTTTATGTTTTACGATTCCACATGCCTAGCTATAAAAAGTACGACCTACTAACGAACGCCATCCAAAAGAAAAAGTCGATCGGGGCTTTATGCTAAAAATCACTGCCCATATATGGATCGCTCTCTCAGGTGAGCGTCGCGTGATCAAAGCAAGTTGTTGCTTCTGTCCACCGAAAGAGTTTCTACTTATAAAGACGTGGAGACCATACTTGGACGAAAAGCCGATTGCGCATTAAGGCTCTTGCTCTTCCTTTCGCGACAGCCACGCGCGATTGGCGGGCCTTGAATACGGAATACAGTCTTCGATAATGTTCGACACACGAAGATTATTCGCTTCGTCAGAATTCGGAAATTTAATCAGTTTGTATTTCTCAATTACCACAAGTGAGTAAAAATGAATTGAACTTGTCTATGAACTTTTGAGTGTCATCCTCGATCTAACGATGTTCAATAACATGAAAAAAATATTATATAAATCGAACATTCAAAATAAAAAAAAAACGTATTAAAATCTACAATAAAGCTGCGAAACGTAATAATATACTTTGAATAAATATAAATAAAATGAAAATTGTTACAAATGTGCAGCAGACTTAAAGCATAAATAGTAAAAGTAAAAGAGAATAATAAAAAAATCTCTCTCAGAAAATTACTAAAAAGATTTAAAAATATATTTATTTTTTTCTTTCAATACAAATTAATTCAAATCCTAATAAAAATTAATCTATTTATAATAATACAGAACTAAAAAGGAATATAAATGTATATCAGACGTGTGTGTGTGTGTGTATACACATACACATACACATGCAGGTGCAATAACGCCGCCAGATTCAATTACGTGGAATAATGCAATTGTTTGTGCATTGCTTAAGAGTGGCACGCAAAAATCGTAATTGCATAATAAATCAACGTATAAATTATAATTAAATAACAATAAGAATATATCAAATAAGAATATATCCCCTGCATAGTTCATTGTCCGAATTAACTGTGAAATAAACTACAAAAGACAAGACCGAGTCAAAATCTATATCTGCATTCAAGATCACTTCCGAATCTATATACCTATTTGAAAATTAAATATCTTGGTCAGCAATTTAAATTACACAATAATGCAATATAATAATACACATTTCGGCCCCGTTTTAACAGGACTGAAATATTTCAAAATTCTAGTAACCGTTTTACTTCATACACTAGAGAATAGCAAATAGCTATGTATAATCTTCAAAATATTAATCCAATGTTAATAAAAACGCAATCGGAATGTATGCCACTGCAGAATGAATCGAAAGCGAAGTTCAACAATATGTAACAGTATGTAGCATTTTAACATATGCAAGAATATGTAAAAATCAAATACTATATAAAACAATGGGCGTAACAATATTTACACGGGATATGCTATTGTGAAAAAGTTATATAAACATTCCTTATCCCAAGTTATTCATGTAAAGTTATTGTTTCTTTACATTAAAAGACCATAAGTTCCAGTCTTAAAAAAAATGAGTCGACAGTGTATCGTCGTGACTGATATGATTATGGTTTTACAGAGATTACCGCTTTTTTTGCCGCTTCATCCAAGTTGCTCGCTGTAAGAATGGACAATCCAGATTCGCATAAAACTTTTTTGGCTTCTGTCACATTAGTACCTGAAAAATAAATTACCAAAAAATACTTCAAATTTATTTATAAATTGTATTACAACAAACCAAATAAAAATAAATATCATAAAATTATAGAACTTATAAATAAAAATAATAAAAGAATTAAGCTAATAAAAAAGGAGATAAAATACTTACCTTCTAGCCTTACAACAAGCGGTATTTTAAGTCCTAAATTTTGCGATGCTGCGATAATTCCTTTCGCTATCGTTATACAATTTACAATACCTCCAAAAACGTTAACGAGAATTACTTTGACTTTTGGATCTGACAAAAAAAAATTAGTTTACATTTTATGTTTGTATTTAAATAATCTATGTATTACATACCTTCACTGAGGATTCTAAATGCCTGAAAAACTTGATCTTCTTTCACGTTACCTCCAACGTCTAGGAAATTAGCTGGTGATCCTCCATTCAACTTAATAATATCCATTGTAGCCATGGCTAGACCAGCTCCATTTACTACACATGCAAATATAAAAACATTCTTGTTTATACATGAACTGCTTATTATATATTAATTCTCACAGTATAATATTATTTTTTAATTCTCTATTTACTTATTTGTTTGAATAATCAAAAGTAATTGTAAAAATCTGTATAAAAATGCTACTTTAATTACAAAGCCTAATCAAATTCTGAAAAGTGCAGTAGATGAGAGCATTATCAAACTGCGATACTTTTTGACACAAAATGTGAGCAAAGTAACGTTGCGTGGCAGTCAAAGATTAATGTATCGCAAAAATATTAATTAACTACGTTAATTAACATTAAGTACTTTACCTAAACATCCTATATTACCATCCATGCCAATATAATTTAAATTAAATCGCGACGCGTCCACTTCTCTGGGATCTTTCTCACTGATGTCTTCTAAGGCAAATAGATCTTGTTGTCTAAATTGGGCATTATCGTCGAATGCGATTTTTGCATCTACTGCTACTATTTGCTTGTCTATCGTCTCCACTAATGGATTTATTTCAACTTGCAGAGCATCGATATCCACAAATAATTTCCAGAGACTTTTCAATTCATATATGGCTTTTTTTAAAATATCCGTATCAGAAAATCCCAGAAAAACGCACACGTCCTTTGCTATTTCGTCATCGATCCCATGATAAATATCTAATGTAATGGTTTTGATTTGTTCAGGATATTTTTCTGCAACTGCCTCAATATCCATACCACCTGCTGGAGATGCTATCAGCACAGGACCATTATGCTGACGATCCATGAGAATACAAACATAAGTTTCACGCACAATATCCACCGATTCAGCTATCATAATTTTCTGCACTAATATGCCATCTTTTGAAGTCTGTCTAGTAATGAGCCGATGACCTAACATATTCTTCACATAATTTGCAACAGCATTACGGCTGTTAAAAGGGAAAGAAAAAGACTAAAATAAATCATAAAACAAAATACTATTAATGATCATAAAAAAAGATATATAAATTACATATCATTTTTAATAAAAGAAATGGAAGAGAATAAAAATATTATTAATATCTCTTATTAATTATTTTAAATATATTTTCTAAAATCAAATATTTTATTATTTAAAAAATTATGATAAAAATTTATCTATCAATAAATAAAATACTTCGTCTAAGAAGTATTTTTTAAAAAATAATTAATTAAATTATATCAATACTTACTCTTTGGTAAGATGTACACCTCCCTTAAATCCATTATCGAACCAGCCTTTACCACGACCACCAGCCAAGACTTGAGCCTTGATAACAAACTCATCGGTGTCTGCAAGAAATAGAAAGCTGCAAAATACACATAGTTATGTCGGCTTTTACATAAATTATCAAGTTACAGATGACTCCTAACAGATATTATTATTTTGTATGAATTAGAAAAGAAAGAAAAAACATAATATTGTACATTACGAGCTCTCAAATGTACGTAAAGAAATGATGAGAAACACTCTAAGACACTCACGTAGCTTCTCCAAGGCGGAATTCGTCTGAGTTAGATCATCGACGATAGTAAAATTTTGCACCGATATGCCAGAGTCTCGTAGGAGTTCCTTGCTCTGGTACTCCAGTAAATTCAGGTTCCTCGCGTTCGACACGGAAATGATTCTCGTGCTATTCCTGAACAGTTGCGCCGAGCGCATTGAGCGGCTGAACACTCGTAACATAGTTAACCTCCAATAACGCACCGAACGAGAAAAAAAAAATTGCTAGTCTTGTTCTTACGTATCACAACGTAGGCGCCAATGATTTAGCTAACTAATCTTCCTTGGAGTTGCAGTTCAACGTCACAATTAATATTGTTCCTCCTAATGTTTTGATGAGATAATAGCCGGCTATCAGCTGAACTTGTCTGTCGCGCGTGACCACGCGTTCTAAAATCGATATCTCGAGTGCAAAGAAAAAGGAGAAAAAGAGAAACACATCACATAATCTACGGCGGGCAATATGAATGATACGAGACATCCTTTCCCTCCTCGATACCAATATAAGGTATAACTAATCGTTATTAAATACAGGATACGAGTCAATACGATGTTACAAATGCTCTAAAGCGTTTTTTGACTGGTCAATTCGTAAAATTCTTTCTTCTAATTGGTCAATTTAAACGCTTCAAAGCATTTAATAGTGAGACTTTGACCGCAGCCCTAATGTAGAATACATAAAAAAAGATACAAATAATATCAATAATATTAAAAATATATAGGCATATTATATAAATTGTTACAAAAAGTAAAGAACAAGTACAATTGTAAAAAATGTATATTATATACGTGTGTGTGTATATATATCTGCGATACAATACATGTACATAATAATGCATAAAAAAAGAAAATATTAGATTAGAGAAATTGATATTGCTACTGGTGTCTATTACTTCTAATTGCTTCTAATTAAGCAATCGATATCGGTAACCAGCAATTAGAACAATTCTATCATTCTCTTATTCTTCATTATTTGCATTGTGTACGAACTAAATATTATTTACGTCAACGTGATGCTACGAATGCTTTAAAGGATTCTTTGATCGGTCAATTAATAAAATTCTTTCTTGTAATTAGTCAATCAAATGTTTCAAAGCATTTGTAGTAAGAGTTTGATTGCATACTTAAATATAATATAAATTAATAAACACATTTATGAATTTCGTTGTATACTAATATAAAAAGAAATATATCAAAATATATACGTTCTTTAAATTATTGTAGATAATACAATAATCAAGTAATGATATAATATTTGATACTTATTTATATCTTATAGAAGAACACTTGGTGAACACTATTGGTTTATATAAAAAAAAACTTTTCTTATATATCTTTGAATTATTCTAATATCACATTTTTTTCCAAATTTTTTAATTAATAAATAATGCATATATATATATAAAGAGAATGATATAAAATATACAAGGTTGGCAACGTTATCTCATAAAAATAACTTATTATCGTCCTTTTTCCTAAAAAGTAATTCGTTATTGATTTCCAAAAGTAACTCGTTACTTTTATTATCACTCAAAATATAATGAGTTGTTACTTGTTCATTACTTTTTTTCTTGACACTAGTAGAATATTATAGCATTTTTCATTGACAGAATTCAATGCACATTAAAGCCTTTGTACACTATTCTAATCTGAACGTAAAAATGAGATATCTCAATTAATGAAATGCTCAAAGTATATTTTATCAAATAGCATACTAAAATGTATTGGGGATTTCGCGTTTAATTTAACTCGTTTTTATATTTTTATTAAACATATATCTTTATGTCGATTTGTGTACAACAGCTTTAAAGTGCATTATTGAGTGCACATTAGTTATGCCAATAAAAAATGCATTTGGCGGTAAATATTCTGAAGAGAAATCAGAATTTTATCTTTTAGTAGAGAAATAAAACACAAAGTTAAAAAAATTAGTTAAAAAATTTTTACGTGAATAGAAAGAAAGTAACGATGGAAATAGTTAATAAAATCGTTACCATTACCCCAAAAATGTAACTGCGTTACCGTGAACGTTATTCATTCGTTTCTCATTCGAAGAAAATGTAACATTCGTTACCGAAAAAAATAATTTGTAATGACGTTACAAGTAATACATTACTTGCCAACCCTGAAAATATATATAAAAAGAAAAACGATATAAAATGTAAAATATTAATTGATATTAATAATATATAAACGCAATTTTATAAAAAAATTGTATCATAGATATAATATTCAATTCACTATTAATTAACATTTTAATAATACAGTATTAGAATAATTCAATGATTAACAAATTCGCAGTATTGTCAAAATTAGCCAAGTGTTCAATCTTTATTTCTGTATATATTATATGGACGGAAAATTACGTTGCTTTTTACACTAGCACGTTACATCATTCTTATTTGTTATCAGTTGTTATCAATTCTTAATCATTAGTAAATTGTGTATTAATATTTATAGTATGATATCCATTAACATTAAATATATTTTTTACGAGTTAATTCTTTTACGTCTTTCAATCAAAAATTCATAATTATTTATTTCATATTAGATCAAATAGCATCTAAATATTTCTGGACATGCATATTTTTGTAATCTTAGATAGATTGTGTTTATAAAACATCATAATAGCATAGCATAAACATTTATTATCAATGTGCTATTGTTTTTGTTACTAATAAGTAGACTGTTTTATATAGTACAATTTGTACATTGTAGAGTGAACATGTTCACCTATTTTTTATAAATTTATTGCTGATTTAATAATCTGTGTAGAAATTTAAATCCCAAATTCTGTATCTCTGAATTATTTTTAGATATTATTCAATGTGTGTGATATATTCGAAATTACTTCACTTATTTCGAAAATATATCATGGAATGAGGTAGAATATTATTTTAAAATTACAAAATAAAGACTTGACAATTTTGTATAAAAAGAATGAATTTAACATTTGAAGTTTAGCATCCATAAATTTTATAAGAATGACAATAAAAAAGTATATATATGTGAATAAATATATAAAAATATATATAAATTTTGTGTATGTATTTGCTACTTCGTGTATATATATATACACAAAATTATACGTATGTGTATATATACATAATTATTGGGTGTATAAATAAATTTCCGTTTTCTAATAGATGTTGTTAGTACTGCGTGCATGTAATTTAAGATAGTAACATAGCAATTTCCTTGTTTTTGAATCATTCCCATCGCATATAGACGTTGGGAAATACATTGTTGGATAACATTTAATGCTATTAAATCTGTTTCTGTTTGATACAGATCTTCATCCAGTAATGTTTCAATTTTGCATCTTCAAATTTTTTTTAGTGCACCTTCATATTCTTCGTTTTTCACGTCAAAATCATTATTTTTTAATTTTCTGAACTACTCTCTAAAAGTATTTTCAGCCAGAGTATGTTCACCAAGCTTCTACAAACAAACGATGACTTTCAGCAGCAGTTTTCTTTAAAATAAAATAATACAGCAAAACTTCCCGCAAATGCCATTTTGTTGGCACAAAATTTGACATTTTCAATGCAATAAAAAAATTTATTATTTACACTGCACTCTAATATAATAATATAAATCTACTAAATCTTACTTAAGTAAGGTACTTATACTTAGATAATCTTACTTATCTAATATTTAGATATATTACGATCTTAAATTACACGTACGCAATACTTATAACAACATCTATTAGAAAACGTATTGATAACGTACTGATAACAACATATAATAGAAAATCTATAAGAACTTATTTATACACCCAATATATGTCATTAGCTGCATGATAAAAAAGAATACATTATTTGTGAGTTTTAAAGTATCTTTTAAAGTATCGTTAATATATATGCCGAAAAACATATTATAGACACAGAGTATTCTTTTCATCATTATATATAGAATAAAAATTATGCTGAACTGTGTATTATTTTTTGCAATATTTGGGTCAAATGCAGATCGTTTTCAGTCTCCTCATAGTACTATAATTCTTCTTAAAAAATAAGTTACGGAAGTACTTGAGAACTATCGTTGTTAAAACGATAAGAACAAAAACGACTACATCGTTAAATTACTAACGACATAGCAATATTAATTTTTAGCCTGTCAAAGCTTAATCTAGCAGATCATAATATCAACTTCATTGGATAAAAAGATCTAATCTCTTATTAAATCTTATTTAACATTTGTTTTCGTTAAATACTTTAGCTTTTCGATTTAAGAGAACTGTATGAAATTACGATCATTATAGCCTTCAGTTATTAATGATGTTATATTATACGTAATCGTAGATTCGCAAAAGCAACAAGAAAACTATTCCCAGAGTGATGTCTAAGATATTATTTCCAGCGCTGCTCCTAAAGGCTTCAGTGTCACCCATTTGGAATGAATGGGTAGGACTCGACATTCGGCCGTCACCACCGTTACTGAATCCGAGTACTCTTAGACGATACCTCTTGCCTGGACTTAGATTATTGACGTAAGTCTCTAGCTTAGAACCACCTGGTACTATCGTGTCATTAGCCGTGCTCATGTCTTGATCGTATTCCCACACACGTATTTTATATCCAATCAATGGTTCTTCCTCCAAACTCGGTGTTACATAACGCCAAACGACCCTTATCGTTGATGGGTTTACACCATATATATTCACTGAGGACGGTGGTTTCTGCGGTGGTTTGCGATAAGTTCGCTCTAGGAATCGCTCACTCTCCGGACCTTCTCCGGCAGAGTTATAGGCCATTACCTTTAAGAAATTTGATCTTCATCTAAATCTTTCTCACAATTTATAAGTTTGTCAATATATTTTAAATGTCTTTCTTTAAATAATTAATATAACATATAATAAATATTAACAAACTATTTGTAGTAACACTTTGTAGTTAAATTTGTTTAAGTATATTGTATTTTAAGTTTATTAAATATGTTCTTAGTAATTCATATAGAAATGTAAATAAAGAACTTTCTTTTTCAGCTTTACCTTTACGTAATAATATGTATCTGGCTGCAATCCAACAACAAGTGACCAAGGACGAGTAGTGCGTGATAAATAATAAGTAGCATCCTCTTCGGAAATAGTCTTCTGCCAATATTTGATTCTGTGGCCGATCAGCTTGCCTCGCACTCGCTCGCGAGTCTGCTCAATAGGCTGCCAAGTAACGTTCAAGCTGGTGCTGTTATAACTCATGGAGTACACTAGTTGCGGCGCAACTTGTGGCATGTCTTCCGCGCTGTAGACTGTCTCTATATTAGATACAGGTCCCTCGCCCATTGCATTGATCGCTTGTATTTTCACTTCGTATTCTGTGTAGTAATACTGCTGTGGAATCGGCACGACACTACTACCGATATTGCCGTATTCCTTCAGAGATAACGACTGAAATTCCTTTTCATATCCTTTGCGACGCCAGAATATCTTGTAATAGACTTCAGGACCGTTCTGATCGGACGGATTGAGAGGATCCCAAGTGATCGTGAGATCACCAATTTTTCCTCCACCACCGCTAATATTCGATGGTGCTTTCGCAGGTTTATCGGACGGAGTGCTGTATCGAGGTGAGGGTAACGATGGCGGGCCGTAACCAAATTCATTGAAGGCAAGCACACGGAATTCGTAAGTGGAGTAAGGATTCAGAACGTTCTCGAGATTCGCCTCTTTTCGGCCATTGTATCTATCCGCTTCAAAAGCCGTAATATCTAAAAGTAATCATATACGTGTTTATGTTATTAGACTAAAAAAGAAAACAGATATAATGAAGAAGCGTTGGAATATTTAATTTGGAATATTAATATTGGAAGCATCATAATTATTAAATACTCATTGTTGAAATCGTTTCTGTAAGAAATCATAATTATGAAATAGTAAACTTACTTTCTACGAGAGAAAACCACGTTTGATTCCAATCTGTTCGCGCACTGATTGTATACATAGTTATTGGTTTGCCATTCATAGCACCATCGCTCCATCGTAATGTGGCTGAAGTTTTAAAGATATTCATAACTTGTACTCCACCAGGTGGTCCCGGTGGTCCCTGTATGATCAGATTAAGCTTGCTCGATATTGCGCCAACGGCACTTTTCAAGATACATTCGTATTCACCAGCTTCAGTGAATGTGGCATTTATAATATTCAAATATTCGCCATCGATATTTAATCGCGGATTATTCTGCAAATCCTTATCACGAATACGCATACCATTATGCGTCCAAATATACGCTATATCCAACATTTCGTCAATATGACCCAAACAGTGTAATGTCAGATTATTATTATAATATAGAATTATCTGTGATGGCAATCTTTGAACAAATTGTGGTCCACCTGCATGTATAAACAATTTTATATAATTACATATGTAAATTAAATTTATATATAAATTAATTGTTATATAGAAAACTCAAATTTTTACGATATAACGCAAATTTCAATATAAATATCAAATTTATTTTTTTGATTATACACACATATATATATATATATATATATATATATATGTGTGTGTGTGTGTGTGTGTGTGTGTGTGTGTGTGTAACCAAATATACAATTTAATACAATCTGTTAATATCTTTTTGCATAAATATGTCTTCTTATAAATTCAAAATTTCCTTGAGTAATCTTTGATCATCAAATGATTGATGCTACTTACGTAGCACGATCAGTCGTCCACGAGTTTCATCATTGCCATACTGATTCGTCGCTGTGCACACGTATGTCCCTTCGTCGTCTCGTGATACCGGACTGATAATAAGATTTCCAGTTTCTAGAATTCTTCGCCTACCGCCCGATCCGATTATATTCCCATCTTTCTTCCAAATAAATTTCGGCCTAGGTGCGGCTTCGGGATTGCACACAATAGTAACGTTACCTCCTTCCGCCGCATATGTCTCAGATTCCATAGGACGTTTCTTGAAAGAAGGTTTCAATGCTGAAATATCAAAGAGATATTACATAATGTCATATATTTACATAATAATAATAAAATAAAATAAAGAACTTAATAATTCGTTATTTTTCATTCACATTGCACAGTTGAATATTGAAAGAGAATATATAAGTACTCACATAAGACTCTAAGTTGAGCCGATGAATACGTTGTTTTCAACTGATTCCTCGCGCGGCATTGATACATGCCTTGATCCCTTTCAGAATCCACATGGCGTATATTTAGTACGTTATCTTGTATAGTATAATGATCTCTCTCTTCAGGTGATAGAGTATACATGTCTAAGAGTTTTCCGTTTTTAAACCAACTATAAGTGGCATCCGGTATGCCAAATGCTTCACAGGTCCAAGTTAAATCCGCATGATCATCCATATGCTTATCAACCAACGGGATAGTGAAATTAGGCGTCGCCTGTATGGTCAACTGCACAGAATTTTCGATGGATAGTCTGTCGTTATACACTCGGCAAACATATTCGCCTTGATCCTCCACGTGTACACGAGGTAATATCAATACCCGATTGAAACTTGCCGTATATGCTCCACGCGGCAAAATAGAACCTCTTTTTGTCCAATTGTATGATGGAACAGGACTAGGGAAGTAAATTATTTATTATATTCACAAAATCCATATATGGAGAGGTGAAAACCATAGTGATGTAAGTAACTTAATTACAATTTTAAAAAATTAAAGATTTTTTTCAATATATTTGGTTCAGTAGACTGCATCAATGATCTTAAATTGATAAGTTAAAAAAAATGGCTTACACCATTATAGCTTTCATCCCTCCATATAAGAAAAAACATCCACATATATATGTAAAAGAAATATAAGACAAAGTATTAATAATAACTTACTATCCAAACGCAATGCATTCCAATCTAACAGTTTCTCCAGCTACTGGTGCTTCTGGAAACGCTTTTGGAAAATTATTAGGAAATTTCAACTGCTGAAAAGAAGCTGAAAAATTTAGAAAATTATTTAATTATGTCGTTTTCTATTCTGTTAGATGCGTAAAATAAAATCCAAAATAATTACAGTGCATGTCCACTTTTAATGGAAAGAATGGACCATTACGTCCGATATCGAATGCAATATTCTGAACGTAGCAAGAATAATTTCCTCGATCAATTGTTTCCAATGCAGAAAAGTAAAGCGCTCCATCATGTGAGACAAATACGCGTTTATCCTCCTCGACGAAATTGGGAAAGTATTCACGCACCCAATAATATGATACATCTGGAAAATGCTGTGGTGGGTCGCAATACATTACTTTACCCCAATGATTATCTCCGCGTTCTTCGGAACGTTTTAAATTAAACTCATTGATGAATCCGAATGACAGTTCAGCGCTCTCAGAAATAATCGTGCCAAATTTGTTAGTTGCCTTACAATGATACAAGCCAGAATCTATTTTCTATAAACAATAAATAATGAAATCATTGATGTGTTTCATTAATTTATATATTAACTTAATATATTAATTTATATCTCAACATAAGTTTTAAAATAACATATAATATTTAAAAAAGAAATTAAAAAAGATCTCTTACCGAATCTGGATCATAGATGATAAGTGTCCCACCGCTTACAGTAAATTTTCTGTCTAAAAGAGGGTCAATTTTCATTTCAACAAGTAGATCATTTACATATGTCTCCTTGAACCATTCATAAGTAGGTGTAGGATAACCACCTGCCAAACAGCTTAGAGAGACATCATTTCTTACATTTCTCTTTGACTGATCGAATACTTTGTTTATGGGCTGCTTTATAAAATATGGTCCTCTTGGTATTTGAAGTGGGTTGTCAATGTTGATTCCATATTGATAAGTACGATCCTCTTCTACCAAATTGTGAAGAGTAGCAATAGGTGCTTCACAGATATACAACAATTCTTCTCTACCAGTAACCTTTTCTAGTCCCCAACGCTGGAGACTATTGGAATAGGAATACGCTAAATAATCTCTTCCTAGTATATTGTCTACAGGCTCAGGTAGAAAAGCATTATCCATGTTTATCAATGTCGTACTGTCTGCCTCGTTTATCCATAGGCCACTTTGGACTTTGATTCCAGTGTACCATCTGCGATGTTGTGGATCTTGCCACAACAACTGATAGAGTATGAACCCATGCTCCTCCATTGTATTAATAGTAAGCAGATCACTTTGGAATGCTTGACAATTTCTACGTGCATCTTCTCGTGGTCTCAGCGGACTTTTGACAAAACGATAACACGACTCTTGGAATTGTATCCAATGCTGGGGACACTTGTATTCTTCTCCATATAAGATATTTTGTGCAAACGCGGGAAGTGAAAGGATTAGCGAGAACACCGCGGCAATTAATAAATGAGACATCATTGCGGACATCTTGTAACTATACAACAGACATTTTATAATTTCCAGATTCAAGATTCAAGTATTTTATTAATTTCTCGATTGAGAATGTCACATTGAAATGTGATTTCGA
>Ga0157364_1004704_pt1 | contig 13699 bp, 14 predicted proteins | sample AttsexASBM2_FD_111476 | JGI IMG/M metagenome (GOLD analysis project Ga0157364, IMG submission 111476) | Fungus gardens microbial communities from leaf cutter ant in Ribeirão Preto, State of São Paulo, Brazil - Atta sexdens ASBM2 | ecosystem: Host-associated > Fungi > Mycelium > Unclassified ... | reverse complement strand
GGTCTAGCATGTTTCTGTTTGCTGACATCCCCATCGGCTGTGTCGGAATCATACCTATCTGTGTCTGATGCCCAGCTCCTATATCTTTTAGCCTTGGGGGTAATGGAAGTAGTAGGCTTCATGGGCTGCTTTGGGAGGGTAGTGTGTATGTGGGTTGCTAGGCTGGGCTGGTTCAAGGTCATTTGTGTTGATAATTCTCTCGAGCCCTGCATTATTTTATGATTGCCTGGTAGTGGTATATTAGGAGGGCAGTATGCACTGAGTGCATCTTCTATACCTCTAGCATATATTCTTGTAAGATGCCGTGACTTAGTTAGCGTCATGATGTAATACACATTGGTGTCAAAACATTGGCTAAATAACATCTTTTTTTTAAAAAAAAGTTAACAATTTATTATACAGGGCACAAAGGCAGACCGTGGTAGCTACTTTGTAACTATGTACAAAACAACCCAGACTACATAAAGAAGAGAAAATGGAAAGGACAAGAGAAAAAGAAAAGAAAGAAAGTGTGGGATGTGAACTAGGCTATATCGACTATGTAATGGCATATTGCTTCTTTCCTCTTACCACCATCCTGTATGGTAGCGCTTATTGGAAATTTAGTGAACAAACAATTTTCTTCTTCAAAAAACTTCAGCCTTTCTACAACATCTAACTCACAAACTTTCACATTACCAACTGTGTTTCCTTCAAACAACATGGGAATGGACCTTCTTTCAGAACCAGCGCCTGACAACTATGATGAGGTGAGAGGTAGAAACATCTCTACTAACAGAAGTGTATCTAGGAACTTGTTGATGTCCTCAGCAAGGTCTTCAGTTGCATACCATGAAAGGATGGTAAACAATGGTATGAATGTCAATGAAGAACCAGTAGAACCAACTCCTGCTTTGTCTTACAAGATGGAGCAGGAGAAAGCAATTCATATCAGCAAGGCAGCTAAACAACAAGAAAATATGAGGCCAAAAGGCAGAAACCTTGAGGTACCAAACCCAAACCCTAAACATATTCCCAATATGGAACAGTGTGATCTCCCTGCTCATGGTGCAGTCTTCCAAATAGAAGATGACAATGACATCAACATCTAACTTCCTTACGACCTGCAAGCTCCAACTGAACTGAATCTCTGGAGTAGTAACTTCTACCCTATATCACTGCACAGTTCTATTGAACATATTGCATCAGACACAAAAAACATCAAAGACTCCTTGAACTTTATGGCAAGATATATCTCCAATAAAAAGGTAAACTCTTCCAAGGCAAATGACCTTGAGGATTTTAACAGCATTGGCAATTCTATCTGAAACTTTATCTCATCAGTGTATCAGGCTAACTGGAACTCTCTTCATACTGATAATCAGGCTATGAATCTTAGGGTGAAAATCTCATCCAAATTCACTCCAAAAATTACTTTGAACCCTGGCAAAAGCAACAAGAAAATTACTCAACATATTCTAGTGACTATTGAAAAAGTCCCCCTGCCCCCTCCTATCCCAGCTAAATCAAAAAAAGAAGTCAACCTCATTTTGAAATACTTTCAAAGTAATAAGCTATCTACTAAACCCTTGAAATTGACCATGTCATATGCCCAAGCCTCAAAACAAACTGTGAACACTTATAAGGTGCTAAAAATCAAAGAAGTATTCCCTGCCCTCAATACGAAGAAAATCAACCAGATTAACAACATCGTCAAAGACAATCCAAAGCTAAAACCTTGTATTCAAATGACCACTAAAGACCCATCCAGAAAACGAGTCATCATCCCAATGAGTAGTGAAAATAACAACAATTTCATGAAGAATTCTACTACTCACATTGCAAATATCAACAGACTTTTAAGGAATGCTAAATCAGAGGTTTTGGTTGACTATATCTGCTCAGATCCTCTCAGAATATCCATAATAACTAGCAAGATATCATTACAATCTGATCTTCAGATTATTGACCAATATGTCAAGAATTTTGGAGACATCAATGCCTTTCAAGTAGATGAACCTTGTCTTCCCCAATCAAAATCATACCTCAAAATTATTAGTATCCCATACTTCTCTCACAGCAACACTCAAGATCATCTCATCTCCAATGACATAGAAACAATTTTAAAAAAAAACCAAATCATTGACAATGTCAATCTGGCATTCAAACCAAGAGTCATCAAGGTCTCACCTAAGTTAGACATGTCCATTATCTGGATAGATATTTGGGACATTCAAAGCGGTAGCAAAGCTAAAAGACTCATTAACTGATACTTCAATGTCAGCAAGTACATTGCTACTATTCAGAGTGCTAATATGAATCTGGGTGTACCTCAATGTAAAAACTGTTGGAAATGGGATCATTTGACATTTTCTTACAGAATCTAAGGATCTAAGTACATTAAATACAATGGCCCTCACAAGTCAGAAAATCACCGTGAATTTGGATGGTGCTGCAAAGTGAACAAAAAAACAAATCCTCCACAACTTGAAACAAAGAAAGAGGAACTATGCTCACACATATTCAAATGTTCAAACCGTTGAGATGACCACCAAGCTAACTCAAATCTGTGTCCATTCTGGAGGCATAAATTCAACAAGAAGTGGTAATAGAAGAAGTATGCTGAGATCCATGAAAACAGGGTCAAATCAATTCACTCTATAGGGAGCCGTGAACCTCAATAATAATCATACGAGACCTTAGAATCTTTTTATAAAACATCCAAAAGAACTCATTCATTGTCAATACTATTCTCAAGACTCAACTCCAATTCGATATTATTTTTATCCAAGAACCTTCTTAGTTCAAAATCTGTAAAATCCCTAGCTCATTAAATTGCAAAGGCAAAGCTCTAATGGGAACAACATATTATCCTAACTGGCTTTTGTTCACCAGAACTCCTTCAGATAGGTCAGACTCTCCTAGAGTAATCGCATACATCAACATCTGTCTTTTTTCTTTTTATTTTTCTCTTTATAATGACATTATCAATCATAGGAATATTCTTCTCATTTCGTTCCTCAATGATTATGTTTGTTATTACATTATGAACATTTATTCTAACTCTTCTTACATAGCCTTAAAGTATCTTAAGAATACTGAGGTAAACATTGATAATATCCTTGTTATGACTGGTAACTTTAACATTAGGGATAGTTTATAGGACACATCTTTCCCTCATTATTCTTCTATTAGTAACAATCTTCTCATTATAGTGGACTTATTCAATCTAGCCTTATTGACACTAACTAATCTATCACAAATAAGATACTCACTGGTTGTGATACTTGAACTTAATGGTGTTTCAGAGATTCAGTATAAGGATGTGATAATGATAGATGATGGAAAGTATTAATAAAAATAATTGACATTATCAAGTCTGAGGTCTAGTTCTTAGACACAGAGATATATATACAAAAGAGTGATAGTCTGTGCATAAGATGTTTTCATTACATGATCAAAACTTGTACCTGATAGGAGCTGTCAGGCTAATTTTAGAAGGTAACTAATTATATCACTACATTGATATGCTTGTATCTCTACCAATACTTATTGCTTTGAGTCACATTATATATTGTTGTAAATGAATTGATGAGCACTTTCCAATGCAAGTTTAATCGTGTGAATCCGTTCAGCTGTTCATGAGATATTAGCAGACAAAGCTTTTATAGCTACTGATGGCCTGATATCTCAGTCATTTGTTGTTACTTTTGTGCATTCCACACATATGTGGATAGCCCTCATTTGGGGCTTTCCAGTGTAGCTTAGTTTGTGCAAATCGGTCTACTAGCTATGAAGATACAAGCTGAATGAAGTTTATGACATAATCATTGCTCTACTAGGTATTCTGATACTGTAGGAAAAGCAAATTTGGTTATTGACCTTATGTTCCTTCAATAAAAATCAAGTGAGCTCAACCAACACTTGGTCCACCCTGATAGTCATCTTTCTTCTGATCACACCCTTCTTACTATTACCATTTCTATTACTGATAAAATCATCAGTACTTCCAAATTATCAATTCTATAAAATAGCAAACAAGAAACTACCTTTGTTGAAGAGATTATATTGAATTTCAAAAATCTAGACATATCCAATATAATTGACAAGAATAATTTGGAATATACTATCAAACACCTCAAAGCATTAATAGAATAAGCATGGACCAAAAACACAAGAAAATTGAGAATCACAAAACATTCCAAGCAATGGTAGACTAAATAATGTGGCTGATCCCTCAACAACTATAGGATGACAAGAAGCCTAGAAAAATAAAAGAAGTTCAAGAAAGTTGTCAAGAGTACCAAGAGATTGTTTTTTGACATGAAGATTCAAGAAATAGCAAATAAGAGCCATGGCTCTTGAGAGTTGATAAATTGGATTAACAAGTGCAAGTTACCTGCCATTAAAGCTATCAAATACAATGGTTAGCTATGTCTTTCCCTTGATAGTCTATGGAAAGCCCTCCACTTCTTCTTCAACACTGCTCTTCATCGTTAGATCAATGTTAATGTTCTTAACAAGATAGGAAGTAAAGCAATGTCTTTTTGGAAACTGTTTTCCAAGAAAAAATTTAGACAAGTGATTAACAAATGCAACAATTCATCAGCACCTGGACCCAACAAGCTGATGTGGCATCACCTTAAGTCCATTCTCAAACAGGATGATTGCCTTATAATATCATCAACATTGCAGACACTTGCATCAACCTAGGACACTGGCCAAGTTACTTCAAGTGTTCTTCAATGGTGGTTATACCCAAACCTAATAAATTGGCATATGACCAGCCTAAATCTTTTCATCTTATTATTCTTCTCAATACTCTAGGCAAACTCATTGAAAAGATTGTTACTGAAAGACTTCAATTCATTATCATGAAAAACAATTTCATTCACCTGAGTTAATTAGGTGGTTTAAAATTCAAGTCCACTACTAATGCTGGTGTTGCTCTTACTCACATCATTTAATCAGGCTGAGTTAAGAACAAAACTATAAGTACCCTAGCTTTTGATATTATACAGTTCTTTCCATCCCTTAACCATCACTTGCTCACTCTTATTCTTGAAAAAGTGGGTCTCGATTCAAAAGTGGTCTCCTTCTTTATGGACTACCTGATAGAAAGGAAAACCAACTATACATGGAATGGCATCTCTTCTCCTATTTTTGAAGTGAACATTGGTATAAACCAAGGGTCTACCCTCTCTCCTATTTTGTTAGCTCTTTGCCTCTCTTCTTTTCTATATATTTTAGAAAAACATCTAAAAAATCTTAACATTCCCATTTCTATCATTTCTTTCATGGATAATGGTCTTATTATTTCTCAGAACAAATTGATTGATATTTCAAACTCTTATCTTTTCTGTAGTTATAATGTATTGACCAAACTTCTTAACAAGTTTGGTCTTATCATTGAACATTCAAAAACTGAAATATTTCACTTTAACAGATTGTATAAGTTCTTCAACCCTCCTCCACTCAATATCTCTATCATCAGAGGTCCTACTCTTCATCCCAAAGATTCATAGAAGTACTTGGGATTCATTTTTAATAGGAAGCTCACTTTCTATCAACATATCAACCATTATTCGAACAAAGCCATTTCAATGGTCAAATGCATAAAGCTTCTTGGAAACTCATCACAAGGAATCACCCCAATTCAGAAACACCTACTGTATAGATGCTGTATCCTCCCCATTACTTTATACAGTTATCAACTATGGTTCTACAAAAATGCTCCTCTATTATACCACATGAAAATCATGGGGAAAATGCAAAGAAGAGCCGCTATTTGAATACTGGGAGCTTTTAAAACATTGCCTACAGAAGGCATTGAAGCTATTACAGGAGTCATTCCTATCAAATACTACCTTCAGAAACTTGTAAGCAGATCTCAATTGTGACCTCTTGCTTTACCTGTCAGTTATCTCATAAGAACACTCATAAACAACCCCTCTAACTCATCCACTAAACCTCTTCTGTTATGGCAACCACTTATCACAATAACAAATGATAGCACAAGCAAGTAAATTTCAAGTGGATATATTGTGGGTAGTTCACAAGAGAACTCAACAAGGAGCCTCTTCTTAATTAGAGTCCTATTTATACAAAGCCCTCATGGTCCATACTACTTCCTCATATTTGTCTCAAGATCACCATGTTGTATACATATGCCCTAACATCATCTTATAGATCCTTCTACCACCTTCTAGGTCTATGACATCACATCATGTGACATGTCATGTGATGTCAGTGTCATGTGCCTCTTCATTGTCTAAAGAAAAAAGAAAAAAGAAAACAAAATCCTTATAAAGTCAGAAAATAAAATAAAATAAAATAAAAATTGTTTATGTTCAAAGCATCCCATAACACCTTCCTCATTCAATCAACATGCTCACAAATTGTCAGAGAACTATCATCAAAGGTCATCTAATCAACCCTAACAACAAGTTGTATGGGGTTTTTCCTTCATTCTCTCCTCTTCATCTGGAACTTTTCCTGGATTCTAGAATATTTGACAATTTTTCAGATTGATTTTCTTTTAATTTAGTTAATAAAGAAAAAAATGACAAATTATACTTTCAACAGCTTGACAAAATGGTTTTACAATCATCTTTTTTACCATCCACAGCTATTGTTGTAATGGATGCTAGTATCAAGAACAATATTACTACATTTATATTGCACATACATTTAGTTGATCATCCTTTGATCAAGACAGTTCATCATGCAGCTTTCATCACTAGTACTGAAGTGGAGCTTTTCATGGTTAGGTACAGTATTAACCAAGCATGCAATAAGGAGAACATGTCCAAGATTATCATTGTCACCAATTCCATCCACACAGTAAGAAAAATTTTTGATAATAAATCCCATCTATATCAAATTCATACTATAGCCATTCTCAGCAAATTACATCACTTCTTTGCTATTAGCTAGGAAAATTCTATTGAATTTTGGGAATGCTCCAGCTATCTCAACTGGAAACTTCACAAAGCCATTAATAAGAATTCTAAATTGTTTAACCCTTTGCTTACCTATCCTTGCAAAATCTCTTAGGATTATTACAAGAAAATCAACAGCAACAACATTATCAACCAAGAGAAGATGACTTTCCAAGCTTCATATGGAAAAGAAAGACATTTTCTTGAACTAGTTGATGATAATCTTAAAGATATCAATCAAACCATCTTATACCAAAGGTAGTTCATAGCTTTAATTATTTGGTCACTCAAACACATTGTGTGCTCATGCCATGAGAGCCATTACAAATTATGCTCCAATTGGAGAATATCAACTGAGATTCTTCCCCAATGAAGAATTTAAATGTCTATGTAGAAATTATCCTATTGAATCAAGAAGACACATTCTTCATGATTGTACAAGATTTAATGGGTACCAGAACCCAAGAAGAGATTCACTCAGCCATTTTGTCATGTTCTTGATAGCTAATCCAAATGCTTTCATGTTCATAGATAATTATTAGCCCATTGTTCCAAGTTGAACTTAGAACCATTTACACTTTCCCTTCTATGCTTTTTTCTCCATTTTTCTTTTCCTTTCCTTTTCTTTTTGGATTTTATGATTAGTTCTCTATCCTCTTCCCTTTTATTTCTCTTTTTTCATTTTTTATGTTAGTTTGTCTCTCTTGTACTATAGTTTGCCACCACATGCTATGTAATAAATTGTTAATAAAAAAAAAAGACTATGTAATGACATTTTCAAACACAAACATACTACTGTTAAATTCTAAGAAGAGAATGAAGTGACTTATTGTATCTCTCCTCAGATTCCAATATTTATTAAACCTTTTACACTTGTGAAGAATATGACACCTCAATTCAAGTGGGTAAAATCCACATGGACAACTGAAATCTTCCCTAGAAAAAAACCTCAACTGATATTCTCTGATAGGAGCATGATTGATGATAGCTCTCATCACTCTTGCACACAGAGAGTTAGAATATCCAAAATATTTGAGCCACGATCCACCATTTGTATAAAAAGGTTCAATAGGATTATTGTCATCATCAACAAGATCAAGAAATTGATGTCTCCTCAGATCTGAAGCTTGGAAAGTCATTTTCCAATTACTGATGATATTGTCACATTTGCTCTTCTTGCTGAAGTCCCATGAAAACTTGCACAGATATAAAGGTATGGGGCAGAATTGTTTGGTTTCTTTATCAACTGTTTTGTGAAGTGGCTAGTTACAGTAACTTGGCCATTCCCAAAATTCTATTAAGTTGTTGGTACTGAGGAGGAAAAATTTCTTGACTTCATTTGGAAAGGATGAGGAGAAGAATCAAAAATTCTTCTAGTGATGTAAATAAAATCTGTGATGATAATGATTTTAAAAATTCCAGGAATATTAGTAGCTTGGTTAATACCACATCTAATGGAGAATAGTTCAGTCTCAATTGAAGTAATGTTCACTGTGTGATGGAGAGTTTTAATGACAGGTTTGTTACAGATGTGAATATGAGTAATAGAGGTTACCACATTGTTTTTGATACTAGCATTAGTAACAACAAGAGTGCACAAATGATCCAATGAAGATGCAATAGCTAGATTATTGAGTTGGCATGTGCAGAATTTGAGGTTAACATTGCTATGCTTGTTGTAAGGATGAAAAGAAAAGTAACCAGGAAAGATATCAATAATGTGGGAGCCAGGAGAGAATTCCTTATTAAGAGTATCAAATAAGGGAAACACTTCATTGAATCTGTTGTCCATGTCAATGATAGAACCTTTAATAATTTTCCTCTGATAGCTAGATAGTGAATTTAGGAATAAGTAATGGGAGTTATAATAGTTGGATGGTCTTGATTCTATTAATAAGTACAAGATATGGTTGTGAGAAAGCAAGTGAGCTCTTAGTTGAGCTCTATCACTAAGCTTGCGAAGATGTAAGTAGATGGGAATAAGACCCATGATTGTTTCAATGCCAGAGGAAGATAAAGTGTAGAAGACATCTAGAATTCAGATGGCTACTCTTCTTTGTATTTTGTTCAATTTCTTGAGAGAATATGAAAGTGGTACTTTGTTGTAAAATCATAACTGGAAACTATAGAAAGCAATGGAAAGAACATAACTTCTATATAGAAGTCACTTCTGATAAGAGATAAGACTACAGGTGGAATTTCCAAGGATTTTCATGCACTTAACAATTAAGATAGCTTTGTTCACATAGAAGTCAATGTACTGATGGAACAATAGTTTTCTGTCAAAGATAAAGCTCAGATATCTTTAAGTATTCCTGGATTTTAAAAAGGGACCTACAAGTGTAGAGAGATCAAGTGGGGGGGTTAAAAACTCTACAAGATCTAGAAAAGTGAAAAACCTCCATCTTTCCATGTTCTAGAATGAGACCAAATTTCTCTAGAAGAGAAGAAACAATGTAATTATTATCCAGATACCTAGTAGGAATGCAGTTAGTAGAAAATGATAGATCCAGAAATAAAGAGTCTGTAATGTTCATGAGTAAATCACTATGGATAGAATGGTGTGGGTAGTAAAGATCCCACAAGTTATCTCTGATGTTAAAGTTGTCCATCATAACAAGAACATTATGAATATTCACTTTAGTATCCTTGAGATACTTTAAAGCCAATTAAGATGAATCTGAATAAATGTTAATCAAAAAGAAAATGTCATTGTTGTTGAAAAAGAAAACAAGAGAAATATCTCTGTAGTTATAGATATCTTTACAAAGGGAGAATTAAAACAATGAGAGTCTGATGTTAACATATGTAATAACTCTTGGATAATCATTAGTATTTGGCACATAACTTGCAAAAGTTAGCCAGTTGGATTAATTTGGTACACCAACTAAAGCTTCACCTTCCCTGCTAATTGAGCTTGGAATAGAATGGATAGTAGTCCAAGATGGTTCTTGAATAAAGATGATATCAAAAGGAAAACAAGTTTCCAGGATCATATTGACAATTGAATTGTTTTTCCATATGTTTTGATATAATTGTTGATGACATATATGTTAGACAGAGAGACAAATTTGTTAGAGACTATTATGAGTCCTTTATAATCTGTTTAAATGAAATCAACTATGACATTTGATTTTATGTCTTTGAGAGTATAGTTTAAATTGATGATATAATCACTAGACAATGCCAAAAATTTCTTGATATTATTGCTGCTCATAGGGACAATGATTTGCTTGTACAATAGACCTTTGGTTGTTATGCTTATATATGGTTTATAATTGCCTGAATTGTTCACAGTCTTGTGGATGTCTTTGATTTTCATGTCAGAAAGATTAGGGAAGTTTTTTTTATCTTGAGGATGTCTTAAACATTTGTAGAGTAAGCTTGGACCTAAGTATGAGTGGGTTTGTTAGCAGGCTTATTGCTACTTTTCTTACTATGGAATTTTGATTTTGCCATATCTTTCTTGGAAAGTCTGGGAGGAACTTGAGGTAGAGGAATGTTGGTGAATTCAACAGGTTTAGAGAGAGAGAATCTGTCTGATTTTTTTCTCAAAGGTTTAGTAGAAACTTTAGTAGTGAATTCCTCTTTGGTCATGTTACAGAAAGATTTATTGCCACTACCAGCTTTTAATGTATCCCAACCTCCTTTGAAGATGAAGGTAACAAATTCAAAGATAATCTGTCCAAATTCTTCTAAACATGGAATATCACCTTTTCTGTTATTTTTGATATGACAATTAGTGATAAAATCTGATATTCTTGCTAAGGATATTTTGATATTATTGATGATATCTTGAGTACTGTGTTTTCCAAAGATAGAAATTGGCCAAGTATAACCTTTCCATGAGCTAAGGTTGCCTGGCTGAATTTCTTCATAAGATAAGGATGATGTATTAAAATCACTTTGAGTTGAATTGGAGAATGTGGTGTTAGTATGGTCTACACATATAGTGGGACTACAGAAATTGTTGTTTGCTAGCACTTGAATACTACTTTCCCTCCTCTTGGGAGTAGTGCATGATAGGTGAAAATTCTCTGTCTTAATTTAATTAGCCTAGTTGGAATTATTGTTTTGGACCTCTATGCAATCATGATATTCCATATAAGATGCTTTGAATAGCACAGATGAGTCTCTTGAAAAGTTTGTGCTTACTATGATGGTTCTGCCTCTAGGGGCATTTATGTTAATGTTCTCTAATACACTATTGATATCACAGGGATTAGACATAGTTGAAGTGGAAGCAAAAAGATTTGTATTTGTAATTTCTCTATTAGGTGCTACCATACACAATAATGGTATAAAAGAGAGAAGTGACACCTGCTAAATAGCATCTTCTACAAACAAGAAGAAAAAAGAAAATGACAAAGAAATGACAAATAAAAGCTACCTAAGATAATAAAAATATTAGTATTACTTTATAGAAAACAATTAGTGTATCACTGAGGACATGCTGTTATAATTGGAGTACAGATAAAGTGTAAGATGTCTAGAATTTGCTCTGATGATTTGGACAATGACAAGATTAAAAGATAAGCCAATAGCCAACCTATGTGAGTTTCACATGTGATCAGGTGATATATAACTACACAAATCATAGTTATAAAATGAAGTTCATATCAACTGTGCTGAGAAGATCACTTCTAACACTAATGAGATTTTATGTAGTAGATATTAGAATAATAAATATATTTAGGTCACTAGGACTAAGAAAAAAAATCTGGTCCTAGCATATTCTAACCAGGTATTAGACATGGTTTGCACTTGAAGATAAAAGTCTATGGAGTTGGCTTGGACATGCATAGAGTGTAAAAACTTCATGTAATGAGCTCAGTGATGCAGACTTGTTGGAACAATCTTGGCCTCAGCTTATGTATTGTGCCTTCTATGAGCTGCCTGGTTACAATTTCAAGGAATGGTCTTGTATAAGAAGTTATAAGGAGAGAAATAAAGTGTGTCACCATTGATATTGGAGATTTAGTATTAACTTTAGCTAATTATCAGGCTAGCTATTACAAAGTGGTCACTAGCCTTAAATACATAAAATAATAAAAAGAGTAACTAAAATAGATCTCCAAGCAAGTGTTTTATTAGGGAAATACTATATAGGAGTTCAGATTTGAAGAGGGGAAAACTCTACATAAAGTCTGAGTAAACTTGCAGAGTTTGAAGAAGATAATTAGATAATGGACATAGATAAATATGACTGCAGATTTTGACTCAAATAAAGCAAAATAATAGCAGACTTTTGATGGAATTAAGTCCATTATAAAGTACCAAACTACCAACAGAGTTTTGGGCACAAATAAGGCCAAATAAACATGGGAATTTGATATCATATTAATGTCAAATATATCTTAGACATGTTTTGGAGTTTGGGATATGACACTAGAAACTAAGTATAGTTGCTTGAGTATGTCCATATTTACACAGTAATGTACTATAAATAACTAAGATATATCAACCAGCTATAATAACCAAAAAGATATAGAATAATAGATAACTACTTCAATACTCCTCCTCAGTGAGATATCTCATGAAGTAGGTAGAACACCCAATATAATACTATCCAAAACTTGACAGAACTCTTACAAGATAAAGCCTTGGTAAAGATATCTGCCAGCACTTTTTTTGTAAACATATAGTTAAAGGATATTTCACTATATTCAATATATTCATGAATAAAGTAGTAGCAAATATTAATGTGTATAGCATGGAAATGACCAAATGAGGTTGTTTGCTAATGCAATGCAACCTTAATTGTCAGCATGAATTATAATTGCAGTTGCCTGGGAAAATTCAAGTTCTTGGAGAAGAGTATGAAGCCAAATAACCTTCTTAGTTGTTATATCTCAAAACTTAGAGTTAAAGTCAAAAGAATAAACCTTAGATTAGGTTAATTACAAGAGAACTCAATGAATTTTCTAGTACAATGTTGTCTATCAGATGGTCCATGCCTATCTATTTGTAGGTAGAATGCCATCAACAACTTTGTCTCTATTCCCAATATCTTATTCAACTCCTTTATCAATTCTGCTATGAACTGGAGTCTTCTGTCACTTATTATACTTTTTGACAATCCATGTAGCTTCTACACATTATCTCCAAACAGTCTCACTAATCCCTCTGCTGATGTCTCTTCTGTTGTTGTTACAAAATATATCATCTTGGACAACCTATCATATACCACCAATATCACATTCTTCTCTGCTAATAACAGCAATTTTGTGATAAAGTCTACTGTCAGATACATTTACAGTTTCTCTGGTACTTTATTCATCATTAACTTCCCTACTGGTGCCTCTATCCTGTTTTTCATCCTTTGACATATGTCACATCCTTCTACATATACATATTTTCCTACATCTTTGGTTACCTCTGGCCACCTATAGTCTCTTGTTACTAACTCTGTTGTTTTCCATCTGCCTCTATGTCCAGCTACCAACATATCATGATAAAGCTGGATTATTTCCACTCTCAACTCTTCATCCTTTGGCATATATACTTTCCCTTTCTTTAACACTAAATCTCCTTCAATCTTCTATTCATTATCTCTCAACATTTCAACTCCTACTTTCTTCATTTCTTCAACCACCCTTACTACTTTCTCATCTTTCCCTCTTGCTTTTTTTATTTTCTCTACCAGTATTGTTTCTGGTCCTTTTACTACTACTTCCACCATTCCTCATATTTATTCTTCTTTTATTAACTTCTAGTTTTCATTATTATTCTCTATTTCTATCTTCAAATCAGACCTCCTACTTAGACAGTCTGTCTTC